>Ga0302189_10000851_pt1 | contig 26752 bp, 31 predicted proteins | sample II_Bog_E2_2_FD_194551 | JGI IMG/M metagenome (GOLD analysis project Ga0302189, IMG submission 194551) | Peat permafrost microbial communities from Stordalen Mire near Abisko, Sweden - II_Bog_E2_2 | ecosystem: Environmental > Terrestrial > Soil > Wetlands > Peat | place: Sweden: Abisko...
GCCGAGCGTCTGCCCCACCGCAGGTGGCTACCAGCCGCGGGTCTGCAATAGTTGCGACTCTTCGAGGCCGGCGGCGGCCAGGCCCTTCATGGTTCCGGTGACCTGCTCGGCGGCTTCGGCCAGGATCTTCGCATCGTTGTAATGCGTGGTCGCAATCACAATGGCCTTGGCGCGCGAGACGGCTTCCTCGCGTTCCTTGGGGTCGTTTTCGACGTCCAGGGGCGTAGCGCGTTCCTTCATGAAGATTCCCGAGCCGACAAAAATGGCCTCGGCGCCCAACTGCATCATCAGGGACGCGTCGGCGGGCGTGGCGATGCCCCCGGCTGAGAAGTTGGGTACGGGCAGCTTGCCGGTCTGGGCGACCATGCGGATCAACTCGTAGGGAGCCTGGTGGTCCTTGGCAGCCTTGTAGAGTTCCTGCTCAGAGAGGACAGTCAGCGCCCGCATCTCGCTCGTGATCTGGCGCATGTGCTGCACTGCGTGAACCACGTCGCCTGTGCCTGCTTCGCCCTTGGTGCGAATCATGGCCGCGCCCTCGGCAATGCGCCGGAGAGCCTCGCCCAAATTGCGCGCACCGCAGACAAACGGGGTAGTAAAGGCGTGCTTGTCGATGTGGTGCGCCCCATCGGCCGGGGTCAGAACCTCGCTCTCGTCGATGAAGTCGACGCCCAGCTCCTGCAGGATCTGCGCCTCGGCAAAATGGCCGATGCGGGCCTTCGCCATCACGGGGATGGACACCGCCTGGATGATCTGCTTGATCAGCGAGGGCTTGGCCATGCGGGCCACGCCGCCCTCGGCGCGAATCATCGCCGGCACGCGCTCCAGAGCCATCACCGCGGTGGCGCCGGCCTCTTCCGCGATGCGGGCCTGTTCCACGTTCATCACGTCCATGATGACGCCGCCCTTGAGCATCTCTGCCAGGCCAATCTTCAGGCGCAGGCTGGTTCCGGTCATGCGGGAGCTTCCATTGGTTTCTGGCATCGTCTTCGACCTCGATTCAAGGCGGCATCCGGGCTGGTTCAAGGCCGGGAAATCCGCGGTTACTTGTCAATCTCCAGTGTAGCAGCGATGTGGACTCGCGGCGCCAGAACGCAGAACGGGCTTGAGCGCATCGCAAATGAAATTCCTCCAATCTCACTGTCCTTCTTCTGGCCACCTTTCTGCATGAATTCTCACGTCATGGCCACCGCACATCCACTTCCGGCGCCCTCGAGCGAGCAACACATCGAGCACCCAAGCGAGCCCAGGCCGGTGAGCGACGGCGAGCAGGCGCTGATTCCGTCTTCTCCGCAGCCGGAGGAGGACGATCCGATTGAGCTCAGGCCGCCGCTGGGCCGTTTGCCTGTGGAACTGGATGTGGCGATCCCGGTGAAGGAGTTTCGGGTGCGCAACCTGCTGGCGCTCGAGCCGGGGCAGGTGATTGAGACGCAGTGGGCTCACGGGGAGGATTTGCCGCTGGCCGCTGGCGATGTGCAACTGGCCTGGAGCGAGTTCGAGGTGGTGGATGCGCAGTTGGCGGTACGGGTTACGCGGCTGGCGTGAGAAGCCAGCTCTTAGTTTCTAGCTTTTAGCTCTTCGCTTCGAGGCCGGTCTGTGCGCACCGCTGCGACACAGAACCGATGAGGAACCCAAATAGCCGGGAAAGGATTGGGGAATGACGCTGGAAGCGACCGAAAGAAGCCCCTGGAAAGCCGCAGGCGGGCTGGCCGGATGGCTGCTCGACAGGCTGCGGCGCAACACACGTCCCCGGCCGCGACTGGCGCTCGTGGAGCGCATCGCGCTGGCTCCACGGCAGTCGCTGGCGTTGGTGGAGGCCGACGGACGGCGGGTACTGGTGGCGACTTCGCCGGAGGGTGCGCCGGCGTTTTATCCGCTGGATCGGCCGCCAGCCCGCGCGAGCGATGAGCCTGCAAGTCAGGCGCCGCGCAGCTTCGTTCGTCCTCTCCGCCGCCCTGCCTCGCGCACTGTCAGGGCTCGCATGGCGAGGGCCTCATGGTGAACCTCTGGGCCTTTGCCGCCCCCGCGCCGCTTTTGCCCGACCTGAGCACACGCCTCCATCCCTCGGACTCCACGCCCTGGACCATCCTCTTTGTGCTGACGCTGATTACGCTGCTGCCGGCGATCCTGATGGCCATGACGCCGCTGGTGCGGCTGCTTGTCGTTTTTCACTTTTTGCGACAAGCCCTGGGCACGCAGACCGCCCCTTCCAACCCGACGCTGATGGGCCTGGCCCTGATGATGACCTGGTTCCTGATGACCCCGGTGCTCAACCAGGTGGACCAGCAGGCGGTTGAGCCCTACCGTGCCGGGCAAATGACGGGCTGGGAGGCGATCGATCGCGGCGCGCAGCCGGTCAAGCTCTTCCTGCTCCGCTACGCGCGAGAGAAAGACCTCGCCCTGTTTACCGCCGCGGGCCAGATTCCGCGCCCCAATACGCCCACCGACCTGCCCATGCGGGTGGTGGTCCCGGCTTACATCCTTTCCGAACTGAAGGCCGGCTTCTCGATTGGCGCAGTCCTGTTTCTGCCGTTTCTGCTGATCGACATGGTGACCGCCTCGATCACCACCTCCATCGGCATGTTCCAGTTGCCCCCGGTGGTGATTTCGACGCCCTTGAAGATCCTGCTGTTTGTCATGGTGGATGGCTGGAACCTGCTGGCGAACTCGCTGCTGAAGAGTTTTTGAACCGCGGCAGACTCGCCGAGAAAGAAGATTTCAATGACCCCCGACCTGGTTGCCGAACTGTTGCGCCAGTTGATGAAGGAATCGATGATTCTGGCCGCGCCGGTACTGATTGCCGCGGCCGTGCTGAGCTTTCTGCTGAGCCTGGTGCAGACCCTGACCAGCCTGCAGGAGCAGTCGCTGACGTCGGTGCCGCGCCTGGCAGCCGTAGCCATGATTCTGCTGGTGGGGATGCCCTGGTTTCTGGAACGCATGGCGGCCTACACGCGTTTGCTGCTGGTGGATTTGCACCGCTATCTGGGGTGAAAGAGCAGCTAGAAGCTGAACACCATGCCGCACGCAGCACAACTCGACTGGCCTACCTTTCTCGCCTCGATGACCCTGGTCCTGGTCCGGGTCAGCGGAATGGTGGTCTTCGCACCGTTTTTCTCGTCTACCGCGCTGCCGGTGCGCACCAAGGCGGTTTTCGTGGGGGCGATTGCCTACCTGCTGGCGCCGCTCGTCGCCACGCTCCCCCATGCCCAGGCTTCCATCACATTTTCGTCTCTGCTGGGTGAGCTGGCCGTCGGCCTGGTGTACGGCCTCACGCTTACGCTGCTGAACGAGATGATGCTCTTTGCCGGACAGATTGCCGGTGTGCAGTTCAGCTTCTCGATGGTCAATTTGCTTGACCCGACCTCCTCGATCCAGACGCCGCTGCTGGGCGATCTCTTTCAGCTCATGGGCACGCTGGTGGTGATCGCCGCGGGCCTCGACCGCATCCTGCTTGCCTCCCTGGTGCGCAGCTTCCGCGTTGCCCCGCTGGGCAGCTTTGCCCTGGCGCCGCAGTCTGCGCTGGCGATTGTGCGCGCCGCGGGAGGCATTTTCGTTGCCGCAATTGAACTCGCCGCGCCGGTACTGGCGGCCACCATGCTGGTGGAAGTGGCCGTGTCGCTGCTCGGCAAGCTGAGCCCGCAGTTGCCGGTGATGAACCTGACCGTTCCGCTCAAGACCCTGACCGGCTTTGCCTTGCTGACCGGCTCGCTGGCCCTGTGGCCGCGCTTTGTCGAGGCCCGATTTGGCGGCCTGCTGGACCTGGCCGAGCGGCTGATCGCCGTTCCCGGCGCCGGAACGGCCTCCGGAACGGGAGGCTGACCCATGCCCGGGGAACGCACCGAACAGGCAACCCAGCATCGCCGCGAGCAGGCCCGCAAGGAAGGCGACCTGCTGCACAGCCGTGAGCTCTCCGCTGCCGCGGGAACCCTGGCCGGGGTGCTGACGCTGGGCGCGCTTGGGAGCCGCATGTTGATCGCCTGGAGAGCAGGTTTTGTCGCATTTCTCGATCTTGGAGGCCCCGCGCACTGGGAGCCGGCCGAGATGCAGCCGACGCTGTACGCCCTGCGACGGCTGACGGCCGGCCTGCTGGGTCCGCCGGCAATCGTGATGGCGCTGGTGGCCGCGGGGGCGCTGGGAGTGGGAATTCTGCAGACCGGCGGGGTGAATGTTTATGCCGGCGCCATCGGCTTCAAACCGGATCGCATCAACCCTTTGAGCAACATCAAAAACCTGTTTTCACTGCGCTCGGCGGCGCGCATGGGCAAGTCCCTGATTCCGGCCAGCATGCTGGCGGTCTTTGCCCTCGAGCGCATCGGCCGCCAACTGACGCTGCCGCCGTTCTCGACTGCCCGGCTGGAGATGCTGGGCTCAGACGTCTATGGCCTGCTTCTGGCTGCCGCATGGTTGCTCTTCGGCTGGTCGGCTATCGACTACCTGGTGGAGTGGCAGAGCCGCGAGTCGCGCCTGAAGATGAGCCGCGACGACATGCGCGAGGAATTGAAGCAGACCGAAGGCAATCCTCAGATTCGCGGCCGCATCCGCAACCTGCAGCGCCAGATGCGCCGCCGCAAGGTGAAGAACGATGTGGCCCACGCGGCCGTGGTGCTCACCAATCCCACCCACTATGCCGTGGCCCTGGGCTTCGACTTCGCCACCATGGAAGCCCCCAAGGTGATGGCCAAGGGCCGCAACCTGCTGGCCGAGGAGATCAAGGCCGAGGCGCGCTGGGCGGGCGTGCCGATCATCGAGAACCCGCCGCTGGCCCGCTCGCTCTACCGCTCCGTCGAAGTCGGCCAGCCCATTCCGGTGGACCTCTACGCCGCAGTCGCCGCCATTCTCGCCTGGCTCTATCGGCAGCGGGTGGAGACCGAGCTGCGCGAGCGCCGCGCCCGCGAGGCGGCAGCGCGAGCCAGGGCCCAGGCCGCCAACCAGGCGTCGAACCCGGCGGCAAATCCGCCCAGCAGGCCAAACCTCGCCACCCCGCCCTTCCGAGGAGGAAATCCATGAGCACCAATGCACTGGCCATCGGCCCGATCCACGGCCAGTCGATCTGGCAACGGTTGAGAGAAGTGGTGTTGCCGCTGGCCGCGATCAGTGTGATCTTTGTCATGCTGGTGCCCTTGCCGGCCGCCGGCCTCGACTTCCTGCTGGCCATCTCAATGGCCGCCTCGTTTATCGTCTTCCTCTCCGCCGTGCAGATCCGGCGCGCCGTGGAACTGAGCGTCTTTCCCACGCTGCTGCTGCTATTGACCCTTTTCCGGCTGGCACTGAACATCGCCTCCAGCCGCCGCATTCTGCTGCACGGTTCCGAGGGCACCGCGGCGGCGGGAAAAGTGATCGAAGCCTTTGGCCAGTTCGTGGTGGGCGGCAACTATGTGGTCGGTTTCGTGCTGTTTCTGGCCCTGATCGCGATCCAGTTTCTGGTTGTGTCGCACGGCGCGGTCCGTACCGCCGAGGTCACCGCGCGTTTCACATTGGACGCTTTGCCGGGCAAGCAGATGGCCATCGACGCGGACATGAATGCCGGCCTGATCGACGAAGCGGAGGCGCGCAGGCGACGCCAGGGAATTGCCCGCGAGGCCGAGTTTTACGGCGCCATGGACGGCGCTGCGCGCTTCAACCAGCGCGATTCGCTGGCCACCATTCTGATTACCGCCATCAACATCGTCGCCGGCCTGCTGATCGGGACTTTGCAGCAGGGCATTGAGCTGGGAGAGGCGGCGCGGACTTACACGGTTCTGACTGTCGGCGACGGCCTGGTCACGCTGATTCCTTCGCTGCTGGTTTCCATCGCCGGAGGGATTACGCTGACCCGCGCCAACTCGGCCGGCATGCTGGGCGGCGAGATCAAGCAGCAGTTATTGGGCCGCCCCTCCACGCTCTACATGGCCAGCGGGGTATCGGCGGCCATGTGCCTGATTCCCGGCTTGCCCAAGTTCGCGTTTCTCACTGTGGCCGGCGCGCTCTACTGGGGCGCGCGCCGGGTTGCGGCCCGCCCGCCCGCGGCGGCGCCGGTCGAGTCGGTTGCCGTGGAAAAGAAGAAGGCCGAGCAGGCCCAGGGCTCCGATCTGGCCAACCTGCTGCGTTTGGAAGAGCTGACCCTGGAGATCGGCTTTCAGCTGATTCCGCTGGTGGACGAGAAGCAAGGCGGGCAGTTGTTGAGCCGGGTCCGTTCGCTGCGCCGCCATCTCTCCTCCGAACTCGGATTTCTGGTCCCGCCGGTGCACATCTCGGACAATCTGCGCCTGCGGCCGCGTGAGTATCTGTTCTCGCTGCGCGGCCTGGAGATCGGCCGCTGGCAGACCGAGGGGGCCATGCTGCTGGCCGTCTCGGGCGACCCTGGCCGCCGGCCGCTGCCAGGAAAAGAGGCCCGCGAACCGGCCTTTGGCGTTCCCGCCATCTGGATTGCACCGGCCCTTGAGGACCAGGCGATCGCGGCCGGCTACTCGGTAGTCGATTCGGTGACCGTCATGACCACCCACCTCGGCGAGCTGGTCCGCCAGCATGCGTACGAGCTGCTGGGCCGCGCGGAGACCAAGCGGCTCATGGATGGGCTCAATGAAAGCCACCCCAAGCTGCTTGAAGAATTGATGCCTAAGTTGTTGTCATTGGGTGAGATCGGCCGCGTGCTCGAGCAACTGCTTCGGGAGCGGGTCTCGATCCGCGACCTGGGCACAATTCTCGAAGCGCTGCTGGAGACCGCGCCGGTGAACAAGAGCACCGTGGCCCTGGTCGAGGCCGCTCGTCAGGCGCTCGGCCGCCGCCTGATCCGCCCGTTGCTCGATGCGGAGGGCCAGCTTCCGGTTCTCCTGCTCGATGCGGGCCTCGAAGAGGAGATTCTGGCCACCCTCTCGCCCGAGACGAGCCAACGTCTTCTGTCCGCATCCGGGGCGCCGTCGATTCCGTTGGTCCGCCGCCTCGCCGATTCTTTGAGGCAACTTATCGGCACCAGCTCCGCCGCGGCCCTCCCCGTGCTCCTTTGCCCTAGTCCGGCCCGCTACCACGTCAAGCGCTGGCTTGACCCGGTCTGGCCGCGTCTGGCTGTGGTCGCGGCTGGGGAGATTCCTCCCGAGATTCGCCTGCGCCCGGTGGGAACGGTGCGTTGAGTGTCCAGAGGTTGGAACTGTGTCGGCGAGGGGACTTGAGATGGGAATCGAGAGGGCGGCCGTTGTGGGCGACAAGCGGGGAGTGCGACAGACTGGAGGCTATCCGCCGGGGACAGCCGCGGCCCAGATTCTGTCCGAGGAGCAGGAACGGGTGCTGCTGGAGCATCTGCCCATCGTGCGCTTTCTGGCGCGGCGCATTCACGAGCGCCTGCCCCAGCATGTGGACATTGAAGACCTGGTCTCGGCCGGCGTGGTCGGCCTGATGGACGCCTTCTCCAAGTTCGATCCCGGCAAGAAGGTGCAGTTTCGCAGCTACGCGCAGTTCCGCATTCGCGGCGCGATCCTGGACAGTCTGCGCACCCTCGACTGGAGTCCGCGCGAACTGCGCCGCAAGGGCCGCGCGGTGGAAGAGGCCATCCGGGTGCTGACGGCGCGGATGGGCCGGCCGCCGGGCGAGGCGGAGGTCGCCGGCGAGATGGCTCTCGGCCTCGAAGAGTATCAGCAGTTGCTGGGCGATCTGAAGGGCCTGGAGATCGGTACGCTGCATTTGGAGCGCAATGAGGACTCGGGCGAGGAGCAGTTGGCCTACGTGCCCGGCAACCCGGAAGAGGATCCGCTCTTCCGCTGCCTGAGGGGCGAGCTCGAAGAACGGCTCACAGACGCCATCGCCAATCTGCCCGACCGGGAGCGGCTGGTCATGACCCTCTATTACTACGAAGAGATGACCATGCGCGAGATCGGGCTGGCGCTCGGCGTGGTGGAGTCGCGCGTCTCACAGGTACACGCTTCGGCGGTCGTGCACCTGCGATCCGCGCTCAAGGACCTGGCCGCGCGCGGTGTCTTTGAGCGCAACCGGCAGCGCAAGGCGCAGCCCCGGTTTTGAGGACGGCGGCTTCTGTCCGGAAGTCATGTGCGGGACAAAAGGAAAGGTCGAGGTGACTGAAATTGGCGGAAAAGATGCTCAAACAGGACGAGATTGACGCTCTGTTTGAGGCGGCAAGAACCTCGATTCCGGAAGCCTCGCGCCCTGAGGTGCGGGCCCGTGTGGTGCCCTACAACTTCTCCTCTGCCGGCCAGATCTCGAACGACCAGTTGCGCGCCATCAGCATGTTGAACGATTTGTTTGCCCGCAACCTGACGCATAACCTGGCGGCGTGGCTGCGCACCCGGTTTCAGGTCAACCTGGTCTCGGCCGAGCAGATTCAGTTCAATGAGTTTGTACTGAGGATTCCGGAGATCAGCTATGTGGCCTCGGTGCGCCTGGAGCCTCTGGGCGCGCTCTCGGTTCTGCAACTCGACCTGGCCCTGGCCCCTCCGGTCATCGATCTGCTGCTGGGCGGCGACGGCAAGGATGGCCCGCTGCGCGAGCTGACGGATATCGAAGAGTCGATCCTGGCCAGCGTGGTCGAGATCATCTGCCGCGAGCTGACCGTGGCCTGGCAGCCGGTGGGCCTGAGCTTCAACTTCGAGCGCCGCCAGATGCAGACCCAGGTGGCGCGCATCATGTCGGTCACCGAGAAGACTCTCTGCCTGAGCTTCGAGATTCGCATGCCGCACAGCGCCGGGCTGCTCAACCTGGCCTTTCCCGCCGTGGTGGCCAACACCATCCTCCGCCGCCTGACCTCGGACTGGAACCGCCGCCGCCGCCACGGCAGGGAGACCCGGGAGCGGATGGAATCGACTGTGCGCCGCATTCGCTTCGGGGGCTCTCTCCAGCTTCCGACCGTACGGCTGCCGGCAAGCGAGATTGAAAACCTCGCGCCCGGCACCGTGCTGCGTCTCGACCTCCCGGCCAACACGGTCCCCGAGTGGCGGGTCGGCGGACAGCCGCTCTCCCAGGCGCATGCCATCCGCCAGGGTCCGCACCGCGCCGCGCGCATCGCGCGGGCATTCACCGAGGCAGACGCATGAAGACCTATCTTGAGTGTTGGATCGGCGTCGCGGAGGCCCTGTTCTCGCAGGCCCTGGCCGGGGAGCCAAAGCTGGTTGAATCCATGCCCAAGCCGTTGGCGAAGGGCGCTTTCGGCTTCGCAGCGACTGTGTCCGGGGAAGTGGAAGGCCGCTTTGCGGTGTTGCTTGACGCGGCAATCCTCGAATCGCCGCTGGTGGGCGAAGGGCTGGACCAGAGAGCCGGCTGGGGGGAGTTGCTGCGGGAGGTAGCCGACGCCGCTGCCGGCGAACTGCTGGCCAGGAGCGGGAAAAAGTGCCGCGTCGAGAAGTTCGAGGAGACCGCGGCCGAGAGCAAGGTCTCGCTGGCCTTCCAGTTGAACGGAGCCGAACGCTCCTGGACAGTTCTGGTCCTCGACGAGGTGCGCGCTCCCAAGCCGGCAAAGGCGGAAGCGCCCAAACCGGATGCGGCGGCCCCTGCGCCTGGCCCCGCAGTGGCCTCCGGCCCAGGCGCCTCCCAGAACCTGAGCCAGGCCCCGAGCCCCGCGAAAGCATTGAGCCCCGGTCTGGAGTTATTGCTCGATGTGGAGCTTGAGGCCACGCTGCGCTTTGGCTGCCGGGAGATGCCCCTGGGCGAGATCCTCGACATGGGGCCCGGCGATGTGGTGCAGCTCGACAGGCATGTGGCAGATCCCGTCGATCTGATCGTGGGCGACAAAATTGTGGCCCGCGGCGAGGTGGTGCTGGTCAACGGCAACTTTGGTCTGCGGGTGACCGATGTGGCCGCTCCCAAAAAGCGGCTGGAGAGCATTCGATGCCTTTTCTGAGGACCAAGCCGGGAACCAGATCCGTGCCTGCCGTCTCCGATTCGTCCCTAGCCGCCCGGGAAATGGAAGAGAGATCGCCGGATCTTGCCGCGCTCGCGCCCCTGCAGGCCCAGCCGCGCGGCGTGCGCGGAAACCTGCTGCCCACCTGCGCCAATCCGGGTTGCGCTTCCGGCTGGCTGCATCTGTTACGCAGCCGCTCGACGCCGGTCTTTGAGAGCGGCTGGAACTGCTCGGCGGCTTGCACCCGGGCCCGCGTTCAGGCAGCGGTCTGGAGGGAGATGGAAGGCGCGGCCGCGGTTGAGCAGGGGTATCGCCATCGGATTCCGCTGGGGCTGTTGATGCTCGAGAAGGGATGGATCACCTCGGGCCAGTTGCGGCAGGCGCTCGACGCGCAGAAGGGGGCGGGCGCCGGCCGGCTGGGTCACTGGCTGGTGCGCCGGCAGGGGGTCAGCGAACAACTGGTGACCCGGGCCCTTGGATTGCAATGGAGCTGTCCGGTGCTGCCGGTGCAATATCGCGATGCGGAGGCGCTTACCCCGCTGGTTCCGCGGCTGTTCGTAGACGCCTTTGGCGCACTGCCGCTGCGTATGGCTGCCGGAAAGCTGCTCTATCTCGGTTTTGAAGAGCGGCTGGACCCGGTGCTGGCCCTGGCCATCGAGCGCATGACCGGGTTGCGGGTGGAGAGCGGGCTGGTGACCGGATCGGAGTTCCGTTCCGCGCACACGCGACTGCTCGGCGCCAGGTTTCCCCCGGTCGAGCTGATCGAAGCCAGCTCGGAGCCGGCGCTGGTGCATGCGCTGGTCAAGGCGGTGGAGCGGGTGCGTCCGGCCGAGTCGCGCCTGGTTCGAACCCATGACTGCCTGTGGCTGCGCATGTGGCTGCGGCCACAATATGGACCTTTGCCGGAGATGAGTTCGGTCGAGGACCTGATCTGCTCCGTGAGTGCGCATTGAGCCATGCACATGGAGCAAAGCGCATGGAGAATCAAAATCCTGCCGTCCGCGCCCTCATGGATTCCTGAGCCAGGCCGATAAACACAAAAGCAGAGGAGCCCGGGAATGAGTGGAATTCGAGCCTTGATCGTTGACGATTCCTCGGTGATGCGGAAGATCGTTGAGCGTTCGCTGCGCCAGGCCGGTCTGGACCTGGTTTCGGTGCATGAAGCCGGCAGCGGCAGTGAAGGATTGGAGATGTTGAAGAGCAAGCAGGTGGACCTGATTCTCTCCGACATCAACATGCCCTCGATGGATGGCCTGGAGTTTCTCCGCCAGCTTCGGGCGCAGAACCTGGCTCCCGGCGTCCCGGTGGTGATGATTACCACCGAATCAAGCGAGGAGCATGTGAAGCAGGCCATTTTGTCGGGTGCGCAGGGCTATATTCGCAAGCCTTTCACGGCCGAACAGGTGAAGGAGCGGGTACTGCCGTTGATCAACGCGGCGTAGCCTCTTTGCGGGGTAAACAGGAGGCATTCCCATGCTGTTGAACGGGGTGCGAGCAGCCGCGATTGCTCGAGCGAGCGCGAGCGGCATCAACGGAATGGAGCGGACGATGAGCGTCTCATTGCGTGAATCCGTGCAGCTGGTTTCCGATCCGCGGAACCTGGATGCGAGCGTCGAAGAGGTGTTTCACATGATGCTGGGGGTCAACTGCCAGCGCTTCCCGGGGCCGGTGAAGATCGAACCCGAGTCGGTGACCGCGGTGGTTGGCTTTGGCGGATTGCTGAGCGGCGCCTGCGTCTTCCGCACCGGCGGATCGTCTGCCATGAAGATTGCCGAGCGCATGACCGGCATGGAGTTTGAGGACATCGATGACACGGTCAAAGACGGCATCGGCGAGATCTGCAACATGCTGGCCGGCGCCTGGAAGGGCAAGGTGCCAAATCTTGCCGCCAACTGCGGCCTGTCCGTTCCCGCCGTGATCACCGGCCGGGACTACAACCTGCATGTGCAGGCCCCCGAGTTCCAACTGAAGCACACCTACCAGTTTGAGGATGCCGGCTTCGAAGTGACCATCATCTGCGACGGCATCCAGTAACCTCGGGCAGAATCCGTTTGCCGGTTCACGGGAGTCAACGCGTTTGCTGGAAGACAGGTTCAGGGTTCGCTTCAGGCCTTGCTTTTGAACCTTGATTTTGAGCCTTGATTTTGAGCCTTGATAAAGAGGTTCCGGCTTGACTAGGGCCTGTTAACACTACTGGGGTGGACGGCGTTGCGGATGAAAATCGGGCCAGAACCGGGCCCCCACGGACAGCTCTTGGTCCGTGGGGTGGAGACGAGGCGGAGGACGAAGGCTTAGGCTATTCCTAGGCGAGGACGACAACGAAGTATGGCCCGATTTTCACCGCAACCCTTCGGGCCGGGGCCGATTTTCCCGATTTCCGCGTTGCTCCTCGCTAGGAGACACCCGGTATCCGTCGCTCGGCGCTCCTTGAACTCGAAAAAATCGGCTCCCGGCGCCGCCCGCCCCAGTAGCGTTAACAGGCCCTAGCCCTCCACACTAATTTGCTCTAATCCCTCCTCCCCTCCTTTCGGCCCTCCATCTGCACTCCTCCCACTCAGGAGGAGCGCCGATGGACAGCGGATACTACGCGGCGATGACCGGACTGATCGCCCGCACCCAGGCACTGGATATTGCGGCCACCAACCTGGCCAATGCGCAAACCCCCGGCTACCGCGCCGAGCAGGAGTACTTCCGCTCCGCGCTGATGGGCCCCGATGCCGCGGACTCGCAGCTGGGGCGTACGGTCAACAACTTCGGCCTGCTGGGCGGCGACCGGCTCAACATGGGCCAGGGCGCGCTCGATCCCACCGGAAATCCGCTCGACCTGGCCATCGAAGGCGAAGGCTTCTTTCAGATTCAAACCCCCAACGGCCTGCGCTACACCCGCGACGGCGGTTTTCATCGCGCTCCGAATGGTCAGTTGGTGACCGCGGCAGGCGATCCGGTGCTCTCGACCGCGGGCCAGCCGATTCCCGTGCCTCCCGGCCAGATCACGGTGGGTGTGGACGGTGTGGTTTCGGCCGCGGGCGGAGTCGTGGCCAGGGTGGGCGTCTTCACCTTCCCCAAAGGGACCGAGCTCACCGCCGAGGGGACCAACCGCTATGTGGCCCCGGAACAGGCGCAGCCCACGGCCTCGAAGAATGCCTCGGTGCACCAGGGCGCGCTTGAAACCGCCAACCAGGGCATGATTCCCGGAACGCTCAACCTGATCATCGTGCAGCGCGAAGCGGAGATGATGCAGAAGGCGCTCACCATCTTCCATACCGACTTCAACAAGTTTGCCACCGAGGACCTGCCCCGCGTGTAGCGGCAGGTTTCTTGTCCGAGACGAGGAAAAACGTGATTCGAGCCTTGTACACAGCAGCCAGCGGCATGAGCGCGCAACAGTTGAACCTGGACACCATCGCCAACAACCTGGCCAACTCTTCGACTACGGGATTTCGCCAGTTGCGCCTGGAGTTTCAGGACATGGTCTACCAGAACCTGGTGACGCCGGGGGCGGCGCAGAGCCAGTCCACGGTCTCGGCCGGCCTCCAGATCGGCCTCGGCACCAAGTCGGCGGCCACCGAGGTCATCATGACCCAGGGCTCGCTGAACCAGACCTCGAACCCGCTCGACGTGGCGATTGAAGGGACCGGGTTCTTCCAGGTGCAGCGCCCCGACGGAACCATCGCCTACACCCGCGCCGGCCAGTTTCAGCTCAACAACCAGGGAACCCTGGTGACCACCGACGGCGATCCTGTGATTCCCACCATCACCATCCCTTCGAATGCGACTGCGGTCACCATCACCCAGTACGGCGTGGTGAACGCGACGCTCGCCGGCCAGCAGAATCCATCGCAGTTGGGGCAGTTGCAACTGGCCACATTCCCCAACCCCGGGGGCCTGGAAAGCATGGGCTCGAACCTGCTCCAGACAACGCTCAGCTCCGGCGACCCGGTGCTCGGCAATCCCGGCGGGACGGAGGGATTGGGCACGCTGCAACAGGGGTATCTCGAGAACTCGAATGTCGACGTGGTCACCATGTTTGTGCAGATGGTGCTGGCCCAGCGGGCCTACGAATCAAACTCCAAAGTGATCAAGGCGGCCGACGATATGTATTCGCAGGTCAATAACATGACGCGGTGAGCCTGCTGTGGAAGTTAAGCCATTGAAAGAACGCTGCCGCATGCGGGCAGTCAATCGGAAGACACAAGCTGGGGGATGAGCTGGATGAAATCCGGACCGAGACTGCGGAGGAGAATGGCGCTCGTGGCGCTCCTGGTTGCGGCAACCGTCAATGCCCAGACCGCCGGCATCGGCAGGCGAGCCGCGATCTTTTCCTCCGGGGAAGCCACTCCTCTCGCCACTGAATCCTCGCAGATTGTCCGCGAGATCGACGATCCGCATCTGGGAACGCGCTGGCTGCTGATGCGCGATCCCGTTCATCCCGCCGGCCCGGGCCGCCTGGTCATGATTTCCCTGGTGAGGGGTACAGTACAAGTGCGGCAGACCGGCGCACCGGCTTCCGAAGTCATCGCCAACCCGCTTCAGCCCGTGATTCATGCCGGCGACCGGGTGATTGTCGAAGAGAACTCGCCGGTCGTGGAAGCCCGTCTGGAGGCGGTTGCGCTCGGTCCAGCCGCACTCGGCTCAGCGCTGGAGGTTCGTCTCAAGATCGGCGGCCTCGTTGTTCGCGCGATTGCACGCGGACCCGGACGCGCGGCGCTTCAACCGGAGATCGGGGTACGGCCATGACTGCGAAACGGGCTGGTTCGATGGTGTTGTGTGTAGGGATGGCATTGCTCGGGGCGTCCTTGTTGGCCGGGCAGACCAAGAAAAACAAATCTCTGCTGCCGGCAGCCAAACCGACGCCGCCCGAAGCAGCACTCCGCGCCTACATTGAACACGTCCGGGCCCAACAGGCCGCGGAGGTCAGGACGCCTGGTTCAATCTGGAGCCCGGAGGGCCGGCTGGTGCGCCTGGGCACCGACGCCAAGGCGGTCCGGGTGCACGATGTGGTTTCAATTGTGGTGACCGAGAGCCTGGCGGCCTCGACCGACGGACAGGTCAAGAACTCGCGCGCCTCGAATGCAAACTCAGGGCTGACCTCGCTGTTCGGAGCTCTCAAATCGTCCAATGCGCTGCGGAATCTCATCGGCATGACTGCTTCATCGGGACTGACCGCGCAGGGCCAGAGCACCACCAACTCCAGCCTCGCAACCACCTTTGGCGGCGAGGTGGTGGACGTGCTGCCGAACGGGATGCTGGTGGTGCAGGCCACCCGACAGTTGACCTTCTCGCAGCAGACGCAATTGATCAAGCTTCGCGGCCTGGTGCGGCCGGAAGACGTGAGTGCGCAGAACCAGGTGCTGTCGACGGCCATGACCGATCTGGAACTGGAAGTGACGGGCAAGGGCATTGTCAACGACTCCACCTACCGGCAGAACCCGCTGGTGCGGTTCCTGCAGAAGTTGCTGGTGTTTTAAGAGCAGGGAATAGGGAATAGGGATTAGGGAACAGGGGCGAGGATGCGGAGCACAGAGCTTATGCCGGACGCGAACGATGGGCGAGCGCGGGCCCGCTGGCACATTTCCATCCTCAGTGTGGCTTTGTTCGGATTGCTGGCTCAGGCGCCCGGCAATTGCGAGACCCCGGCGCAGTTGGCGCGCATCAAGGATGTGGCCACCATCGAGGGCATTCGCGACAACCAACTGGTAGGCTACGGCCTGGTGGTCGGCCTGCGCGGCACCGGCGACAGCTCGCAGACTGTCTTTCCGGCGCAGACGCTGATCTCGGCCCTTGAGCGGATGGGAATCACAGTTCCCCAGACTGGCTCGAATAGCGCCAGCAATATGCAGGTCAAGAATATGGCCGCGGTCTTCGTGGTGGCCACGCTGCCGCCCTTCAGCCGCCCCGGCTACAAGCTGGACATCACCGCCTCCTCGGCCGGCGATGCGCGTTCGCTCGAGGGCGGGATTCTGCTCATGACGCCTCTTTACGGTCCCGACGGCCAGATCTACGCCCAGGCCCAGGGATCGCTGGTTCTGGGCGGATACGTGGCGGCTTCGGGAGGCAACAGCAAGCAGCTCAACCATCCCACCACCGCGCGCATTCCCGGCGGGGCGTTCGTCGAGCGGCCGGTGCCCTTCGACCTGAAGCAGATGCGCCTGGTCAGCGTGCTCTTGAATGACGCCGACTTTCACACCGCGGAGCGGATGGCTGCGGCAATCGACCGTACACTGGGCTCGGCCCGTGCCCATGCCGTCGACAGCCGCCGCGTCGAGGTCAGCCTTGCGCCGGACGAGGATGTGGCGGCGTTGCTGGACCGCGTCGAAGCCGTCGAGGTGGATGTCTATCCCCGGGCCCGCGTGGTGGTCAACGAGCGCACCGGCACGGTCGTCATCGGGGGCACGGTCCGGCTGCAGCCGGTTTCCATCCTGCACGGCGGCCTGAGTGTGAATGTAATCTCCGAACCGCTGGTCTCGCAGCCCAATCCGGGATCGGCGGGGACCACCCAAGTGGTGCAGCAGACCACGATTCAGGCCCAGGACAAGCCGGTGAACCGCATCGATCTAAAAGAAGGCGCGACAGTCGAGGATCTGGTCCAGGAATTGCAACGAACCGGGGCAGGGGCGCGCGATGTGATCTCGATCCTGCAGGCGATGAAGGAGGCCGGCGCGCTCGAGGCCGACCTGGAAGTTCTGTAATGGGAGGTGCGGATGCAAGCATTGGCGGTAACAGCGGCGGAATCCGGATCGGAAAATGGAGCAGCGCCGCAGCCACGGCTGGTGCGCGCGGCGCACGAGTTTGAAGCGCAGATGATGAATGAGCTTTTGAAGCCGCTGACCAGTGGCGGCGCGCTGACCGGCGATGAGGAGGATTCGAGTTCCGGCTCCGGCGGGGCGCTGGGCCAGTTCGCGTCCGAGGCGCTGGGGCGGGCGCTGAGCGAGCACGGAGGCTTCGGGATCGCCCAACAGATCGTGCGGGAGCTGTCGCCCGCAAGTAACAGAAACGGAACAGCGAAGTAACCGGGAAGTTGCACTTCAATACTGTTCTAAGAGAGTCTCAATGACTAAAGTGATTAGCTGCCGCGCCGATACACGCTGCAAGGAGCAATGACCATGGACATTCGTAGTAGTTTGGATGGGCTGAAATCGCTTTTGGGAGTCACGCCGCCGGACACCGCCGCGACCCGGCAGAAGAGCAACCCGGCAACCACCGGCTCCGGCCTTACCAGCGACCGGGCAACCTTCAGTTCCGCCGCCAGTGAGGTCTCGCTCACCGCCGCCGAGTCGGGCGTGCGTGCCGACAAGGTAGCCGGGGTGCAGGCCGCCCTTGCCGCGGGAACCTATAACGTGGCGCCCTCGGCCGTGGCCTCGAAGCTTGTGGATTCCATGCTGGGTGGCGAAGCCCAGGCCTGAATGGGTGAATTCAAGGAATGAGTGAATTCAAATGATCAGGGAGATCATCCCGGAGAGATCGAAGGGACCGCGGCTGGTGAAGCCGTTTGCGTCTGACCGCGCGCGTTCACCGCTCAAGGCTCTGGTCGTCGAAGCGTCCAGGGCGCTTGCCCGCCTGGATGCGGAGCGGCTGGAAGAGCTGGCTCTCTGCTGCGACGCGCTGAACCGGGAACTGCTCCCGGAAGACTCTGAAGACCGTGCCTGCCTTGCCCGCGAGGCGAAGGAGGCAGCGGACGAAATGACGGTGTTTGCGCGGGTGCTTGAGGCGACACGAGCCAATCTAAACGTCATGCGGCGTCTGCGGGATTTGCGCTCCGGTCGCCTGGAGTATGGTGAAATGCCGGGCCGGGGATGGGCTTCGGCGGAGAAGAGCCATGGGGACAATTAGTTCCGCATTCGCGATGATCTCCGGAGCCCTGAACGCCGACCAGGCTGCGCTCAGCATTGTCGCCAACAATGTAGCCAACGCCAACACCCCCGGCTATACGCAGGAAACGCCCAACTGGCGGCAGAATGCGCCGATTGATATCAACGGGGTCTCCCTTGGCGACGGAGTTTCCGAGACCGGAGCCACGTCCTTGCGCGACAGCGTGCTGGGGGCGCGGCTTGACCAGCAGCAGCAGTTGGCCTCGGCCTCCAGCGCCCGATTGACGGCGCTCGACAGCGTGCAGGCCCTGTTTACGCCGGATTCAGGCTCGATCAGTTCGACTGCCGGAGACATCGGCAGCGACATCACCAGCTTCTTCAATTCCTTTTCGTCGCTTGAGGCTAACCCCACCGACAATGCCAAGCGCCAACAGGTGCTCTCATCCGCCATCACCCTTGCCGGCGATGTTTCCAACGCCGCCGCCAGCCTGAATTCGCAACGCTCGGCCCTCGATCAGGAAGCCTCCGGCGTCACCAGCCAGGTGAACGCGCTTACCTCGGCCATCTCCCAGTTGAACCTTCAGATCCAGTCCACTTCTCCTGGCGCGGATGCGGGAACCCTTCAGGATCAGCGCGATGAAGACATCGGCCAGCTCTCGCAGTTGATCGGGATCAACCAGGTGAAGACGGAGAACAACGGCCTCTCCATCACCACCACGTCGGGCCAGTTGCTGGTCGCCGGCGGGTCGAACTTCCAATTGACCACCGGATCCGTGAATGGCGTCACGGATTTCTTTCTGGGCGGAAACAACATCACGGCAGCGTTGACCACCGGCGGGGGGCAGCTCGGCGGCGATCTGACGGCGCGCGATCAGGACATTCCCACTGCGCTCAGCTCGCTCGATCAGTTGGCCTATAGCGTCTCCACATCCGTCAACGCGCTCAACAACACTGGCACCGACCTCGATGGCGCAACCGGGACTGCGGCGAACCCGCTCTACATCTTCAACCAGCCCACGGCGGTGGCCGGCAGCGCGGCCAACATGAGCGTGGTCATGACCGATCCCAATCAGATTGCGGCGGCCGGCCTGGGCGCAGGCACAGGCGATAACGCCAATGCCACGGCCATGGCGAACCTGGCAAAAGCCGCATCCGCCACCTTGAACAACCAGACGCCGACCGATTTCTACTCGAGCTTTGTCTCCACGCTGGGCGCGACCGTCTCCGGCGTGCAGGCGGAGAATACCGCGCAGAATGCGTCGGTGACCCAGTTGCAGACCCAGAACAACGCGCTCTCCGGCGTCAATCTGAACGACGAAGCGGCTGCCATGTCCACCTTGCAGAGCAGCTATCAGGCGGCTTCTCAGGTCTTCACCATGCTGAACACCCTCATGGCCGCGGCTTTGAACCTGGGCGATCAAACCACTGTCGCCTGAGCCAGAAGGCGCGGACGTGCGTGAATTGCCGGAACACGGCGCTGAAGAAGGGATGAAGGGAAGGGAGGAAGCAGATGCGGGTGGATCCAACCTATGTCTCAAACCTGGTGGGCTCGCTTGACCAGACGCAGTTGAATGAACAGCAGTTGACGGCTGAGCTTTCGAGCGGCGTCGCCATCAATTCGCTCGGGCAAAATCCCGTTGGCTCCGGCGAGAACGTGATCCTGCTCAACCAGATTCAGCAGGACGACTCGTTCACGCAATCGACCCACCTGGTGACCGGGCAGTTGCAGGTGGCCGACTCGACGCTGGGATCCGTGGTCACGCAGCTCACGCAGGCCATTTCTCTCGCCACCAGCGCCAATAACGGCACCATGAACGCGAGCGACGTCGAGTCCATCGGCAGTCAGATCTCCGGCATCCTCAACGAGGTGCAGTCGCTGGCCAACACCAGCTATCAGGGCCAGTACATCTTTGCCGGCGGCCAGACCTCCATCCAGCCCTTCACCACCTCCAGCGCGACCTCGCCTGCCGTCACCACCTACAACGGCGACCAGGACGTGAACTATCTTCAAACGCCCAACGGGCAGAAGATTCAGCTGAATGTTCCGGGCAGCCAGGTCTTTTCCGCCAGCGGATCGAACAGCGTCTTCGGCGCGCTCAACAACCTGGTTGCCGACTACTCCAGCGGTACCGTCAACACCACCCAGGCGGTCAGCGATACCGAGGCGTTGAGCACCGCCCTCAACTACGTCTCGCAGCAGCGCGTCACCATCGACAACTCGATCACGCAGGTGACAGCGACTTCCGAAGCCATCACCAGCGACCAGACGCAGTTGACCACTGCGCAAACCAACCTGATGCAAGCCGATGTGGGCCAGGTTTCCACCCAACTGTCGCTCGCGGAGACCCAGCAGACCGCCCTCGAGGACGTGATCGCCCAGCTCAACTCGTCCTCCAACAGCCTGTTCAGCAAGATTCAGGCATGAGTCCCGGGAAATCGGGATTTGCCGCGCCAACGCGAAAGGTCAATCGTCTGGCGTTCGGGCTTTCGGCATCCGATCTACGGATGATTCGAGCGGAGTTCTGCGTGACCGTCCGCATCGCCAACCGTCTATACTTGATGCGGAAGGACACACCTTGTTTGCTCCCATCCGTTTCCTGTGGAACGCGACTCGCGGCAACCGGCTGACACCCTGGCGCAGCGAGTATCTGCGCTGGCGCGTCGAAACCTACTCCGGCATGCGCGCCGACACGCTGACCGCAGGGAAGATCTTCGGTTTCATGTGGGCCTCAAAGTGGGAGTTGCTGAGTTTCCTCTTCTGGACCGGCCGTCTGGAACGCGAGGCCCGCAAACGGACGTGAGCCACGCGCTCAGCGCACCATGCCATCACTTCGAACAGGAGCTTTGACCGATGCCCAGGAAGACACGTTGGACCTGCGTCGTTCTCCTGACTGTCTTTGCATCTCATGCACAGACCTCCGCACTGAAGACTTTCCATGATGCGCAATACGGTGTGACCTTTCAATATCCGGCGCGATGGAGCGCAGGTCCTGACGTGTTGTTCTATCTCGGCTCCGAGATTCTGGAACTGAAACCGGGCGGCGGGGCGCATGAGCCTCTTGCGAAGGTTGGCTTCGTTGTTGGCGAGGGAGACAAGGAGTATTCAGGAACCAATCTGAATGGCGTGCAGTTCGTCTATAACCTGATCCCGCAAAGCACGGCGGATGCTTGCCGCAAACGCGTCCAGGATCTTTCCGCCGATCCAATTACACAAACAACCATTCACGGCGTAATCTACAACCATTTTTCCGGCGGCGATGCCGGCCTGGGCCACCAGGCTTCACGCGAGATTTTCTCCTCGTTTCAGAATGGACATTGTTACTTGTTTGAGGAGGCAATCCACACAATGACGATGGACGATGCGAAGCAGTTGGATCCTGCACGATGGAAGTCTCTACGAAGGAAACTGGACTCCGTGATTCAAAGCGTGCACATTGCGCGAGCAGGATAGCCTGAATTGGAGCACGGAATTGCAGGCGGATTGTTCTCGAAGCAGCCTGAAGCGCATCTTATCTTCTCGGTGACCCTTCGTCACCGCATTGGAGTTTCTTAAATGGGTGTTGGATTTCGTGTGCTGGGCAGATTCTCTGTTCTTGCAATCCTCATGACCGCGGTGCTCGCCGCCGCGCAGCAGTTGCCTCCGGCCGAGCCGCCTCTGCCCATGCCTGGGCAGCAATCAGACACCACCATTCGCGTCACCACGCAGGAAGTCCTGGTTCCCACGCTGGTTGAGAAGAAAGGCGGCGGCATCATCTACGGTCTCAAGCAGGGCGACTTTGTTCTGGAAGACAACGGCGTGCCGCAGAAGTTGCGCGTGCAGGAAGAAATGGACACAGCGCCCGTTTCGCTCGTGGTCGCCGTGGAGCAGGGCGGCTGGAGCGTGCTCGAATTCGACAAGGTAGCCAAGCTCGGCCCGCTGCTCGACCTCTTTCTTGCCGACGGCAGAAGCCAGGCCGCGCTGGTGGGCTTCGACTCCATGCCCCACCTGATTCACGACTTCACGCATAACAGCGACGACCTGAGCGACGCCCTCAAGCACATGGATATGGGCAACGGCGGCGACGCAATCTTCGACACCGTGAGCTATGCCGTCGATCTGCTCGAATCGCAGCCCAAGGAATACCGCCGCGTGCTGCTGCTCATTACCGAGCCCCGCGACCACGGCAGCAAGCACACCAAACCGGAGCAGTTGATCAAGAAGATCGGCCGGTCCGACGTCCTCGTACTGAGTGTTGCCTTCTCGCCCTCGCGCGCTGAGTTCCTGCACGATGTAAAGGATTCGGGCGACGAGCGCACCATGAACCTGATGTCGCCCTTCATCATGGCCGTGCAGGCCTTCAAGAAGAATGTTGCCAAAGAGGTTGCCTCCATGAGCGGGGGAGAATACACCACGTTCACCGGGGACAAGAAGTTCGAGGAGCGTGTGGTGGCGGCGGCCCGGGACACGCGCAATCGCTATCTCATCAGCTTTAGCCCCTCCAATCCCACCCCCGGCCTGCACACCATCAAGGTTCACACCGCGCAGGACTACGGAGCCCGCATCGTGGCCCGCGCCGATTACTGGCTGACGCCGTAAGAGCAGCCTCTAGCTGCTAGCTTCCAGCTTTGGCTTCCCAAAATGGAAGAAGCGGTTCCGCTGCTGAGCGGAATCCGGCTGGGAGGACAAATTGCCGCTGAAAGTGTGGCATAATGTCCCTATGAGTGAAGCGGCAACCATCGCATTGGAACCGTCCCCAGCCTTTGCGCTGAGCTGGAGGGAGATTGAGCAGGGCGTCTCGATCTCGCTGCTGGAGGAGTTCTCCGCCTATTCCGGCTTCGCTATGAAGGATCTGCTGGAAGTGGTCATTCCAGCGCGAACCTTGAAGCATCGCAGGCAGCGCCAGGAGCCGTTGAATCTCGACGAGTCTGACCGCCTGGCGCGCGTCGCCCGCATCTACGAACTTGCCGTGAAGGTCTACGCCGATCGCGATGATGCAAAGAGATGGCTAGGCGGCCAGAAGCGGCGCTTCGATGGCAAAACCGCCTTGTCAATGCTCCGCACCGAGGCGGGCGAGCGGGCCGTCCAGGATTTCTTGATCCAGATAGATGAGGGTTATTTCGCTTAGATGGAAATCCCGAAGCCCTCCAATTCATGATGACCCTCTGGCGCATCAGCAAACACCCCGATCTAAGCGGTGCTGGCGGCAGGATAGGCTCCGGTCGCTGGCACTCAAGAGGGAAGCCGGTCGTTTACCTCGCAGAGACACCCGCAGGCGCAATGCTGGAGACCATCGTTCACCTGATCGATCTCAACCGCGAAGAGAGCGGCAATCTCCCCTCCTCGTACGAACTGATCAAGGTGACTGTTCGAGAAGGAGTCCCAACAAAGCCCTTAAACACGCTGGCTGCAGTGGGCTGGCAAGACCGCATGGATCTCTCGCAGAAGATCGGTGACGCCTGGCTCACTTCAATGGAGACAACTCTCGCTCGCGTTCCCTCCGCAATCATGCCCTATACCTGGAACTACCTGTTCAATCCGGCGCATCCGGACGCACCGCAAGTGAAAATTGCCGAAGTCATTCACGAGCGCTTCGACAACCGCCTCTTCCGGCTTGGCTCGCGCTGAACGCCATCTTGCTTTTGCTGAACTTGGAAGGTTTGCTTCCTGGTTCCACCCGCCTGAGGATGGCACCTACCCGCGCGTTCGTGGTAATCTTTCTATAGACACTTGAAGAGTGGATCTGAGAAGACAAGAGGAGTAACACACGCCGTGCTGGCGACCGCTAAGAAAACTACCCTGATCGAAAGCTTCCGCACCCATGATTCGGACACCGGTTCGCCGGAGGTCCAAATCGCTATTCTGAGTGCGCGTGTTGCAGAACTGACCGAACACTTCAAAACCCACAAGAAGGATCACGCATCCCGCCGTGGATTGTTGCAACTGGTCAGCAAGCGCCGCCGCCTGCTGGATTACCTGAAGACGCACGATGCAGATCGCTATCGCGACGTGATCGGCAAGCTCGGTATCCGCAAGTAATCGGAAAGCAAACCCAGAAAGCAAACATTGACCCGGAAGCGCCCAGACCGGATTTTGGTCACGGCCCCCGTTCTACCCAGAGCCTGGGGTCTTGGTGTACCTGGCGAACCCTACCCGCTGCCAGGGCCCGCGCACAGCTATCGGCTGCGCGCGGCCCAGGCATGCACCCCGGAACGCAGGACGGGAGAATCTTCTCCCGCGCGCACATTCCATTTTGCGCACAACCTGCGGGCCGGTATCGCCAGCCTTCCAACACTCTCCTGCGCCTTCCCATCACAAATTTCCCAAGCGAAAAAAACGAAACGAGGACTCTATGTCTAAGCATGAAGTATCAGTCGAGCTTGCCGGCGGCAAGCGGTTGGTCTTTGAGACCGGCCGCATGGCCAAGCAAGCCTCTGGCGCAGCACTGGTCACTACGGGCGAAACCGTGGTGCTGGCAACTGCCGTAGCCTCTCCCGATCCCCGGGAAGGCATCGATTTCTTCCCCCTGACCGTGGACTACCGCGAGTACACCTACGCCGGCGGACGCATTCCCGGCGGCTTCATCAAGCGCGAAGGCCGGCCCAGCGAAAAGGAAGTTCTCACCTGCCGCCAGATCGACCGCCCCATCCGCCCCTTGTTCCCTGACGGCTTCCGCAACGAGACCCAGGTCATTGCGCTGGTCTTCTCCGCGGACAAGGAAAACGATCCCGATGTGGTCGGCATCAACGCCGCCGCGGCCGCACTGGCGCTTTCCGACATTCCCTTCAACGCCACCGTTGGCGCCGTGCGCGTGGGCCGTGTGGATGGCGAGTTTGTCATCAACCCCACCTACTCCGAGCGCGCCGCAACCACGGTCAACATCATGGTCGTCGGCCACAAGGACGGCATCGTGATGATCGAGTCGGGCGCCAAGGAAGAGACGGAAGAAGTCATCCTGGCCGCCATCGAGTTTGCTCACACTGAGATCAAGAAGATTGTGGCCGCCATCGACGAGTTGGTTGCCCTGGCCGGCAAGCCCAAGCGGGCCTTCACCGCGCCGGTCACCGACGAAGCCTACTACGAAGAGCTCAAGGCCAAGATCGGCGACAAGCTCACGGACGCTCTCGACACCAAGAAGTACGCCAAGACCGACAGTTACGCGCTGGTCAAGAAGATCAAGGACGAGCTTGCCGCCGAGCTTCCTGCGGACGATCCGGCTGCCAAGAAAAAGCTCTCGCACTACTACGAGCTTCTTCGCGAGCGCACCTTCCGCGAGCAGGTCACCAAGGAGCGCATTCGTCCCGATCGCCGCGCCTTCGACGAGATTCGCGAAATCACCATCGAGACCAAGGTGCTGCCCCGCGTACACGGCTCGGCGCTCTTCACCCGCGGCGAGACCCAGGCCCTGGTGACGGCAACTCTCGGCACGCAGGATGACGGCCAGCGGTTGGAGAGCTATGAAGGCGAAAAGAAGAAGCCCTTCATGCTTCACTACAACTTCCCGCCGTTCAGCGTTGGTGAAACAGGACGTATGACCGGCACCGGCCGTCGCGAAATCGGCCACGGCGCACTTGCCGAGCGTGCCATCTCCGCGGTTCTGCCCACTGCGGAAGAATCGCCCTATACCATCCGCATCGTCTCCGACATTCTTGAATCCAACGGCTCTTCGTCGATGGCTTCGGTCTGCGGCGCCAGCCTGGCGCTTTTTGACGCGGGCATCGCGCTCAAGGGTTCTGTGGCCGGTGTGGCCATGGGACTGGTCAAGGAAGGCGACGACTACGCCATCCTCACCGACATCGCCGGCGCGGAAGATCACTACGGCGACATGGACTTCAAGGTAGCCGGAACCCGCAAGGGCATCACCGCGCTGCAGATGGACATCAAGATCGGCGGCCTCACCCGCGAGATTCTTGAACAGGCAATGGCCCAGGCCAAGGCAGGCCGTCTCTTCCTGCTGGACAAGATGGACGCTGTTCTTGACGGACCACGCACCGAGCGTTCGGCTTACGCTCCGCGCATTGAAACCGTCATGATCCCCACCGACAAGATCCGCGATCTGATCGGCAAGGGCGGCGCAACCATCCGCGGCATCATTGAGCAGACCGGCGCCAAGATCGACGTGGACGACACCGGCCGCGTCAGCGTCGCCTCCTCGGATGCAGAAGGGCTCAAGAAAGCGCTCGAAATCATCGGCAACATCACCGCCGTGCCTGAAATCGGCAAGGTTTACCTGGGCAAGGTGGTTCGCCTGGCTGAGTTCGGCGCATTTGTCGAGCTTTTTCCCGGCACCGACGGTCTTCTCCACATCTCCGAGATCGCAGAGCATCGCGTCAAGGAAGTGAAGGACGAGCTGCGCGAGGGCGATCAGGTCATGGTCAAGGTTCTGGCCATCGAAGGCAACCGCATCAAGCTCAGCCGCAAGGCGCTGATCAAGGAACAGAAGGCCAAGCTGGGGCAGTCCGCTGCGCCGGTATCCGAAGAGACAGAGAACGCGCCAATCGATGCGCCCTCTCCGTCCGCTCCGCCGGCCCGTCCGCGCAACGAGTTTGACGAGCGTCAGCCCAAGTCGAACCAGAGCACGATTCTCATCGAAGGCGGAGACGACTTCGACGAAGAAGAGGGCGAGGAGTTCGACGAAGAGACTGAGCCTAACTTCAACCGCGTGGAAGGCGCACCGGTTCCAGCTGGCCAGCCAGTTGGCGCAGGCCGTCCCGCGGCGGCCCCGGGCAACAACAACAATCGCCGTCGCCGTCGTCGCCGCCCCGGTGGTCCTGGTACTGGTGGTGGTGGTCGCGGCCCCGGCGGTCACCAGGGCTAGAGCTAGTTGCTAAGCAAAGTACCAACAAGAAAGGGCCGGCCTCAGCTCCGGCCCTTTCCGTTTCCACCGGCAATCGATTCACCGGTCCGTTACGCGGCGCAATGCATGGGGAAGGCGCGGTTTGCTACGCAGGTCATCGGGCGAGGTCTGCGAAACAGTTGTCTGGGCCTGCGGTTCAACAGCATCGAATTTCGAGTCATACATCCGCAGGTCAGCTTCGATGCAGAGAGTTTGCAGGTCCTTCGCGTCGTCGGGAAACACCGCGATTCCAACGCTGGCGCCGATTTTCGCCGATACCGCATCGTCCAACTGAATGGGCTCCAGCAGCAACT
>Ga0302189_10000852_pt1 | contig 26744 bp, 22 predicted proteins | sample II_Bog_E2_2_FD_194551 | JGI IMG/M metagenome (GOLD analysis project Ga0302189, IMG submission 194551) | Peat permafrost microbial communities from Stordalen Mire near Abisko, Sweden - II_Bog_E2_2 | ecosystem: Environmental > Terrestrial > Soil > Wetlands > Peat | place: Sweden: Abisko...
CTGATGCGGCCCAAATGAAACGGACCTGCGCACTACAGTTACAGTCTGGCCATAGAACGGGTGATGAGGATAGTGAACTGTTAACAAAACATGGGTAGTGTGTGAGTGCTTTGCAGCGCCCCACGGCGACCCGCGTCGCCGGGTTCCACGCGTGGAAGGAGTTGGGCCGGTTTGTAAAGCGCGGCGAGAAAGGAATTCAGATTCTCGCCCCGATGGTTGGGCAACGCCGCAGGAAAGACGACGCCGACCGCAACCGCGCACACGACGACAGCGGCAAGCCCGCGCCCGTGCTGATCGGCTTCCGCGCCGTCTACGTCTTCGACGTGGAGCAGACCGAAGGCGCGGACCTGCCCGAGTTCGAGCACAACATCACCGGCGAGGTGGGCGAACACCGCGACCGCCTGATTGCCTTTCTCGATTCGCAGAATATCGCCCTCGAATACACCGAGAACATTGCGCCCGCTCTTGGCGTCAGCTACGGCGGAAAGATTGCCATTCTACCCGGCCAATCGCCCGCCGAGGATCTGGTTTGTTTGGTCCACGAAACGGCGCATGAGCTTTTGCATAAAAGTGACCGCCGCACCATGACCACCGCCACCGTGCGCGAAACCGAAGCCGAGGCCGTGGCCTTCATCGTGGGCCAAGCTATCGGCCTTGAGATGGGAAAAGCCTCTTCGGACTACATCCAGATGTACGCAGGAAACGCGGCGCTTCTGGCTGAAAGCCTCGAAGTCATCCAGCGCACATCGGCGGTCATCCTCGACGCCATCACCGGCGAACCGTCCGGCAAACTGACCGCCTCTTCGGTGACAACGACAGAGGTGCAGAACGAAATGGCGGAGGTGGCGTAATGAAAACCATCCTTCGCATTCTGGAGCGGGCCGGAGGATACCGGCCCACGCTCTACCTCAAGATTGAGAATCCGCCTTACATGGCGATTGTCATCGAAGCCACGCCGGAGCCAGGGCCGACCGGACTGCCCGCAATCTCCATTGCGCACTACGGCGAACAGAACGGCGACCTGATGCGCGACCCGGAGATGTGCTTTGAATTGTCGAAGCCGCCGCTCTGCGGTTTGTCATTATCGAGTTTCTATTTTCGGAATGACTATCTCGGAGTGGAGCAGTATTCGCGCTATCGGGACGGCGAGAACTACGTTTTCCGGCCAGACCTCCACGAACAGCACGAACAATTTGCGCGACAGTGGGACCGCAATCTTCGCAGTCAGGGTTTTCTCGAAGCCTTCACGGACAAGTCGATTCGCTGCTAGTCCGCTCCCTGCGGAGCGGACCCACGCCCGACGTGTCCCCGCTCCGCGCGCCCTCACCCTTCAACCGCTCGAAAGGAGCCATGAATCATGGAAACGACCGTTATCAATGCCACCGAATACCGCGAGCTTCCGCTCACGCTGCTCAACGAATCGAAGACCAACCCCCGCCGCGTCTTTGACGAGGTTAGTCTTCGAGAACTCGCAGCTAGCATCCGCAGCCAGGGAGTGCTTTCGCCCTTGCTTGTCCGGCCACTCACCGAAAACGGATTCGAGATCGTGGCCGGTGCGCGGCGTTACCGCGCCGCGCAGATGGCCGAAGCCGTCACCGTACCTGTACGCATCAAGCAGATGAGCGACGCCGAAGTTTTGGAGGCGCAGCTTGTCGAAAACCTGATTCGCACCGAAATTCACCCAATGGAAGAGGCCGAAGGCTTCGCCCGGATTTTGTCGCTGGAGGAACCGAAGTACAGCATCGAACAGCTTGGCGCGCGTGTTGGAAAGTCAGCCGCGTTTATCGCTTCGCGCCTCAAGCTGGTTGATCTTGTGCCCGTCGCCGTCGATGCCTTCTACGCCAACGAAATCGGCGTGGGCCATGCGCTGCTACTGGCGAAGTTGCCCGCTGACCAGCAAGAGCAGGCCCTTGCGGCTTGCTTCAAGGAAGCATACAACAGCGGGGGAGCAACACCTACGCGCATACTTTTGCCCGTGCGCAATCTGCAATTCTGGATTGAGTCGAATGTTCTGCTCATCCTGAAAGATGCGCCCTTCGACAAGCGCGATGCGCAGCTTGTCACCACGGCGGGCAGTTGCGCCGACTGCCCCAAGCGCACCGGCCACAACAAGCTGCTTTTCGGTGACGACCTCGGAAAGCAGGGTGACCGCTGCACCGATCCCCGTTGCTTCAATTCCAAAATATCGGCGCATGTTGCGAAGACCGTTGCCGCCAAGCCCAACCTTGTGCAGATCAGCACAGCCTACGGCGGGCAAAAGGAGGGCAGCCCGGTACTGCCGCGCAACAAGTACACGGCGATCCGCGACGACAAGCCCCAAAAGAAGGAAGATGCTCAGCGCCCCGAGTTCAAGGTATGCAAGTTCGCCGCCGACGCCATCATTACCGAAGGCAGCGACATTGGCACCATTCACAAGGTGTGCGCGAATCTAGATTGTCCGATCCACCACGCCCGCAAGCAGCGGCCCGCGACGGATGCGGCATTCAAGGCAGAACAGGAGAAGCGCCGCCGCGAAGAAGCCATCGCACAGGCAACCGGCCTTCGCGTCCTGAAAGCAACCAGCGACGCGGTTCCTGTCCGGCTTATGAAGCGCGACCTGCTCTTTGTCACCGAGAGCCTCGCCGCCGCTTTGGACGAGCGCCGTCTGGCGATCATCTTTCGCCTTCACGGCATCGGCAAGGCCAACGGAGCCGGAGACGCCCCGGCAAAATTGTTTGCGTCCTTTCTTCGCAAAGCCGACGAGAGCACCCTTGGCCGGGTATTGGTGGCAATCACCATCCTGCAAGCGGCGCACAGTTCCAACGAATCCGCGAAAGCCCTGCGCGAGGCCGCCGAGTTCTACAAGGTGGACGTGGCCGCAATCACGGCCAAGGTCAAGCAGGAGTTCGCCGCCAAGGAGAAGGCCCAGACGGAAAAGAAAGCTACCCCCAAGCCGCCGACGAAAGCGCCAAGCAAGCCAATCAAGAAGGCAGCGGCGTAATCACCTAAATCAAAACCCATCGCGGAGCTTGAGCGATCAGGCTCCGCATATTTTTGGCCCGCTCTTCCCACCCTCGCTCGCGCTCCCGCTGTTTGCGGGAGGTCACTCTCTTCCCACCCAGCGGGCCAGAGCGCCAACTTGCGTTGTCGCTCTACAGAGAGCATTACGATTGTCCACGCAAATTCACTGCAATATCGGATTGAATGGAGGGCTATGGGGCTTCCCACCGATACTGCATGTCCCCAATTGTTGAATCGTGCGTCAAATACAATACCACTGCCGCTGTAGCGGGCACTCTACCGAAACGAGGGGAAGATGGCAAGCAACTCGGATCGCTCACGGCGCGAATTATCGCACTTTCATGCTTGTGTTCATTGTGGCAACGTCTCTCGTCGAGATGAATTCGATGGCACGGCTGTCGCCACCGGAATTTATCCCTGCACAAAGTGCGGCCATGATGGACCGCTCAATATTGTCATTCGAGACGTAGATGCCGCCGCGACCGGCACAAACGATCCTGCCCCCAGCGGTTCAGCAGGCTAGCGCAGTGCTGCGCTGTGATGGATGTTGCACCTTGACCAGCTTGCGCCCAGCGGCGCGAACGAACTCGCTCGTCAACCGCTTTTTATCGTCGGCACGCATCGCCAATCTGGTTACGAGTTTCGGGTGTTCCTCGCTCAGAGGACGGACAGCAATTTCATTGCTGGAGATTCGCCACGCCGCTTCGCGCGTCAGGAATGCCGCGCCCTTGTGCGCCAAGACGAGCGCCGATGCCTCTTCAGCCGTTGTGAAAGTATGCGTGTCGGGCGCGATGATGTTTTTTGCGGATGCCTCCGCCTGAATCATCTCGGTGATGTACGGGTTGATGTGCGGCGCGGGCAGAATCCACTCGTGCGCGCGCAGATCATTGAGACTGAGTTCAGCGTTCACGGCGATGGCGTCGCTTTTCGGCAACGCAATATAGCCGGGCGACTCAGCAACTGACAAGAAGCTGAGCGACGAAGTATCGGGGATGGCCACCACAAGCGCCAGATCAAGATTTCCGGTAGCCACCATGCGCGCGAGTTCATGCGAGAAGTTGCTCCAGAGCTTGACCTTCAGGCCGGGAAAGAGGGGAAGCTGTATCGACTGAATTGCCGTGACCAGGTAGGGATCGGCATAGACAGACCTGCCGATATGAAGCACTTCGTCCGCTCCATGCAACACGGCCCTTGCGTCAGCGACTGCACGCTCCGCGTACAACACGGCGCTGCGCGCATCTTCCACAAAATGCCGACCGGCGTCGGTCAGTTCCACTGTCTGATGATTCCGCACAAAAAGGCGCAAGTCGATCTGAGATTCAAGCTCGGCAATCCGCTTGCTCAGCGTCGATTGGTCGATACGCAGCCGCGCGGCTGCACGGGAATAATTCAGTTCTTCGGCCAGCGCAATCGCTGCCTGCAAAAGTCGCATCTCCGGTAGCGCCATACCCGTCCTCCTTGTCGGAAACCAAGGGCAAGTCATGGGTCGTACCGAGCAGCATCTATGCGTTCATTGCTGCGCGTTGAAATGAAACGTTCATATTTCACGCCAGGGCTGGCTGTGCAGCCGCCGTAGCGCTTTGGTCATATAAACCCAGCTCACACGTATATGTTTCGCTCTGTGCAGAAAAATATAGACCTCGCGCACACACGTCGAGGAGTCCGTTGCCCCTCATCGCCGAAGTAGTTGGATTTCCTGATTCCGTGAGAGTCGAACGGAATGTCGGTGCGTTTCAAGTGGTCGTTATTCCTGATTGGAATAACGGTCTCCGTGGAATTCATTAGACAGATCGCCGATGCTCAACCAACCTATGAACTGAGCCGGGCACTACTGGGTTCTCTGGATCGAGAGAGGGTGAAGGAGGAGCAGCTGCATGAACTCAATGCCTGCAATTCAATCTGTTGGAGTAGGAGATCCACTTCTGACTGCGGAGGAAGTCGCGGCGAAACTCAAGGTCAGCACGGACTGGGTCTGGGATCATTCGTCGCGGAAATTGCCTTATCTGCCAGTGATCCGCATGAGCGATGGAGTTCTACGCTATCGCGCCAGCGGCATCGAAGAATTTCTGCGAGAGCGGGAACATGCCTTCAATTTACGGCGCAAACGCCGGTAAAATAGAGGTAGCCCGTTTTCCTCCCACACAGAAATCGAGGAAGTGATGGGTAAATCGCACCAGAAGGGATGGGTGTCGGTTCGCGGCAAAAAGTGGTACGGATATTTCCGCCGCACAGTGATCGACCCCAACACAAACCAACCGAAGACCGTCTCAACTCCGGTTGCGCTCGGACTGAAATCCGAGATGACCAAGTTCGAGGCGCGCGAAAAGCTGGAACTCGAAATCAAGAGGCTCACCGGACAGATTGCAGAAGATGGGGTTGTAAGAAACGGCAGCGTCACCTTCGATTGGTTTGTCCAAAACCGCTACCTGCCGCTGAAAGAAGCGGACTGGAAAGAAGAAACGGCCAAGACGAAAAAGTATCTCATCAAGGCCGATCTCGTCGATGCTTTCTGGGGTGTACGGCTCGAAAACATCGATAAGCTCGCTCTCCAGACCCACCTCAATCGGCTGGCCAAAACCCGGTCCAAGGACAGAGTATTGCAGGCTAGAGCGTACATGCGGGCGATCTTCGCGGAGGCAGTCGAACAGGATTTCCTTCCGAAGGACCCGGCGCGCTCAATAAAAGTTCCTTCTGAACTGCTTGAGACAGACAAGACAACGCTCAAGTGGGATCAACTGCGGACGGCTTTGTCCATTCTTCCTTTACGGGACCGGATCGTGCTCAAGCTCGATATGTCGAATGCCCTGCGGCCCGGAGAACTTTTCGGGTTGAGGTGGGGTTGCTTCGATCCGGAGCGTTGCCAGATCGGGATCAAAGAGACGGTCTACAAGGGGAAGATTCGTCCCTGGGGTAAGACCAAAGGCAGTCTCACGAATATCCCGATTGCCACACAACTTGCGGAAGAACTGCAAGCCTGGCGCAGGCAAAGCAGGGAAGAGCAACAGCACAAGAGGACCTGGCAGGGGCCGATGGCGGATTCCCCGGAAGCATTTATTTTTCCGGGACGCAACGGTGGATTCATCGATTCGAGCAACTACCGAAAACGGGTGCTGCACAAGCTTGCAAAGCAACTGGGCTTGCCGAAGCTGACCTTTCAGGTCATTCGGCGCACGATTGCCACGCTGGCCAAGGACAAGGGCCACGTCAAGGACATTCAGGGGATGATGCGTCACTCCCGGCTGGCCACGACGACCGAAGTCTACATGCAGTCTCTCGAAGAGGGTGTCCGTTCAACGGTGAATTCGATCTACGAAGAACTCAGCGATACGGGTACCTTTGGATCGGGTCCAGGAAGAAATGCACGCATTAACCAGCGAGGGCAGCAACAGGTATCCGAGCTGACGAATTCAATGCGGGAAACGACAACGACGCAAACAGAGAATCCCTCTGCAAAGCCGACGCGTGGAGTGGTTTTGGAATTTGCGACAAAAATGCGACAAAGTCGCGGAAGGGAGGTGCTTCTAAATGATTGATTTAATTGGTGGACCTGATCGGGATCGAACCGATGACCTCTTCCATGCCATGGAAGCGCGCTCCCAGCTGCGCCACAGGCCCACGTACCCAAGTGGGGTGCAACTTCTCTATTGTCTCCATTCTAGTGCGATTCGTCAAACCGGCCTGCCCGGACATAAAGCCCGCAACTTCCTTGACGGCCAAACGCTGCGTTTTCTTGACGGAAACCTGCCAGATTCCGTGGAAAAACCGGGCAATGTGACGGTACATTGGGAGTGTCTGCGAGGAGGTCGATCCATGCAAGCAGCCGTGGTCAATGTTCTGGGCCAGCCGCCCAGGTTTCAGTCCTTTCCCGAACCCATCCCCGGCGAGGGCGAAGCGCTCATTCATGTGCGAGCCGCCGGGCTGCACCCCATCGTCAAAACCCTGGCCAGCGGTTCCCACTACGCCGCAAAAGGCGAGGTTCCCATGGTTCCCGGCATCGACGGAGTAGGAGCGCTCGAGGACGGAAGCCGCGTCTACTTCGGATTTGCCCGCAGCCCCTGGGGAACGATGTGCCAGCGCACGGTAGCTCCCCGATCGCGTTGCCTGCCAGTACCGGAGAGCTTGGGCGACCTGGAGGCCGCGGCGATCGCCAATCCAGGCATGTCGGCGTGGCTCTCGCTCAAGAGCCGCGCGGCAGTCACCGCCGGCGAAACCGTACTCATCCTGGGAGCTACCGGAGTGGCCGGCCAGCTTGCCATACAGGTTGCGCGGTTCTTGGGGGCCGGACGGGTGATCGGAGTTGGCCGGAATGTGGAAGCCCTTGCCGCGGCAAACGTGGATGCGGTTATCGCCCTCACCCAGCCGGAGGACGAAGTGCGCGATGCCTTTACCGCCGAGGTCGCGCAGGGCATCGACGTAGTGATCGACTACCTTTGGGGACGGCCCACTGAATTGCTCCTGGGGGCGCTGGCCACGGGCTTTCGCCCCAGCGCTACGCGCCCGACCCGCCTGGTGGAGTTGGGTGAAAGCGCGGGGAAGACCATTACTCTGCCCGGCGCCACCCTGCGCAGCATTGATTTGAAGCTGATGGGGGGCGGGTTCGGCTCTGTGCCCCTCGATCAGGTGTTAGGCGCCATCCCGGAGCTGTTCTCGCTGGCTGCCGCAGGCAGCCTGAAGATTGCCGTGGAACCTATTCCCCTGGTAGGGGTTGAAGAGGCCTGGAGCCAAGTTGAAAAAGGGCGCCGCATCGTTTTTACGGTAGAGGGAAAGAGTGTTTAGGGTTGGCAAAAGAGCGCCGAAGGGGGAATCGAGGCTTGTCCACGACCGTGACCGGGAACACTTTCGGGGGGGTCCGGTGTCTAAGACAATGGGGGGCGCGGAGCATCTGGTCTCTTTGAGACGTTGTTCCGTATCCCGCGCACTCCAGGGCAGCATCGGAATCCCGGCGGCCGCAGGCCGCTGGGCAGAGTGATCGCACTCGGCAGACGGGCGTTTCAGCCCGCGGCAGATTTGGCGCGTGCCAAGTGTGCACGATTTGCGGTAAGGTGGGAGGACTCTGAATTGCAGGTGGACCTCACCATGGGCAATGTTGCCAGCGCGCTGACGCTTCAATCCGAAGACGCAGCCCTGATTGCGGAACTTCGTGCCGGTTCCGAAGAAGCATTTGCGTGGCTGATCACGCACTATCATCAACCCATCTACTCCCTGCTGGCGCGCATGGTGCAGGACCGCGCAGATGCGGCCGACCTGACCCAGGAAGTCTTCGTCAAGGTCTTCCGAGGAGTTGGCAGTTTTCACGGGGAGTCGTCCCTGCGTACCTGGATTTACCGCATCGCGCTGCACGAGGCTTCCAACCAGAGGCGCTGGTGGATGCGGCACAAACAGCAGGAGATCCCCATCGAGCAGGAATTCGAGGAGTGCGAGTCGGGACAGCCGGTGCGGCTGAAAGAGACACTGGTGGACCCCTGCGAGTCCCCATATGACATGGCGGTGCACGAGGAAAACCGGGCGCGCGTGGAAGTGGCCCTGGGCAAGGTCCCGGAGCCGTTTCGCAGCACTCTCATTCTGCGCGACATCGAGGGTTTTGTGTACGAAGAGGTAGCGGAAATGCAGGGCGTGAACTTGGGAACGGTCAAATCGCGGTTGGTGCGGGGACGCGCTTTTCTGAAGGCGATCCTGATGGCACCGGTTGTGGATGCCAGTTCCGAGGCGCGCACGGGATTCGAAATGCCCCTGGGAGAGGAGGCACGATGAACGGCTGCAAAACAACGCAGGCAGGATTTACCGATTATCTGGATGGCCGTCTAAGCGGGCGTGAGATGCAGAGCATCACCGCTCACCTGAAGAGTTGCGCGGAATGTGCCGGTGAGTGGGAATCCTTGCAGCAAACCCAATCGGCGCTGGCAGCACTGGGCCCGGTCGCGGAACCGAAGGATCTGCCGCTGCGCATTCGTGTGGCCATCAGCCAGGAACGGGCGCGACGTAATCAGAGTCCCTTTCACGCGTGGAATTTGGCTTGGAAGAACTCCGTGGCGCCGTTTCTATTGCAGGCCACGGCTGGGTTTTGCAGCGCTGTGCTGCTGATGGGCACTGTGATCGTGCTGGTCACCATGTTCACCCAGCCTGAGTCGGCACGCGCCAGTACCGATGAACCGCTGGGAAAGGCCACCGGGCCACGCTTCATGTATCTCTCCAGCGTGGTGGGCCAGAACCAGATCGGCGCCGTCGCCGGACCGGTGGTGGTGGAGGCCTATATCAACGGCTCTGGCCAGGTGTACGACTATCGCATCGTCTCCGGCCCCACCGACGACACCACCCGAGCGCAGGTGGAAAACCTGCTTCTGTGGAGCCGCTTCGAGCCCGCTCGTCGCTTTGGGCAGCCGGTTTCCGGCCTGGCGGTACTCTCCTTCTCCGGCGTCTCGGTGCGCGGGTGAGGCAAGAACAGGATTCAGGGAACAGGTAATAGAAATTTGAGAGATTCAAGCCCCCCTCGGCAGGCTCCGGAGGAGGGCTTTTTATTTGCCATGGGAGCCGGATGCGACTCCATTTCAACTCCACCAGACTCGATTTCCGCAATAAAATGTCCTTGACTTCCACCCCTCCCGTTTGACCCTGCTCGCGCGTCTAACTAGACTTGCAGGCAGGGTTCTTCATGACGTTAAGAGCATTTTCGTTTTCCGCCGGTCTTTCGGCCGCTATGTTGTGTCTTTTGGCGGGTCTTCCGCTGGTTGCGGCTCGCGCCCAATCCAATCCCGGCAGCCCGGCCAAGGGCCAGAGTTCGTCTTCTTCGGGGAACATCGTGCAGGAGAAGGCGCCCTCGCTGGTCGATCCAGCCGGACCCACCATCTCGCTGGTCAGTTCGGAGCCAGTCTTCCTAATGGCCGCCGCACTGAACGCCTGCGACTACGACGAAGGCCTAGACGAAAGCGAGCCGGTGCGCAAGCGGATCCGCGACGAGATGAACCAGGCGCTGGCCCAGAGCGAGAACGCGCGCAACAAGCGCGACAGTGTCTGTCTCTACATCGCACAGCACCGCATGACGGGCTCGGAGCGCGACATTGCGCAATATATTTCTCTGGCTCTTTATCTGACCCCACCGCCGGAGCTTGAAACCTCAGTGGAACTTACCGAGATGCCGCCCGACTCTACCCAGGTGATCGAGATCGTGCCCCTGCTGCGCGACTTTGCGGCCGCGGTGGACCTGCATGGCATCTGGCTGGCGGTGCACCACGTCTACGACACCGAAGCCGACAAGTTGCACGATCCGCTGTCGAAGATGATCGTTTCCACCAACCTCTACCTCAAGATGCCGGCCTCGACCTATGACGGCAGGCGGTTTGTGGTAGTCATTGAGCCGCAGCTTTCACCGCACTCTGTCAACGCCCGTATTTACGGTTCCGACTACGTGGTGGTCGTTTCGCCGGTCGACGGCAATATCCGGATGAACGACGTGCGCCACACCTACCTTCACTACATCATTGAGCCCCTGCTTTTTGCCCGCGCCAACGCGGTAGATCGGATGCAGCCGATTCTCAAGGAAGTGCGCGAAGCCCCCCTGGAATTCCGTTACCGTTCCGATACGGTGCCTTTGACTATCGAGTGCCTGATCAAGGCCATCGAGGCGCGCACCATGGACACCGGCGTTCCCGAGTACAAGATCCCGGCGGGTACCGACCGGTCGGAGTTGCCCCGCTATGAGCATGAGCGGCAGATCTACCAGCAGAAGGTCGATACTGTCCGTATCGCCACCGTGCGCCACGACATGACGCAGGGATTCGTGCTGACGCAGTACTTTTATGAGCAACTGCTGCAGTTTGAGAAGGATCCCGCCAGCTTGCGCGACAACATTGGCGAGATGGTCTACAGCATGGACATCGAACAGCAGGAGCACCGCGCCCGCCAGATCGAATTTGACAAGGAAGCCGACGGGGACGTGCTGGGGCGCAGCACGCCGCGCAAGCTTACCGGCCTAGACCTGGCCGAGGCGCGCCTCTCGGGAGGCGATGTGGTAACCGCCAGCGCCATGGCCCGTCAGATGTTGACTGTGCATTCCGATTCCCTGGAATCGGCGGCCGATGCGGCCCGCGCCAACTTCATCCTGGCCCGTACGGCGATTCTGACCGGCCATCCCGACCAGGCGATCGACGGTTTCCAGAAGACCCTGGCCGGCAGCAAGGACCCGCGCCTTCTGGCCTGGTCCCACATCTACCTAGGCCGCATGCTGGACCTGGATTGCAAGCGCGACCAAGCTCTGGCCGAGTACAACGCGGCTCTGAAAAATCGCGATGGGCAGCTGGATACGCGCCTGGCCGCCGAGCGTGGCATTAAGGCGGCCTACGCTGTAAAAGGCCACCGTTGCGACGCCGATGACGAAGAGGATGCACCCGGAGCAGCCAAACCGCAGAACGATAAGCCGGGAACCGGCACTTCCGGGCAGAATGGGACCGAAAAACCCCAGTAATCTGCCCTCTTCACCCGAATGGGTTGCAATTGCCGTCTAAAGGGTAGATGGACCCGGCCCTCCCGATTTGATGCAGAGGAATGCCATGGACCAGTTTCAATGGTTCGCGACCGGCGCAATAATGAGAAGTGAAGTCGTCTCGGAACCACAAGTTGGGTCCGAGGGATAGAACTGCCGGCGTGGCAAGAGAATCGAGGCGAACGTGGAACGAGCTCTGGATGAGTTGGAAGTCGCGCTGGGACATGGTTTTGCGCGCCCTGAGCTGCTGATCCGCGCTCTCACTCACCGTTCTTTGGCCAACGAACTGGCGCTTGAAAGTGGAGAGCAAGCCTTGGGGGCGGGCGACAACGAGCGGCTGGAGTTTCTAGGAGACGCGGTTCTGGGGCTGGTCGTGGCGGAAGCGCTTTTTCTGCTTCACCCGGAATGGCACGAGGGGGAATTGACTCGCGTCCGGGCGCAACTGGTCAGCCGCCAGCACATGGCAGAGGTGGGTGCGGCGGTCGGTTTGAGCAGTCACCTGCGCCTCAGCCGGGGTGAGGATAAAAGCGGCCTCCGTCGCAAAAGCACTGTGCTTTCCAATACGATGGAAGCAGTGCTGGCAGCGGTTTTCCTTGACGGAGGAATGGAGCCGGTTCGGGCATTTGCCCGCCGCTGGGTGATGGGCGAAGCTGCCGAGCAGTTGGCCAGGGACCTGCAATCCGGGGAAGCGCTGGGCAACTACAAGTCGGCGCTGCAGGAGCACCTGCAGGCAGAACGGCTGGGAACGCCGGTCTATAGGGTCAAGGGCGAAAGCGGTCCCGACCACCGCAAGCGGTTTCAGGTCGAGGTCCGGCTGAAGAGCGCCGAAAGCGAGCCCGGAACTCCCTTGGCGCGGGGCATGGGAAGCACCAAGAAGATTGCCGAACAGGATGCGGCGCGGCGCGCCCTGGAGCGGTTGACGGCGCCCGAAAAACACCCGAATGCCCCGGTGGTTGAGATGTCCGCGGAAGAGGAGAATCAGGCAGAGAAATGAACACACCCGTCCAGGAGCCGGTCCCGCCCATGCGGCCTTTGTCGCAGTTGCGGCTCCATCTGCCCACAGTGCCCGAGGCTCTGGCCTCGCTGCTCAGAACGGTGGTGGCGGCGCTGTTTCTGCTCACCTTTGTGCTGCAGCCCTACCTTATACCTTCCGAGAGCATGGAACACACCCTGCTGGTCGGGGATTTTCTGCTGGTCAACAAACAGCTTTACGCGCGGCCTGGCATCCTGAGCCGCTGGCTGCTTCCCTATCGCGATGTGCAGCGCGGAGACATTGTGGTCTTCCACCATCCCCAGCCTCCGCTTCTGGTAAAGCGCGTGGTGGGCATTCCGGGCGACCGTCTGCGCATCGACGACGGACGGGTCTCGGTCAACGGCGTTCCCCTGGACGAGCCCTACGCAGCCTTTGAGCCGGCCGCATTCAACCCCTTCCGTGATGACTTTCCCGCCCGCATCTACACCGATCCGGAGGTGGACCCAGCCTGGTGGAAACAGATGCAGAGCCTGGTCCGCAATGGCGAACTGGTAGTGCCGGAGGGGCAGTATTTCGTGCTGGGCGACAACCGCAACCACAGCAAGGACTCGCGCTTCTGGGGCTTTGTTTCCCGGCAGCAGATTGTGGCCCGCCCCCTGGTCATCTACTTCTCGATCACCCGGCCCTCCACAACCGATGTCGAACAGGCCATGGATGATAGACTCGGACACGACAGGGAACTTTCGGCCAGGCTTATAGGGTTTGCGCGCTGGAAGCGAATCTTCCACGTAGTTCACTAGGACTCGATCGGAATGGAGAGACCTCTCCGGAACCGGTGGGCCGTTCCCCAAAAAGAGCGACAGGATGACGAAGAAAAACACGCCCACCTCCAAGACGCCGACCGATGACGCACTAGCCACGCCGGTTCCCGGTGAAACCCCAGTGGAAGAAACGCCCTTTGAGGCCGTTGCCAGCATCTGTTCGGTGCTGGTGGTGGGTCTGTTCATCCTGACCTTCCTAGCGCAGAACTTCGTGATCCCTTCCGGCTCCATGGAAAAGACGCTGCTGGTGGGCGACCACCTGGTGGTGGACCGGATCAGCCTTGCTCCATCCGCAAAATGGATGCCACTAATGCACTATCGCGAGCCGCAGCGGGGCGACATTGTGGTTTTTCTCAAGCCGGAGAATCCCGACATGTTCCTGGTCAAGCGGCTCATCGGCGTGCCAGGCGACCACATCCACCTGCGCAACGGCATCGTGATTTTGAATGGCGTGGCCCAGACGCAGCCCCACGCCCAAGCCACAACTCCAGAGAACCATACGGATTTCCTGGACGAGTTTCCCTCCGAACCTCCAGCCATGGAGCCGGGCGCCACCGAGACCTGGGCCGTGGACTTTCCCAATCATTTCGAAAACGGCGACCTGGTGGTTCCTCAGGGAAAGTACTTCATGATGGGCGATAACCGGCACAACAGCCTCGACTCGCGCTACTGGGGCTTTGTACCCCGGGAGAACATCGTGGGGCGGCCGCTCTTCAATTATTGGTCCTTTGTGACTCCTGAACACGAGTACGAACAGACGGGTATGGGCGAAAACCTGGCCTGGATGGGCCACGTGGCTCTACACTTCTTCACCGAAACGCGTTGGACGCGGACACTGCATCCGGTGCGCTAGACAGTTGGCAGGAATCCGCAAGGCGTTATCCGCACCGAGGCCCTGAAAACTGATCACTGATCACTGAAAAGACGATGACGCAAGAAATTGAAGGCCGGCAACGCAAGCGCAAACGGCTTTGGCTGGCCCTGGGCGCGGTTGCGGTTCTACTCGCAATCCTGATTGTTCCGCCCCTGGTGAGCGTGGCCCGGTACAAGAGCCGTATTACGCAACTGATCTCCACTTCGCTGGGCCGGCCAGTGCGCATGTCCTCCGTTGAGGTCCGCTTGCTGCCGCGGCCGGGCTTTGTGTTGAGCGACCTTTCTGTCGCCGAAGATCCCGGCTTTGGCGCTGAACCTCTGCTCCATGCCACTTCGGTCACGGCCTATATCCGGCTGCTTTCGCTTTGGCGCGGGCGGCTGGAGATCGGCACCATCAGCGTAGACGACGCCAGCTTGAACCTGGTGCGCACATCTGCCGGCCGCTGGAATGTCGATCCGCTGCTGCGCACCGCTGCCGCCAAGTCCCAGGCGGCAGCCGCTGTGAAAAAGGTTCCACTGCCCTACCTGGAAGCCACCAACTCCCGCATCAACATCAAGGAGGGCGCTGAAAAGCTGCCTTTCTCGCTGGTTGACGCCGATCTTTCCTTCTGGCAGGAGAACCCTGGCGACTGGCGTGTGCGGCTGCGCGGCCAGCCAGCGCGCACCGACCTTAGCCTGGAGACCGACACCGGCATTGTGCGGTTGGAGGCGAGCATGCGCCAGGCCCCGGAATTACGCATGATGCCGCTGCATCTGGACCTTGAATGGCGTCAGGCGCAACTGGGGCAGCTCACGCGCCTGGTGCTGGGCTCAGACGCCGGGTGGCGTGGCGATTTGACCGGCGAACTCCACCTCGACGGAACGGCGGAGTCGGCGCAGGTGAAGACGCGGCTGCGCGCCACCGGCGTTCACCGCGCCGAGTTTACCCCAGCCGCTCCCTTGGATTTCGACGCCAACTGCAGCCTGGTCGCTCACTTTTCCACCCGCGCCATCGACAATCTGACCTGCGACTCTCCGCTGGGCAGCGGCCGGATCCACCTGACCGGCGAGCGACCCGGCGACAGTGCTCCGCCACGGCTTTCCGTCGAAATAGATCAAATCCCTGCCACCGCCGCCCTGGACGCGCTGCGCACGGTACGCAGCGGCCTGGGTTCTGACTTGAAGGCGGCTGGATCGATCAGCGGCAAGATGACCTACGCGCCTGCCGCCGCGCAGAGCGCCGAAGCAGCTCCCCCGGCCCATCTATCAAAGGCGCACGCGGCAAAGCCTCGCCAAGAGCCTCCTGCGCCACTGACCGGAAGCTTCACCGTGGTGGGCTTTCAACTCAGCGGCAACGGCCTCAGCGAGCCCATTCGCATCCCGAAGCTGGTTCTGGAGCCGGCCGCGGTACAGTCTTCAGAGCGCCAAGCGCTGACAGCAACCGTCGCAATTCCTGCCGGCGGCACCGTTCCGCTGACGATTACCACGCGTTTGGCGCTCTCCGGCTACCAGGTCACAGTTCACGGCCAGGCCTCCCTAGCCCGCGCAAAGGAATTTGCACACGCCTCCGGGATGGAGTCGGCCTCGGCCCTGGACACACTGGCCGGAGAGCCTCTGCAGGTCGACCTAAACGCAGAAGGCCCCTGGATGGCGCCGCGACGTCCCCTGGGCGAGCTTCCGAGCACCGCGGCGAGTGATTCCGCAGTTGGCGACACCCTTGCCGGGACTGTAACCCTGCACAACTCCAACTGGAAAGCGGATTATCTGGCCAACCACGTGGAGATCTCGCTGGCCACGCTCCATTTGGGAGCGGGCCAACTGCGCTGGGATCCGGTGGTCTTTTCCTATGGGCCGCTCAAGGGAACGGCAAGCGTCAACCTGCCTACGGTTTGCGCCGCTTCCCTGCCCTGTGCGCCGCGGCTTGAGGTTCAATTCGGCGCGCTCGACGCCGGCGCCTTCCAGACCGCCCTACTGGGCGCCCAGAAGCCGGGCACGCTGCTTTCGACGCTTCTCGACCGCCTGCGGCCGTCCAGCTCTTCCGGCTGGCCGCAGATCGACGCCACAGTCAAGGCCGAGTCCCTGTTGCTGGGACCGGTCACGCTGCGGGATTTCCAGGCCGACCTGCACACGGTCCAGACCGGAGCCGAAATCACCGGCTTCGAGGCCGGGCTGCTGGGCGGCAAGATGCACGGGAGCGGCACATTCGCACTTCCCGAGAACGCCCAGGGCAAACCCGCCTATACGCTCCAAGGCCAATTCGAGAAGCTGAGCCCGCTCGAGGTGGGCAAGCTGCTCGGACTGCGCTGGTCCGGCGGCTCCTTCGACGGAAACGGCAAGGTTGAGCTCTCCGGCTTCACGGACAAGGATCTGGCGGCCTCGGCCAAGGGCGCGCTGCACTTCGAATGGGAGCATGGAGCAGGCGGCCCGCTTCCCGCGGCTCTGGTCCGCTTCGATCGCTGGGTTGCCGACGCCGAAATCGCCAATGGCGCCGTAACGCTCAAGCAGAACCAGGTCCGGCGCAGGGGCCGCAACGCGACCGTGCAGGCCACGGTCACCCTCGCCGACCCGCCCAAGACGACCTTCGTCGCAGAGAAGACAACCAAGGCAAAGCGTTAGCGATCCGGCTTCGGATCGTTCAGACAAAAGAACCGGTTCCATCCTTGCCGATGGAACCGGCTACATAAAAAATCCTGCCTTTACAATCGAAATATGGCTTCCTCCCACACAGCAACCTCTGTAGAAATTCCCTGCCAAGGCATTCTGTTCGACATGGACGGTATTCTCATCTCGTCGCTGGGATCGGTCGAGCGCTGTTGGACGAAGTGGGCCAACAAGCACGGGATTGATCCGGAATACGCCTGCAGGATGGCGCACGGCTGCCGCTGCATCGATACCGTCGCCCTGCTGCGCCCCGACCTGGACGCTGAGGCGGAGCACGACCTCATCGAAGGAATGGAAGTCGCCGACACGGAAGGAATTCTTCTGCTTCCAGGAGTTCTGGACCTGCTGAAGGCGCTGCCGCCCGAGCGCTGGACGGTGGTTACGAGCGCCACGGATCGGCTGGCGCGCGTACGGCTGGCCGCGGGCGGCGTTCCGGTGCCGGAGCGGCTCGTCACGGCGGAAAGCGTGACGGAGGGCAAGCCGCTTCCCGCGCCTTACCTGGCAGGCGCGGCTCTCCTGGGCTTTGCTCCGGAAGAGTGCGTGGTGTTTGAGGACGCGGCATCGGGAACCAAGTCTGGCCGAGCCGCGGGCTGCATCGTGGTGGCGACCACTTTCTCGCACCCGGTTGAAACGCTGGATGCGGCCCACTACTTGATCGAGGACCTGACCGGAGTGAGCGTGGAGACGCTGACGGACTGCAAAGGGCTGCTGCTGAAGCTGACGCCGCTGAGCTGAACTGAGCTTGGGACAAAGGCGGCAAGTTGGCCTCCGCTACGCGGAGATGGCAGGTTGGCAAGTTCGCGGCGGCGAGGTTTCATCCCTTTTTTGGTTCACCTATTGAATTCTTGAAGGTGGAGTCATTTTCGCGTCGATTTTCGTCATTATCAGACCGAAAATGGCAAAAAACGGCTGAAACAGGGCCAAAATCGGGCATTTGCTGTTACTTATCAGTTAACAGAGCGTTTTTGTAAAGTATTCATTCTTTGTAGCTTACTCTATCTCGAAGGTTGATAAAGTGGCCTTTTCACACTAGGGGGGGTGGGGGTAAAGGCGATTTTGGCTGGTTTTTTGCTCAAAATCGACCTTTAAAAAAAGACCTTTTCAATAGAGATACGTGAGCGACAGGAAAAGTTCTGTGCGCGGATGAGATCTGGCGACCGGGAGGTCGCCAGTACAGCCGGCCGGGAGGCCGGCGTTACTCCACTACTTGGCGTTACTCCACTACTTGGCGTTATTCCACTACCAGGAACATTGTGCGCTTATTTGGGTTAATTCTACGCAAGGGAATCTATAGCGGCTCGTTATGAACAATCAGGTTGAGGGTTGAGGTTTCCCACCCTTGCGACAGAAAAAAATCGCAAGGATGGGGCACCCAACTTTTGTGCGGCTTCCGGAACGGCGTTTAGGTCGGACGCAACTCACCGGGGGCGGTTACTCGTCGGCCTCGATACGGCGACCGTGGAGGTCCTGGAGGGGGCGGCTGTTCACCTTGTACATGGCCGCGAAAGTGCGCAACTGGTCGCGGCTCAGGCTCAACTCCTGCTCTAAGACGAACCAGCGCACCCCCTCGGTGCAGGGGGGAACGGTGAGGGAGCCCATGTAGGTCCAGTAGCCGCGGTCGGCAGGCAGCAGGCCGCCGGGATTGACCATCTCCGTGATCTTCGTGGTGGTACCGACGGTCTTGGGCAGGTTCTGCCAGAGAGCGGCCAGCACGGCGTTGGGGAAGTCGGCGGAGACGTTGAGTCGCACCGCAATCACGGCCAGTTTGCCGTCGGCGCTTTTGTGGACGAGGTGGACGACCATGTCGGAGAGTTTGCCCTTGACCGCCTCTTCGCTGGGGTGGTGGAAGTGGAAGCGCTCCAGGTTGTAGCGGACGCCATTGGCCACGATGTAGCTGCCGGGGGGCACATGCACCTCGATGGTGTGGCCGGTGTTTTCAAGCGTGACTGAGCCGGCCATGTAGTGAAATTCGATGGGCTGGAGGGCCTTGTTCAGGTGGGCGCCGCGAATGTCGATGGGCGACTGCTCGTGGCCCGCAGAACAGGCTTTGTACGCCGGGTCGAGTTTGCCCCAGGCCAGGGCGCCGTGTTTGCCTTCGTAGTCCCAGGGCGTGGTGGTCTGGGCAAGGGTCTGGGCAGCGGTCACCGTGGCCAGTCCAAGCGCAAGAGCGGCAAGTACAGGAAAACGCATCGTTCTCTCCTCGAACATCTTGATCAATAGACGGGCAAGCACTCCGAAGAATTCTAGTACATTGACGCAGGGGCGGGAAAAAGAAGGGACTCCTCTTGCGAGGAGTCCCAGGTGTGGTGATTCAGGAAGTTGCTGATCCGACATGAATCGAATTCATCGTGGTTTCCCACCCTTTCCGCACAAAACGCGGAAAGGATGGGGTACCCATTTCAGGGGCAGGGAGAGAGTGGGTGTCCCGCCGGAGTTGGCCAAGAGCTCGGGGCGAACCGGTGGATCGGCAGAGCCAATGGGATGGTATCGTGGTTTCCCAGGTGCCCAAAAGCGAGGCACCTGGGGCACCCATCTTCAGTGGTTGTACTCACTTCTCCCGACACCTGGGCCACCTGCCCAATGGGATGGTATCGTGGTTTCCCACCCTTTCCGCACAAAACGCGGAAAGGATGGGGCACCCATTTCAAGGACAGGGAGAGAGTGGGTGTCCCGCCGGAGTTGGCCAAGAGCTCGGGGGGAACCGGTGGATCGGCAGAGCCAATGGGATGGTATCGTGGTTTCCCACCCTTTCCGCACAAAACGCGGAAAGGATGGGGTACACATCTTCAGTGGTTGTACTCACTTCTCCCGACACCTGGTCCACCTGCCCGTAGAGCGGCCGGGAGGTTGAGTTACTTGGCTTCGGCAGCGATTCCGGCCTGCTCGGCGAGGGTGGCGGCCTTGTCGGTCGCTTCCCAGGTGAAATCGGGATCGTTGCGGCCGAAGTGGCCGTAGGCGGCGGTCTTCTGGTAGATGGGGCGGCGCAGGTTCAGGCTCTCGATGATGCCCTTGGGGTTGAGCGAGAAGTTCTTACGAACCAGTTCGGTCAGCTTGGCCGAACTTACCTTTCCGGTGCCGAAGGTGTCGATCAGCACGCTGACCGGCTCGGCCACGCCAATGGCGTAGGCGAGCTGAACCTCGGCGCGGTCGGCCAGGCCGGCTGCCACGATGTTCTTGGCGATGTAACGGGCCATGTAAGCAGCGGAACGGTCCACCTTCGTCGGATCCTTGCCCGAGAAGGCGCCGCCGCCGTGACGGCCCGCGCCGCCGTAGGTATCCACAATGATCTTGCGGCCGGTCAGGCCGGTGTCGCCCATGGGTCCGCCGATGACGAAGCGGCCGGTGGGGTTGATGTGGTACTTGGTGTGCTCGTCGAGCCATGCCGCGGGCAGAACCGCCTGGATGACGTACTTGAGAATGTCGGCGTGGAGTTCTTCGTTGGAGACGTAGTCGGCATGCTGGCTGCTGATGACGACCGCGTCAATACGCGCCGGCTTGCCGTTCTCGTCGTACTCGACCGTGACCTGGCTCTTGCCATCGGGGCGGAGGTAGGGCAGCTTGCCGCTCTTGCGCACTTCAGTCAGCTTGCGGCAGAGCTTGTGGGCGAGCGAGATGGGAGCGGGCATCAACTCCGGGGTCTCGTTGGAGGCGTAGCCGAACATCATGCCCTGGTCGCCGGCGCCGCCGGTGTCAACGCCCTGGGCGATGTCGCCGGACTGCTTGTTGATGGTGGAGATGACGGCGCAGGTGTTGGAGTCGAAACCATAGAGGGCATTGTCGTAGCCGATGGAGGCAATGACGCCGCGGACCAGGCTCTGGAAATCGACGTAAGCCTTGGTTGTGATCTCGCCGGCGATGACCACCAGGCCGGTGGCCGTCAGGGTTTCTGCGGCAACGCGGCTATAAGGATCCTGTTCCAGACAAGCGTCCAGAATGGCATCGGAAACCTGGTCGGCAATCTTGTCGGGATGGCCTTCGGTGACAGACTCTGAGGTAAACAAGAAACGGTCGCTCAAGTTTGTATTCCTCCCCACTTAAGGGATTTTCGGTTGGTGGGTTGCCGCGATGGGTGCGATACCCAGGATGAGCCGGCAGAAGGGGGAAATGTTTCTCGTCACAATTTGCCGTTCATTTATATCGGTGAGACACGCCGCACCGCGAGGCCAAAGCCCAAGGGTGCACTGATCCATGATAATTGCCGCCGGGGGAGATGGGCAAAGACTCTCAGCGAACGGGGAGAATCAAGCGTCCAAAGGAGTTCCAGGCTGGGTGAACAGCAAGGGCTATTCAGGCGCAGGCCGGAAGGAGGGGGTGATCAGCTTTTCAGCCAGGAGAGGCCGCGATCCATCAGGAGCTGGGCTGAGCTGAGCAGGTAGTGGGCGAGGGCGAAGACACCGTCGGCGGGCAGCAGAGTGGGCCACCATCCGGAGCGCACCCCGTAGAAGCGGACGGTGAGATAGGCGGCGGCGAGGACCACCAGCAAGAGCAGGATCGCGCCCATCCAGCGCATGCGGAGTTCCAAGGCGTCGCGGCGCTGGATGCGGGCTTTGCCCACGTTGGAGGCAAAGGTCATCCAACTGCGGTCGTCGTCATCGGCCTGGGCGGAGCTGCCGGATGCGCGGAGAAACCGGTCAGTCCAATCTTGGGTGTCGAGGCCCAGGGCGCCGACGTAACCGCGCACAATGCCTTTGCTGAGGATGCCGCCGGGGAGCAGGCGAAACTTCTCCTGCTCCAGCGCCAGGAGGTGACGCCGGCTGATCTTAGTTACCTCGGTAATCTGTTCCAGCGCGATGCCGCGGGACAACCGCTCCATGCGCAGGTCTTCGCCAAAGTTGCCCATCGCCTACCAGAAAACGGTTTAGGTACCCAAGGTCCTTCACTTTTCACAATAAACCGGAGTCCAGCTTCCGTCAAAAGGAATCACCGGGTTTTCCCTTTTGTTTCTTGAATCTGGGCGAATTGGGAGCACTGGAAACTAATTGATCAACAATTTCCATTCAGGTTTGAGCAGTTTTGTCCATGCGGGGGAGAAGCGGGACCCGCGGGCAAGTCCGGACGGGGTTGGGCGAAGAACTCTAGTACTCTTGAGGGCTGGCGCGGCGCTTGAGTCAGGGCCGGGGCTGATACCCTGAAGGCGAGGGCGTTGCCGCCATATTCCGCCCCGCTCGGAGTCAATGCTTTGGGAATGAACAAGCTCATCGTCGCCAATTTGCTGCACCGGCCCCTTCGCTCGCTGATCAGCGTGATGGCGGTGGCCATTGAAGTGATCATGATGCTCACCATCATCGCCATCATGGTTGGCCAGTTGACCGGCCAGAAGCGGATGAACAACGGAATCGGCGCCGATCTGACGGTTCGCCCCGGCAACGCAATGTTTTTGAACGGCGTCAGCGGCGCGCCGATCTCGGTGAAGCTGGCCGACGTGCTGGCCAAGATGCCGCACGTCACGGTTGCCTCGCCGGTGATTACCAACATCTCCATGAGCGATGGGTTGGAAGTGCTGTGGGGCATCGATTACCCCAGCTATAGCAGCCTGAGCCCGTTTGTCTACCTGTCGGGCGGTCCAATCCAGGACAAGTACGACGTGATAGTGGACGACGTATTCGCCAGCAGCGGAACGACCCACAAGGTGGGCGATACGATCACGATCCTCAAGCACCCCTTTCGGATCTCCGGCATCTTCGAACACGGCAAGGGCGGACGCAAGCTGATCTCCATAGCCACCATGGGCGAGTTGATCGGCTCCGACGGCAAGGCCTCCGCGTTTTACCTGAAGGCCGACCGTCCGGAAAACGACAGCCTGATCATGCGCGAGATTCACTCTACGCGCGGTATGTCCGATTATCAGGTAATGACGATGGAAGAGTGGTATTCGCTGTTGACGCCGGACCGGATTCCCGCGCTGAACACGGCAATGCACGTCGTCGTCGGCATCGCCGTCGTTATCGGATTTCTGGTCATCTTCCAGTCCATGTACACGTCGGTGCTGGAGCGTACGCGGGAGATCGGGATTCTGAAGTCGATGGGCGCTTCGAAGCTGACCGTGGTGACCGTGGTGCTGCGCGAAACCGCGCTGCTGGCGGTGGCTGGTGTGATCGTCGGCGTGGTGCTTTCCTTTGCCGTCAAAGCCTTTCTGGCGCAGAGGTTTCCCACGCTCTACCTGGACATGGGCATGGACTGGATCGCGAAGGGAGCAGCCATCGCCTTTGTCGGCTCCGTGTGCGGCGCAATCTATCCGGCCTGGATGGCCGCGCGCAAGGACCCGATCGACGCGCTGGCTTACGAATAGACTGTCGTGCGAGGTTAGAAGCGATCTCGATTGGGCTGCGCTTTGCGCGGCCCAATGCTGCTTCAGGTGGACACAAATCATTTTTTGAGGAATACTCCGGCACAACGGGGCATTGGTGTGGAGCCGCGCGGCGGTATACTTGGAACAACCCTGCTGACCTTATTCCCCATGTTTTGTTTCATTTCGCGGAGAAATAGTTTTTGACGAAGACTTACAAACGCTGGCTTTATGCCGCCTGGCTGGTGCTGATTGCCGGCTTTGCCCTGCTGCATGCTCTGCATCTCCGCGCTGACTTTCCCAACCACACGGAGTGGGTTTCCGACTGGGCCAAGTACACCGACGAGGGCTGGTACGGCAACGCCGCCGTTCGCGCCCATTTGTTCGGCAACTGGTATTTGCCGGGGGACTTCAATCCTGCGCCGGCGGTGCCGGTGTTGCCGTTCCTGGAGTGGATTCTGTTCTTCTTTACCGGGGTTACGGTGGAGGCGGCGCGGGGGCTGGCGGCGGGGTTCTTCTTTGTGAATCTGCTGTTGAGCTACCTGCTGCTGAGGACCAGGGGGCCGCGCTGGATGGGGCTTCTGGCGCTGACGCTGCTGGTGACCAGCCCGTTTCTCTACTGCTTCAGCCGGCTGGCCATTCTGGAGCCGCTGCTGATGGCACTTACGCTGGCGGCTTTGAACCTGGCGGTGCGCCTGCCGCGGCTGCGGCGACCGGTGTGGGCGGCGGTGGCCATCGGCCTGCTTTATACACTGATGATGCTGACCAAGACCACCGCCGTGTTTCTGCTTCCGGCGCTGGGGTGGGCCCTGGTGCTGCCGCTGCGCAACAACATCAAGCTTGCGCTGCGGTGCGCGCTGACCGCGGCGGCTACTTTTGCGGCGAGCTTTGGATTGTGGATGGCGCTGGTGGTGCGGCTGCATCTTTTTGACGACTATCAATACCTGTTTTTCGTGAATAAATACGTGAAGCCGCCGGAGTTTTACTGGCCGCTGCTGAGTTTCTGGTGGTCGTTCCACGGCGCCTTGTGGGTGGATCACACACTGATTCCGCTGGCCGGCATACTGCTGGCGGGCGCGGTGGCGATGTGGCGGAGTGTGTGGGCCCGGAAGCTGCTGCTGGACCCGGTTTTCGGCGCTTCTGTGCTCGCAGTCGTCGGGTACATCCTGTTCATGACCTACCAGAACCATCCTCAGCCGCGCTACTTTGTCGTGGTCGGCTTCTTCTGCTTCTTCATGGTGGCGCTGGGGGCCGGGGCGCTGGTGAGCATGACGGGGTGGACGCGCCGGGCGGGCTGGGCGGTGGTCGGAGTGGCCGCTCTGGCGGCGGGCTTCAGCGCCCAAAGAACGCTGAACTTCGCGATGCATCCGGAATACTCGTTTGTGGATGCGGCCCAGCGGCTGGCCCGCTATATTGATACGCACCCCAACGGGAAGCGGCTGCTGGTGTCGATCAGCGGCGACCAGATCACGCTGGTCACGCATCTGCCGTCGATTTGCGACGACTTTGGCACGGAAGAGCTGACGACCAAGCTGGCGGCGTACCAACCCGGCTGGTATGCCGCCTGGAACGACATTGACCCCGGCACCCTGGAAGACCTGCACAGCCGCTATTCTCTGGAGCAGGTGGCGAGTTTCCGCGCCTTCGACGACCCGGACCGCAACGTACTGGTTCTGTTCAAACTGCATCCGCTGAGCGGCGGACAAGTTCGCGAGCCGGGGGACCAGAACCTGCAAATTGCCTTGCCCGAAGACAAGATCGATGTGGACGTGGATTAGTACTACAGTTGTATTTCGTTCAAGTTCTTGAATTGGGACACATGCCCGGGCCTAAACAGGCTGCGGAAAAAGGCCGATTTTTGCGGCAGAAAAGCCGCGAGAAACATCCCTCCGCGGTTAAAACCGCGCTGATTATGCAGGCTTTATGCGGGGGTTAAAAACCCCGCCTCCCTCCGGATAGAGTTTTTTCGCAGCCTGTAAAGGCCCACAGATTTTGCGTATTTTCAGGGGGTTAAAACCCCCTGCTCCCTCCGGAACCCCCGATCTACAACTGCGGTATTAGGCACGGCGGAAGCCACGACCTTGCTCAGAGCTTCGCTAAAACGGGAAGCGCACGGTAAAGATCCCGTTGTGGTTGTTGCGGTAGAACTGGGAAGTTGCAATCTGGAACCCGCCACCGATGGTCATGCCGACTCTTTTGGTGAGTTTGAATCGTCCGGCCAGCAGTCCTGGAGTGATATAGTTCAGCGTCTTGCCGGCGTGCTCTCCATCCTGATAGTGCGTGGTGTTGAACTCGATCTCCGGCGAGAGCTTCTTCGCCACGCGGTATTGCAGGGTGTCATTCCAGAGGTAATTCCTCCCGTTGGCAGATTCGTTGCTGGTGGGAATCTGCACCCCGAAGGTTCCCTGCACATCGAAGTTGCGGTAGCCCTTGCCATACGCAAGGGTCGGCGTAATGGTCGCCGAATTGGCTCCCGTCACCTGTCCATTCGAATAGGTTCCGGTGGGGATGCTCCAACCCAGGAACGCTGTGAGGATGTAATTCCCGTGCTGTTCGTTGCCGGAGAGAATGCGGTACTTGACCAGGAATGCCAAGTCGCCTGACCCATTGGTTTGGCTGGGATCGTGGCTGTAGTTGTAGTACGGAGGAGCCTGGAGGATCAGCTCGATCTTGTACCAGGGGATCAGTTCCAGGCCTTTGGCTCCGTCGTAGTTGTTCCAGGTATACCCGTCGACATGCTGCAACCAGTCCTGATCGTAGCGGACCTCTTCTTCGAGGCGCGGCGTGGTGGTGGCAACCGGAGTAATCCAGTGGGGCTGCTCGCTCTGAGTCTTGTCTACCCGATTGAACCAGCTCGAGAAAAATCCATCCTGCGCGAAAGCCAACGTCGATGAGAAGAAAAGAACCGCCGCGGCAAGAACCAACTTCGTCTTGATCACATTTCCTCCAAGATAAAGATGTTTGAGACACGGGATGAGCGGTGTGGCCCCGTTTGACCGCGTTGCCGGGGCCTGAGAGTAGGGGAATTGCAATGGGTTCTCCCAGGGGAATGAAGAAGGATTTGATCGATTCAGGATGAATTGATGCGGATTGAACCCGAAAAGTTTCTCGATAAAGGACGAATTTTCATAGATTTTGCATGGGCCTGGATTTCTCGCCGACCGCCAGAAACGTAGCGCCGTCTCTTGACAGGCCGGACTGAGGGTCTCCCGGCCCTCAGAGACCTCGCAACACCTTGAAACTTGGACGGTCGCGCGCTCGGTGAGAAATTTGGGTTAGTACTACAGTTGTATTTCGCCAGAATGCTCGAAGAGAACAAGGGCCCGGGCCTGAACAGGCTGCGGAAAAAGTCCATCTTTTGCGTAGAAACCGCGAAAAACGTCCCTCCGCGGCTAAAGCCGCATTGATTATGGAGGCTTTATGCGGGGGTTAAAACCCCCGCCTCCCTCCGGATCGAGTTTTTCCGCAGCCTGTGAAGGCCCCTCTGTTTTACGGCTGTTTCAGGGGCCTGAAGGCCCCTGCTCCCTCCGTAAATGTCGATCTACAACTGTGGTATTAGAGCAATTCTCGTAGATGAATATCAGTCTTGTTCAGGCGAAGAAAAGGCGATATTCTTGACGCATGAAGAAGCGTTCAACGAGCAAGCGCGGTCGGATGATGACTGTGCAGCAGTTT
>Ga0302189_10000855_pt1 | contig 26702 bp, 21 predicted proteins | sample II_Bog_E2_2_FD_194551 | JGI IMG/M metagenome (GOLD analysis project Ga0302189, IMG submission 194551) | Peat permafrost microbial communities from Stordalen Mire near Abisko, Sweden - II_Bog_E2_2 | ecosystem: Environmental > Terrestrial > Soil > Wetlands > Peat | place: Sweden: Abisko...
GGCGCGCTCCCTCGGCCGCGAAGGCCAGCGCGGTAGCCGCGCCAATGCCGGCGCTGGCTCCCGTAATGAAGACGATCTTTCCCCTGAGACTCATGATTCCATTCTAGAGCCTGTAATGAACTTTCGCCGCTCGTGGGAAAGTTCATAACAGGCTCTAGTGCCAAAGCCGGGGAGAGAACAGTGATCAGTTGTCAGTTTGGATTAGGCGGCGGCGCGGCCGTGCAAGAATCAGGCCGGCAATTACTCCGCTTGGACCGGTGGAGACGGTTCCCGCAGTTTCCGCTCGTCCACGTCTTCCGTGCTCCCATACCAGCGGATGATCTTGCCCGTGGAGCCGACGCGCGGCAAGCCGCGGGAGCGCATCCAGCGCCAGCCTCGGTTTACACTCCTGATTCGGTACTCAATATCGACGGCTTTCCCAGTATGCAAGGCATCCAGCAGTGCTCTCATGGTGGGTTCCACATCGTCCGGATGCACCGCTTCGAGCCAACCCAGGTTGCGGGTTTTCTCCCTGCTCATTCCCGTCAATTCCACCCACCCGGAATTCACGTCGAAGACATTCCCCTCCGAGTCCATGGACCATTGCACCGCGGTGTTGAGATCGACCATGTAGCGAAGATGGTCTTCACTCTCGATCAATGCTTGCTGGGCGCGTTTACGCTCGGAGATGTCCACGACAGCCACCGAGATTCCAATCACCTCACCGGCCTCGTCCAGTGCAGGCTGGTACGACACCAGGTTGGTCGCGTCCGCCATCCCAGGAAGGTTGGCCGGCCGGGTGAATTCGACTTCCTCGATCACTTCACCCAGCAATGCGCGAAGGACAAACGGCTCAATGACGGGAAACACGTCCGGGATCATCTCCCGAACAGTTCTTCCCAGGTAGGATTCAACTGGAGATCCATTCATGGCGGCGAGGCGGCGGTTGATGCTGACGTAGCGAAGATTGCGATCGAGAAAGCAAAGGCCCACCGGAGCACCATCATAGATAGCCTGCAATTGCGCCAGGCGCTGCACGGGCAACGCTTCAAGGCTCGACGAGACCCAGCCGTCCCCATGCATCGTCAAATGCGACCGCGGTATCCGGGGCGCGGACTCGACCATCTGGGGAACTCGATCGGCAGTGAGTGGCCGGCCGTAGAGCCATCCCTGCCCCAGTTGGCATTCGAGGCGCAGCAGCATCTCCGCCTGCTCTTCGGTTTCGATTCCCTCCGCAATGGTGATCAGGTCCAGACTGTGTGCAAGGCCCACGATTGCCGCCACGATCTTGCGGCTCTCGCGCTTGTCCGTCATTGAACTGATGAAGCTGCGATCCACCTTCAAGACATCGAACGGCAGAGCCTGAAGGTGAAATAGACTTGAATATCCCGTTCCAAAGTCGTCGAGCGCAAGCCTGCAGCCCATATCCTTCAACTCGCGAGCAATTCTCTGCGCGAATGCCAGGTTTTCCATCAGGCCGCTTTCGGTGATTTCGATTGCCAGCCGGTCCAACGGGAATCCTCCCTCTTCAGCTGCATGACGAATCTGGCCGGGCAGGCCGGGCTCATGCAACTGGGATGGCGATACGTTGACTGCCAGCACCAGCGGCGCAGGGATCGACGAGGCAGACAGGAAGGCCTTGCGCAGAATCTGCTGCATGAGGCGGCCAATAAGCCCGTCTTTTTCGGCAAGCGAGATGAAGTTTTCCGGCAGCACCAGCCCGAGGCGGGGATGTTTCCAGCGCGCCAAGACTTCAAATCCGGCCAAGCGGCCGGTAGGAAGTTCCACCACTGGCTGGAAGCAGGGCTCAAGCTCATCGTTATCGAGAGCTCGACGCACCGCGGCCAAGTCTACTGGCATGCCCGTCACTTTATGACTAATTCGGGAGAATGTCTATACCACTTATTGCTCTTCAGGAAATAAATACGTTATTCTGCCGGTTTCCGTCGATAAGGGGGAAAGCACTCGGAGGATCGCGTCGAAATCCAGAGGGAGTTTATTGCGGTGCGACCAGATGGTGCGCGATGGCAAACAGAGCGAGCTCGAGGCGCGTGGAGACGCCGGTCTTGTCAAAGATGTTGGACAGGTGGCGCTTGACCGTCTCTTCGCTCAGCGAGAACTGCTTGGCGATGTCGCGGTTGCTGCAGCCTTCCACGATTGCGCCCACCACTTCGAGTTCGCGCGGGGTGAGGCCGTAGGTTTTGTGCTGGGGCACCGCTGCCTGCTGCATCAGGTCATGAAGCGCTGAGACAAGATTGATCACGCGCTTGCCGCCGATCCAGTAGTCGCCACTCATGACGGTGCGGATGGCGGTTTGCAGATGGCCGGCCAGCGCGTCTTTGAGCACGATGCCGCGGGCGCCGATGTGCAGGGCCTCAATGATCTGCTGCGTAGTGATTGTTGAGGTGAGAAGAAGGATCTTCACGGTGGGTGTGCCGGCCATAATGGCGCGCATCGCCTCCAGACCAGGCAGGCGCGGCATCTGCACATCCAGAAGAAGAATATCCGGTTCAAGTTCGAGCGTCTGCGTGATGGCTTCGTCGCCATCTGAGGCGTCTCCTACTACTTCAAAGCCATCCCTGGGAGTGAGCATATTGCTCACGCCAATCCGGACCACGGGATGGTCGTCTGCGAGCACGATACGGATGGGTCGGTCCACTGGAGTAGTCACCTTCTGAAGTATGCCTGTGAGCTAGGCCGGAAACTCAACCTCAAGCATACGCTCAAGGTGGAGGGCGGCGGCGCGTAAATCTTTGAGGAGGGCGGAGCTGTTATCCAAATAGTTACCGCTTTGCGCAGCGGCCGATGCCCCTGCGGAAGCTTCGAGAATGGCGCCGAGGCGCGCGGCCTGCTGGGCTCCGGCCATGGCGCAGCCGCCCTTGATGGAATGGCCGATGCGGCGGATTTCAGCGGTGTCGCGTTTGGCGAAGGCGATTTGAAGGGCGTTGATTTTCTTGCCCAGGTCGGCGACAACAGCCGCGTAAATCTCGCGCACGGACGACTCGGGCATGAGGGCGCGAAGCTGGGCGAGGGTCTCTGCATTCACCACCGGTTCATCGGCTACGATGCTGGGCGCGGTGGAGGGGTTGGCTTGCGCCGCGTGCTCTTCGAGCAGCCGGTTGAGGGCGTCGGCGCCGAAGGGCTTGAGTAGAAACCCGTCGCTGGCGGCAACCACGTCCTCGGGCGCGTTGCTGCCGCTGATGGCGTAGACCGTTGCGCGGGTGCGTTGGCGGAGCTGGGCGATGAGCTCGGTGCCACTCAAGCCCGGCATCTGCGCGTCCATCAGGATGACGTCGGGCATGCATTCGCCGGCCGCAAGCAGACTGAGCGACGCGTCGCCATCGGCCGCGGTGTGGACCGTGTACCCACTCATGGTGAGCACCGTCGCCATGACCTCGCGACTGACGAGGTCGTCGTCGATCAACAGCACCGTGGGCAGATCCTGCCTGGAGCCGAAGTCCAGCATCCGTCTAGTGTGCACCGGGAGAGGCACAAAAAGGTTGAAATTATGCGGGTGAACCTGGTTGGGCATGGCTTGCTTCAGTTGGAAATGACCAGGACCTGGAAGCTGCCGCTGGCGGGAGCGGTCTTGAGAGAGCCGATCGTGCCCGGCTCCGCGAGGTCAACGGCAAGCAGGTCGGTGACCAGAAGCACCTGGCCGTTGGAGCGATCGACGGCGAGGGTGCGGGCGCGCTGGCGCGTGGACAGAACCTGAACCACGGCGTAGGTGTCTGTCACGTCCTGATGAATGATGGTGAGGCTTCCCTGCGCACCGCCGTTGGAGACGTAGATCATGCTGTGGTCGGGATCATAGGCGACGGCGTCAGTGCCGGGGCCGGTGTTCAGCGATGTGATCGCCTCGCCGGTTGAGGCGTTGAGCACGATCATCTTCATGTTGTTGCATGCGGCAAAGAGGCGGCCGTGTTGGGCGTCGACGGCCAGGGCGCGTGGGTCAGAGCAGTCGGAGCCGAGGGCAAAGATCGCCATGCTGCTCTGCGCGGAGTTGGGCAGGCGGGACTCATGGCTCCAGTCAAAAACACGAGTCGAATCGGCCGGCTTTGCGGGGCTGGATGCGTTCGGGGGACCGGATGCGTTCGCGGGACCAGGTGAGTTCGCAGCAGGCGGAACGGCGGCGTGTGCGCGCAAATAGGCGGCGATGGACTGGGCGTCAATGCGGGCGACCTGGTTGCGATTGACGATGTTCACGAAGACCTGGCCGTTGCCGTCGGTCTGAGCGAAGCCGAGCCGGCCGGGCATGAGGATTTCGGCCAGCGGCGTGCGGCTCTCCGTGTCGATCACCGTGATGGTCGTTTTGATTTCGCTTTCGCGCACGGGCGGGGCATTCGGGGTTTGCGCAGGCCGGGCGGTTGGGGTAGTGCAAACGGCGAAGAGCAGCCTGGTTTGTGGTTCAAGAACAAGCGCGCGGGGGCCGGGGCCGGTGGGGATGGAGGCCACGACCTGAAGAGAACGGCGATCAAAAACCTTGACCTGATTGTCCGCGCCGTCGCTGATGTAGCCGAGTTGGCCCGCGTCGTCGAGGGCAATGTCGCGGGCCTCGCGCAGGCCGGTGATCTGACCCGAGAGGGTGCCTGTGTCCAGGTCGACCACCTGCACCTGGGTGGAGTGCGCGATGAAGAGGCGGCGAGCCGTGGGGTCCGCAGTGAGGTAGTCCCAGTTACCCGCGCCGCCGATGATCCAGGTCTTTTTGATCGCATAGGGACGGTCGGGGAGCTGGGTCGCGCCGGGAACCTGTTGGGCGGGTAGGACGGCGCAGGCAACGAAGATGACGCAGGCAAGGAGGCTGAGGGCAGGGCAACTCTTCATTGACAGGGCTCCAGAGATATAGATGCGGAAAGCGGGGAGCAGGGAGCAGGGAACAGGGAGCAGGGATTAGGGATTAGGGAACAGGGAACAGGGGATAGGGAACAATGTCCCCTCTGCAAAGTTCTTTGTAAACGAAGGAACATAACCAGATTTTTCGACTCACCACCCCCGAACTCCACCCCAAAGAGCAGAGACCGCTCTTTGGGGACCCCGGAACCGAAAAGCGTTCGGGGCCCCGTTCGCTCAGAATGACCGCCGCTTTTTTGAAACTCAGGCGACAACTTTTTTCGATGAACAAGATTGATGCTTCTTATTGCGAAGTTAGCTGTCGTGCTACTTTTTCACCACGCTCAGGGTGATGCTGGAGGGATATTGGGCTGAGTGGTGGATGGCGTTGTGGGCGACTACACCTTCGGATTCGCTGACGTTGTCGCCGCCGGTGTTGAGGTTGCGATCGAAGCGGGGAAAGTTGCTGCTGCTGACTTCAATGCGGATCTGATGGCCCTGCGCGAAATAGGTGCTGGTCTGCATGGGCTGAAAGGAAAGCTTGTAGACTTTGCCCTTCTCCATGAAGACGGGCGGCTTGTCGTAGCCCTCGCGATAGCGGGCGCGCTGGATGTTTTCATCGATGTTGTAGGCGGTGCCATCGGGCAGCACGTCGATGAGCTTCACGGTGAAGTCAGTATCTTTGGCGTCGCTCGAAACATAGAGAGTGACATCGATGGGGCCGCTGACTTCAACGCCGTCCTTGAGCGTGCCGGTGCTGTAGACGAGGATGTCGTCGCGCGTCTCCATGCCGCGCTGATCGAGCGCGCCGGACTTGAAGTCGGGGCCCATGCAGCAGAAGCCTCCGCCGTGGGTGGGCACGGGATTCATGGGATCGTAGACGAGGCTGTCCGGGGCGTCTTTCGGCTGAGAAGAAGAAAGAAGCGCGCCGTCGCCGTTGAGCGAGTTGGCGTGGCCTGCGCTGGTGAGATAGAAGGTGACGGGCTTTGCTTCTTTCGGCGGCCAGGTGTCGGAGGCCTGCCACTTGTTGAGGCCCATGGTGTAGTACTGCACCTTGGGAGTCTTGTCGAGCAGGGAGCTGGACTCACCCTTGAGAAAATGATCGAACCATGCAAAGGTGAGGTCGTCGTAGTCCAGGCGCGCGTCGCCAAGATCGCGCTCGCCGACGATGGTGTGTTCCGCGGCGCGTTTGTATCCGCAATGACCGGTGGGTGCGATGATGGCGTACTGCTGATTGGCGACGGCGGGGCCGGCGGTGCTGCGGACGTAGTTGTACGCGGCCAGATTGGGCGCGGTGCTTACGTCGTACCAGGTCATCATCCACAGGCCGGGAATGTCGATCTTCATGCTGTCGTTCCACAGGCCGCCCTTGTACCAGGAGGGATCGTTCGGGGTGCGCAGGATCATGCCGGGCTGGCCGCTGGGCGTAGTGTCGGCGAAGATGCCGTGCTGCGCGCCGACGGCGGCGAGGATGTCCTTTTCAGGAAGATGCGCGAGCGCTTTGCCCCAGTCGACCGCGGGCGAGTGCGAAGAGAGGTCGTAACTCTTTGCAGCGGCGACGAGGGCTTGCTGCGACATGCCTGCGGGGAAGTTCGGTTTGCCGTCGTTGGTCTCAAGGCCGGAGCCGTAGAGCCATGTGGTGAAGAGCATTTGCACAGCGCCGCCGCGGAACCAGTTGCCCTGCTCGTAGTACGGACCGACGCGGCCGACGCCTGCGCCGAAGCTTTCGGGAATGAAAGCGGCGAGGGCCTTGTTGCCGCGCGAGGCCACGGCCAACTGCCACTCGGCGGTGGAAGAGCAGCCGATGAGTCCGACCTTGTCAGCGGACCAGGGCTGGGCGCCCATCCAATCGAGCGCGTCGTCGGCGTCAGTGAGGGGAACGCCGAGGATGTCGTAGTCGCCCTCTGAGAAGTAGCGGCCGCGCTCGTTCATCTCGATGTAGGCGTAGCCGTGCTTGACGGCGTCGAGGGCCGTGGACATGTCGCGGGGCGCGCCCAAGTCCACATCCCAGTAGTTGAAGTTATAGGGGGTGCGGGAGAAGATGATGGGATACTTTTTCGATTCGTCCTTTGGCCGGTAGATGTCGGCCTGCATGCGCTTGCCGTCGCGCATGGGCACCATGACTTTGCGGTCGATGACGGCGATGGATTCAAGCTCTTTTTCAATGGCGTTGCGCTTGTCAATGAGCGCCGTGTCAGGCCGGGCCTGCGCCGGAGCTTGCGGTGCGACGAGGACGATGGTAAGGACTGCAAAGTAAAAGAGAGGGAAAACTCGACGCATTCCGGCCTCATTCCAAGGGCTGTTGGAACCAGCCCAATGCTGTGCAGACACTATAAATCAGGCACCGGCGGTGCGGCAGACCACCTGCGGTGGGGCAGACGCTCGACACCTGCGGTGGGGCAGACGCTCGACACCTGCGGTGGGGGCAGACGCTCGACACCTGCGGTGTGGCAGACGCTCGCTATCCGCTCGCATTGGGTTCTGTGCTTTCCCACCCATGCGACAGGAAAAATCGCAAGGGTGGGGCGCCCAACGGTCTTGATGATAGACGGAGCAGGATTGTTCGCTCGGAGTCAACTGAGTCGCGCAGTGGACAAAATTGAGCATTGGCGCAGGCGTTCTGCCCGTATACTTTTGCGAATGGCCAGGTTCGGAAGACAGGTAAAACAGCTTTTGAAGATTGCCGGGCCCGGGATTATCACCGGCGCCGCGGACGACGATCCGTCAGGGATCGCGACGTATACGCAGACCGGAGCGCAGTTTGGGTACGGGCAGTTGTGGACGGCGCTGCTGGTGCTGCCGATGCTGACCGCGGTGCAGGAAGCTTGCGCGCGCATTGGCGCTGTGACCGGAAAAGGCATTGCCGCGGTGGTGAAGGAACACTACAGCAAGAAAGTGCTGTATGGAATGCTGGTGCTGATTGTTGTGGCCAATACCATCAACCTGGGCGCCGACCTGGGCGCGATGGGCGCGGCGGCACAGCTGATTGTGCCGGTGAACTTTACGGTACTGGTGCTGTTTTTCACGGCGGCGATTCTGATCTTGGAGATATTCACCTCGTACCGCACCTACGCGCGGATTCTGAAATGGCTTTGCGTCACGCTCTTCTCGTATGTCATTACAGTGTTTCTTGTGCATGAGCCGTGGGCAGTCATCCTGCGGGCAACGTTTGTTCCGCATATTGAATTTACTTCTGCGTTCTTCTTCATCATCACCGGCGTGATCGGCACAACGATTTCGCCGTACATGTTTTTCTGGGAGGCTTCAGAAGAGGTGGAAGAGGAGCGCAGCGAGCACATGATCCACAACGGAAAGCCGGCGCTTACGGCGCGGTTCATGAAGCTGCTGAGGATCGATAACTTCCTCGGGATGCTGTCGTCGCAGATTGGGGCATGGTGCATCATCGTGGTTGGCGCGACGGTGCTGCATCAGAGTGGAGTGACGCACATCGACAGCGCGGCGCAGGCGGCGAAAGCCCTGGAACCGCTGGTGCACAGCTTTCCTCACGCAGGGTTTCTGGCGGAACTGATCTTCGCCATCGGCATTATTGGATTGGGATTTCTCGCGGTGCCTGTCTTCTCAGGATCGGCCTCCTACGCGCTCTCCGAGGCGCTGAGCTGGAATGCGGGCCTGAACCTGAAGTTGAAGCGGGCGCATGGATTCTACGGGGTGATTACGATTGCCACGCTGGTTGGCTTGATGATCAACTTTATCGGCATCAATCCCATTCAGGCGCTGGTGGTCACGGCGGTGATCAACGGCGTGGTTGCGGTGCCATTGATATTTCTGATTGCGCGTATCGCGCGCAACAGGGAGATCATGGGCGCATACCGCAGCGGGACGCTCTCAAATGTGCTGGTGTGGGCGACGTTTGTGTTCATGGGCGCGGCCGCGGTGGCGATGTTTGCGACGATGGGGCGATGAAATGGGTGTAGTTCTTGAAGAAATACGAGAGGAAGCATATTCTTCGGCTCGCTGCGCTCGCTCAGGGTGAAAGTCGTATTCACTATTCATATGAAAATTGCGGTTTTGTCTGGGTCTTGATTCGATATGAAGGCCCGTACGCGGCTTGCGCCGCGTACACGATTTTACAAATTGGGTTGAGGCTTTTGCGGCCCGACTGAAGTCAGGCCCTGCTACAGTGCGCGTCCACAGCGCCGTCGTTCGACGGGAATTGAATGCAGCCGGCTTTCAAGGTGCGCGAACCAGTGTTGTTTCGAGGCGCGACGAAAAGCAACCGCAGGTCCTGCGACTTCCCATTCGCTTCGCTCAGGGTCGCTCAGGATGACAACTTTTATTGAGTCATTACGCTGACGATCAGATCATTCGTTGGCGGTGGCGGCTACTTCGTGGAGCCAGCCGGGGGCTTTTAGAAGCTCGCGGGGGCGGGAGCCGTCGGCGGCGCCGACTAATCCGTCGCGCTCCATCAGGTCGATGAGGTGCGCGGCGCGGCCGTAGCCTACGCGGAGACGGCGCTGCAAGAGCGATGTGCTGGCTTTGCCGAATTCGAAGACCAGGCGCACGGCATCGTCGAACATGGGGTCGTTCTCGTCGGGGTTGGCGTTGGAGCCGTCGGGAGAGACGCGCTCGTCCCTGGGCGATTCGAGGAAGCCCTGCACATATTCAGCCTGGCCTTGATCCTTCCAGAAGGCGACGATGGCGGCAGTTTCCTTTTCACTCACGTAGGGCGCGTGCAGGCGCATGAGGCGGCTGGTTCCGGGCGGCAGGAAGAGCATGTCGCCGCGGCCTAATAGAGCCTCTGCCCCGTTGGTGTCGAGGATGGTGCGCGAGTCAACCTTTGTCGCGAGGCGGAAGCTGATGCGCGTGGGCACGTTGGCCTTGATGAGGCCGGTGATGACGTCCACCGAAGGCCGCTGCGTGGCGAGGATGAGGTGAATGCCGACGGCGCGGGCCATCTGCGCCAGGCGGGTGATGGATTCTTCCACGTTGGCGCGGTCGAGCATCATCAGGTCGGCGAGCTCGTCGATGATGATGACGATGTAGGGCAGCGGCTCGTTATCCTCGCTGTCATCGAAGAGCGAGGGCATGGCGCCTTCAAAGAGCTTGTTGTACTGGTCGATGTTGCGGACGCTGCGGCTGGCCAGCAGCTTGAGGCGGCGTTCCATTTCTCTCACCGCGTTGCGCAATGCGTTGGCGGCCAGCTTGGGCTCGGTGATGATGGGGGTGAAGAGATGCGGAATGCCTTCATACATGCCCAGCTCAACGCGCTTGGGATCGACGAGGATGAGGCGCACCTGCGCGGGCGTGGTGCGGAACAGAAGGCTCATGATCATGGCGTTGATGGCCACCGATTTTCCCGACCCGGTGGAGCCGGCGATGAGCACGTGGGGCATGGAGGCGAGATCGGCGGTGACGATGCGGCCGTTGATGTCCTTGCCCATGGCGATGGTGAGGCGCGCCTTGGATTTAGCGAAGGTATCGCTCTCGATCACGTCGCGCAGATGGATGGTTTCGCGCTCGTGGTTGGGCACCTGGATGCCGACGGTGGATTGGCCGGCCATGCGCTCAATGAGGATGGATTCGGCGCGCATGGCGAGGCAGAGGTCGTCGGCCAGTCCGGTGACGCGCGAGTACTTTACGCCGGCTTCAGGCTTGAACTCGTAGGTGGTGACCATGGGGCCGGGATTGATGCGCACCACCTGGCCGCGCACGTCGAACTCGCCGCATTTTTCTACCAGGACTTTGGCTTCCTCGCGGAGTTCGTCTTCACGAACAATCTGCGGGCCATCGCCGGTGTTGAGCAGGGTGCTGGGCGGGAGTTTGAATCCGCTGACGTGCTTGGGCGCGACAGTCGCGGTGCGGACATCGGCGTCGGCGCGATGGTGGATGGCGATGGTTTCGGCCGGTGCGGCCGGTGCTGGCGCTGGGTCCCAGGCCGCAGTTACGGGGCGCACGGAGCGTAGAGGCTCCTGGATGGGGGGGGTGATGGGCGCGGGCGTGATGGGCGCGGGAGTGGTCCAGGACTCGAAATCAAGGTCTCTTGATTGGGCCGGGGTGGGCTTTGCTGCCGGGGGAGCCGATTCCCAGCTCGTGGATGGGTGGCCTGGGGCGCCCGCAGTTGTACCCGCTGCCGGGCGCTCCCAGATGCTGGGGCGGAGCGGCGCGGGGAACTGGCCGTCGCCGGCGGCGGCGCGCTGGTAGGCGGGGACCTCGTCGATGGGATCGGGCAGAGGCTCCGGCTTGCGGCGAAAGAACCTGGCGAAGAAGCCGGGGCGATACTCCGCTTCCGCCTCCATCGGCTCGGGATCTTCAACGCGCAGGGCTTGCTGCTCGGCCAACCGGTCGGCTCTGCGCTCGGCGCGTTCTTCACGCCAGTTGCGCCAGCGGTCGTAGAGGGACTGGCCGTGGATCCAGCGGTCCTGGATGCCTTCAGCGAGTGCCCAGAAGCTGACGGCCGAGGCAAAGTAGAGCCCAGCGGCGGCGAACACGCCGGCAACGAGCCATGCGCCCTGGATGTTGAGGTAGGTGACAAGCAGGCCAGCCATCAGGCGGCCCATGACGCCCTCAATGGGGACGGCATGGAGCCAGCGAACGTGCCAGGGAAGCAGTCCAAGAGCAGCGGGGAAGAAGACGAGCGCCAGGACGGTGCCGGCCCAGCGCAGCCAGGCCGAGCCGCCGGGACGGGAGTGCATCCAGGTCCAGCCGAGGCCGCCCAGCCAGAGAGGCAGCAAAAAGGCGGTGATGCCGATGGACTGCAGCAGGACATCGCTCAGGTATGCGCCCAGGAGGCCGATCCAGTTGCGGACGGCGTGGGGTAGTAGTGGATCGGTTGCGGTATTGAGCGAGGGGTCGGCGGCATGCCAGGTGGCGAGCGCGAGGAGGCCGAGGAGCGAGACCAGCAACAGCACAAGCCCCAGAAATACGTTCAGGGGGCGGCTTCGCGTGGGCGAGAGAACAATGCGAATTGGCTTCATGGCAGGGGCGCTCCCGTTCCGTAGCTGCCCGGGACCTGCCGCGAGCGAGCCAATGGAGCGGACGAAGAGTCCCAGAGCAGCCTCTATTATCCGGGTCCGGGAGGGAGATTCCGGGGGTAAAACGCCGGGGGGAACCTGGTCAGGTATCAGGTGTCAGGGGTCAGGAATCGGGGAACAGGGACTTAGGGACTGAGGGACTAGGGACTCAGGCGCTTTGGCTGCTCAGCAGGCTATTCGGATGCTTGCAGCTGTTCAAATGCGCCCTTCATGCCTGGATCGCTCAGTCCGATTGTTTTCAGCTTTGCTTCGATGCGTTCTCGAATGGCATTTGACTCCGGGAAATCCTGATCCGTCCAGAAGCGGTCTGCATGTTTGAAATACCCCGCCTCGGTCAAGAACGACACACCGTAACTGAATGCGTCTCCGGTGGTGTCGTCCAATTCGGTCACTTTGAAGGATCCATCTTTTTGAAGAGATTTGGTCAGGCACCAATCGAGCATGCGTGAGATCTCAGCGCGCGCCTGGGCCCGGGTGGGCTCATCGAGGTCCGGCCACGTCATGCGGAAGATCTTCACCACGTCCATGTTGAGATAGTTTTCATACTCGCCGTCAAAGCGAATGCCGGCAGGGAAGTTTACTTTGTCAAGTTGCAGCAGACGCTTCGCGATCATCTGCCTGTGGTCGACCTCCCCGAGAAGATCGGAGACGACATGAAAGGTCATCGCCATGTCATCCATCTTCCAGGTTCTTCCCTGCCTGTCGATGACCCATTGGCCCCAGAAGCCAGTTTGAGGATTCTGCCAGCGCGCCACGAACTGCCGCAAGGCACCGGCGAGTGCGGGATCGAAGGCATAGCCAGTCTGCTTGTGCCCATAAAGCAATCGCGCCAAGGCTGAGAAGGTTTCGTCGAGCTCTTCGCGGTTGAAGATCCCGGTTGGGGTGAAGTCGTCGTGAAGATCGGAATCGAGTTGCCGATTGAGCTTGGCCGGAGCGTTGATGCGGTCGAGAAATTTGAGCGGGTATTGGGGCGGAGGACCGGTGCTCTTGAGGCCATCTTCGACCGAATAATAGAGCCTGAGATACCAGACATTGATGCCCAACCCCCAGCTTCCGTCGGAGGATTGCTGCTGCGCCGCCTGTTGCTGCAATTCCGGCTGACCGAGACTTTGACGGAGATCGGCGATGTCTGCCCGCGTGGCGTCAAGATCGGGCGTGAAGTTCAAGCGCCAGCGGATCTGCCGGTAAAGGTGCATGGAATACTGCATTCCTTCGCCGGCCGCCTGGCGGCGCGCAATCTCGCTGACCAGGGGCTTCAACTCGGGATTCAACAGCTTCAACCGGCGTTCTCTGGCGACGCGAATGGCCGAGAAGTCCCAGTAGAATTGTGCGTTGGCAATGCACCAATGGAGCTTCGATTCGTTGGGCTCAATTGGCGGCGGAGTGAATGCGTGGGAGCGATATATTTCCAGAGCGATGAAGGCGCGCTCCAACTGCACCCTGACTGCGTACGCGCCCAGCACGAGCAGCAGAAGGGAAAAAACCAGATTAGCCGGGGTTTCCGCTTTGATGGGCCGTTCTGGCTGGTTGGTGATTCTGGGCGCATCCATCTCCATTCATGTGCTTTTAGCCTGAGAATACACGAGCGGGCAAAAGACGAGGCCCTTCGACTGCCGTCAGGGCAAGCTCTCAGAGTTCCTGGGCCGGGTGCGCTTCCATGTAGCTGCCTACGATGCGGGCGGCCTCTTCAAGGAAATCTCTGTCTTCCTGTTTGAAGGCGGCGGGATCGTGGCTGTCGATGTCGATTTCCCCCACGACTTTTCCATGGGCGTAGATGGGAACGACAATTTCCGACCTCGTTTCAATAGAGCAGGAGAGATAGCGCGGATCGGCGGTCACATCGTCGACAATGACGGTTTGGCCGGAAGCGACTGCCGCACCGCAGATGCCTTCGGTGACGGGGATGCGCACATGGGGCGTGGGAGCGCCGACAAAAGGGCCGAGGACGAGCATTGCCGGGTCGGACGGGTCGAGCATGTAGAAGCCGGTCCAACTAAAGTGCGGCAGGCTGCGCGCGGCTGCTTCAACAATTCCAGTTTGCAATGCCTCAAGAGACGAGCAGATTGCGGCCAGTTCACGGAACTGATCAAGGAGAGCGCGTCGATTGGGGGAATGTTGGGCGTCGGTCACAGTGTCCTCAAAGAAGCGGAAAGGCCGGGACTGGGTTCATTTTAATTTGTGGGGTTGGAGAGGACGACAAAAGAGATCGCAAGCGGCACTTACGGCGGCTATAGTGTTTCGGTAGCCGGTCAGACAAATGAATCTCTGCATAAGCTGCGCGCGCCGCTGACCGGTCTTCCCTTGCATTGCCGGCCCCGCGCAGCAGGAACGAGCAAGACGATGAACATTCCCCTTACGCCGCTCCGGTGTTTGCGCCGCGCGGAAGAGCAGTTTGCAAATTCGACCGCGGTGGTGTGCGACGACCGGCGATTCACCTACGCGGAGTTTGCTGAGAGGGCCGGACGGCTGGGCGGAGCCTTATGCGGGCTGGGCGTCGAGGGCGGCGAGCGCGTCGCTTTTCTCAGCTCAAATTGCCACCGGCTGCTCGAGGCTTACTACGGAGCACTCGAAGCCGGAGCGGTGCTGCTGCCGTTGAATATTCGGCTGGCTGCGCAGGAGCTTTGCTACATTCTGAACGACTCGGCGGCGACGGTTCTGTTCTTTGAAAGGCAGTTTCTGCCTCTGGTGGAGGCGTTTCGGCAGTCGACGGGTTCTATCAAGGCATTCGTGCTGCTGGACGCAGACCCGCGGGCCGAGTGGATTGCGCCGGAATGGACGGAGCCGGGGAACTACGAAGATTTACTGGCCGGCGCGGAGGTCTACCAGCGCGACGTGATGGAAGTGGATGAGGATTCGCTGGCCGAACTGTTCTATACCAGCGGAACTTCCGCCAATCCCAAAGGCGTGATGCTGACCCACCGCAACATCTACCTGCACGCGCTCAATTGCATTGCAGCGCTCAACCTGAGTGGGGACGCGGTCAACCTGCACACCATTCCGCTGTTTCACGCCAACGGATGGGGCGCGGCGCACACGGTGACCATGGTGGGCGGCAAGCACGTGATGATTCACCAGTTCATTCCCGCGGAGGTGTTCCGGCTGATTGAGCGGGAGCGTGTGCACGACTGTTGCCTGGTGCCGACCATGGCCATCGCGCTGGTGAATTCGCCGGAGCGGACCAGGTTTGACCTGAGCAGCCTGCGGCGAACGCTGATCGGCGGGGCGGCATCTTCGCCAACGCTGGTGCGTGAGGTGGAAGAGAAACTCGGGTGCAGTTGCATCTCCGGCTACGGGCTGACGGAGACTTCGCCGGTGTTGACTCTTTCAAGCATCAAGACGGGCATTGAATCCACTGAGAGCGAGCGGCATGCGCGGCAGGCGATGGCCGGCCACGCCATTGCCGGCGCCGAGGTGCGCGTGTTGGACCCTGAAGGGAACGATGTTCCGGCGGATGGAGAGACGGTGGGCCTGGTGGTTGCGCGCGGCGATGGCGTGATGGCGGGCTACTGGCGCCAGCCGGAGGAGACGGAATATGTCTTTCGCGGCGGATGGTTCCACACCGGCGACCTGGCCGTGATGGACCCTGAGCGCTACATCGTGATCGTCGACCGCGAGAAAGACATCATCGTGAGCGGCGGAGAGAACATCTCTTCGCTGGAACTGGAGAAGACGCTGGCAACTCACCCCAGCGTGTATGAGGCGGCGGTGATTGCGGTGCCGCATGAGAAGTGGGGCGAGGTTCCCAAGGCGTGCATCGTGCGCAAGCCGGGGACAATGGTGACGGAGAGCGAGCTGCTGGAGCTTTGCCGGTCTTGCCTGGCGCGGTATAAATGCCCGCACTCGGTTGAGTTTCTGGAGGTGCTGCCGAAGACGGGGACGGGGAAGATTTTGAAGAGGGAGCTGAGAAAGGGCGCGAACGCGCCGGCCCAGTAAGGCGGCCTGCGCGAAGATGTGGGTGGTGAATCGGGTTGAAGACCATTACGCGGCTTGCGCCGCGTACACGAACGGCCAGAGTGGGGTTGCAGCTTTTTCGGCCCGACTGAACAGCTTGGTGAAAAAGTCCTGGTCTTCCAGAAAATTGGAAGAAGTGGCGGAGGGGCTAAAGCCCTTTCTCTCAATCTAAACGGCTTGCGGCGCGGGTAAACTCGCACCCCGATACAAAGCCCGTCGAAAGGAGAGTTTTTCACCAAGCTGTGAAGTCAGGCCCTGTTACAGTGCGCGCCCAAAGCGGAGTTCTTCACCCATCTGGAAACGACAAGAATGACTGCAATTCTCACAACAGGCTTAGCTGGCGAGGTACTTCGTGCCCCAGATCAGCAGGACAATCCCCAACACAATGCGGTAGATGGCGAAGACGGTGAAGCCGTTCCGGCGGACCCAGTGAAGGAACCACTCGACAACGCCGAGGGCGACGATGAAGGAGACGACCAGGCCGATGAGGAGGACAATCCAGCGTTCGCTGCTCATGACGACATGGGCGGCGGTTCCGGCAGCGAGGGCGGCTTTGCTGGGATGAACTTCCTTGATGAAGTCCCATGCGGTGGCGGCCACCATGGTGGGGATGGAGAGCAGGAAGCTGAATTCCAGGGCGGTGGGGCGATCGAGGCCTGCCAACTGGCCGCTGGCGATGGTGGACATGGAGCGCGAGGTGCCGGGGAAGACGGCCGAGAGGGTCTGGCAGAGGCCGATCCAGATGGCCTGCCCCAGGCCCATCTCCTCGACATGCAGGGTGGAGGACTCGTAGCGGGTGGACCAGACATCGATGGCCCACATGACGATGCCGCCCAGCAGCAGTGCGAGCGCCATGACCCAGATGCTTTGCAGATTCTTCTCGCTCCACTTGTGCAGCAGCAGCGAAGGAACGGAGGTGACGGCGAAGGCGATGAGGGTGAGCGAGATGGGATGGTTATACCAGGTGCGGTCGCCGTTTTCACCTTTGGGGAAGGTGCGCAGGAAGCCGACGATGCGGCTGAGGAACAAAAGACACAGGGCCACGATGGCGCCGAGTTGGATGACGATGGTGTACATCTTCCAATAGGCGTCGTCGAGCGGGATATGCATGAGAGCTTCCGTAATGCGGAGGTGCGCGGTGGAACTGACGGGCAGGAACTCGGTCAGGCCTTCGACGATGCCTAGCAGGACGGACTGAAGATAAGGATTCAAGAAGCCTCCGGAATATAAAAAAGCTGGCTGAAATCGCGCTTAGGGTGGTGGTCAATAAAAGAATACCGCAGGCACCTGCGGTGCGGCGGACGCTCGCGGGAGGCTCGCACGGGCTTCATACTTTCCCATGTCCCCAAGTGCGAGGGACATGCACCCCACGGACCACCCCGGAGATGGGGCACCCGGCAGACGCTCGCGAGAGGCTCGAATAGGCTTGGCTGGCTTCCCACCCCATCCGGAGACTTGTCCCTGGTCTATTTGGTCGGACATCCGCCCGGTCCGTACCACCGTGATGGGGGATATCCCCCGGGGGGTGCTTGGTAGAAGTCGCCTGTTTTCAACGCGTTGGCGGCAGGGTACTGGCGTAAGTTCCTTTTTTTCAGGAATTTGGAAGCCAAATATATGAAAATGGAGAACTTACGCAGAGCCGTGCGCGAGACCGAGCCGGATTCGATGCGATGGGTCTGTGGACAAGAAAATGACCCTCAACTACAGGTTAGCAAATTGAGAGAAACAACCGGCAAATGGGATGTCAGCGGAAGTCGCTGAAAACCATGTAGATGCTTTCGAGATGGGAGGGACGGGGGCTTGACACTGTTTTCGAAATTCGGGGACCCGTGTAGATTTCAGCTCCCCGCTTGCCGTGTCGTAAACACGGGACATGGCGATCTGGACGACCCAAGGGTAAAAGCGGACGAATATGGCTATTGCAGGTCGATGCCGTAGACGGGAACGCCCTCTTCCAATTTGTACGCCAGGGCGCCTGCGCGCCAGGTGTAGTCGGACTGGGGAAATTTGTCTTTCAGGTGCGCGGCCAGTTCTTTGGCGTGGCTGAGGGCTGTGTCGGCTTTTTTGTCGCTGCCGTCGGCGGAGAACATGTCATGCAGCACGGCCATGCGGTAGGTGGCCAGATAAAGCGCCTGGGCGGTGCGGGGGCCGTCAGGGAATTCAGCGGCGTATTTCTCGTAGTATTCCGCTTCTTTTTCCGGGCATTTTGGAGATCCCTGCCAGTCTCCGCAGAGCTTGTTGTCAATCAGCTCGAAGGCGGCGAAGGCGGCCCACTTGGTGTTGGGGTAGTACTTGAGCACCTTGTGCAGCTCGTCCTCATCCATCTGGTCGCGGAGATAGGCTTCTTTCTCGTGGGCGGAGGGGCGGTTGGAGGCGTCGGCCTTCTGGATTTGCCATAGATCGTCGGCGGCTCGCCAGGCGGCCTCCGCGGCCAGCGGCGACGCGGGGAACATCTCGACCAGGCGGCGGTAGAGCAGGCGTGCGCTGCGGGCGGCGTTGGCGGGGCCGCGCGGATCACTGGCGAGGGACTCCTGGTTGGCGGCTTCGCCCATCAGGATCTGGTCGCCGTTGGGGGTGTTTTCCACGACGACGCCTTTGGACTGCATCCAGCCGGAGATGGGCGGCGGGGTTTCGTCGTGGCCGAAGATGGGCGTGTCCTTCTGGTTTTCCAACTGGATGTCGGTGTTGGCGTAGACGCGAATCCAGGGGCCGTTTTTCTCGGCAACCACCAGTTCGCGGCCGATCTGCACGCGGTCAACCTTTTGCGAGGTGGGGTCGGGCGCGACGTAGAGCGGGGTAATGCGCAAGGCCGTGGCGCGGGGGCCGGCCATGGGCTTTTCAAGCTTGGGCTGCTTCTTCTGGGCGGCGGCGGGCAGGGATGTGATCAGCAGGGCCAGAGTGAAGACGAAAGCGTGGCGTGGGGGAATGCGGGTTTTCATCACGAAATTGATGATAGACCACCTGCGGTGGGGCAGACGCTCGCGGGAGGCTCGCCATTGCATGGAGCAGGCGCTCGCGGGAGGCTCGCCATTGCATGGAGCAGGCGCTCGCGGGAGGCTCGCCATTGCATGGAGCAGGCGCTCGCGGGAGGCTCGCCATTGCATGGAGCAGGCGCTCGCGGGAGGCTCGCCATTGCATGGAGCAGACGCTCGCGGGAGGCTCGCACGGGCGTACTGCTTCGCACCGATTCCGCCCGACCACCGCACGGACAAAGACCTGTCCGCGGGGATCCCGCCGAGGCGGAATGGATGGAGCGTGGTGCAGCTTCGGCGCGGCTCCGCCGCGTACGCGATTTCAAAATCTGTGAAGGTCGGCTTTTCGGCCCGACCGAACAGCTTGGTGGAAAAAGGCTAATAGTGCGCGAAAATTCGACAAATTCATGCAGGGGCTAAAGCCCATTCTCTCAATCTAAACGGCTTGCGGCACGACTAAACAGGCTGCGGAAAAGGGCCTGGTTTCGGGTTGAATTCGGAGGAAATGGCGTAGGGGCTAAAGCCCCTTCTCTCATTTTAAACAGCTTATGGCACGACTGAAGTCGTGCCCCTTCGCACATCTACGTCAAGGTGGAGTTTTTCCGCAAGCTGTAAAGTCATGCCCTGTTAGAAAGCGCATTCAAGGCGGAGTTCTTCAACGAGCTGAGACGCCTGAAAGACTCGCACTGGCATTCTGCTTCCCACCCTTGTCGCAAAAACAAAGACGCGGCGCCCAGAGGGCTCCCAGATGGGGCACCCAGAGTTTGTTTCGGGCCTAGGATTCGGTGAGGATTTGGGCTAGGAGGGCGGGGTCGACGTTGCCGCCGCTGACTACGGCTACCGCGGTTTTGTACGCGGGCAGCTTGTCTGCGTGGAAGAGCAGGGCGGCTACGGGGACGGCTCCGCTGGGCTCGGGGACGAGATGCGTGGCGGCGACGATGGCGCGCATGGCGGCGCGGATTTCAGCCTCGGTAACGGTAATGACGGCGTCGACAAAGGCCTGGATGTGGGCGAAGTTGCGCTGTCCGACTGACTGGGTGCGGAGGCCGTCAGCGAGGGTGCGCGAGGTGAGCTCGGCGGGCCAGGTGACGATGTGGCCGGTGCGGAAGCTTTCCGCAGTGTCGCCGGCCAGCTCCGGCTCGACGCCGTAGACCTTGGTGCTGGGGCTGAGCTGCTTGACGGCCGCGGCAATGCCGGAGAGCAGGCCGCCGCCGGAGACGGGGACGAGCACCAGGTCGACCTCGGGGAGGGCTTCCACGATTTCAAGGCCGCAGGTGCCCTGGCCGGCGATGATCTTGTTGTCGTCGTAGGGCGGGATGACGACGTAGCCGTGTTTGCGGACCAGCTCGTCGGATTTGGCGAGACGCTCGCTCGAAGCCAAACCCACATCGACAACCTCAGCGCCGAATGCGACGGACGCGGCGCGCTTGATGGCCGGTGCGTTCGAGGGCATGACGATCACAGCCTTCGCGCCGACTTCGCGGGCGACGTAGGCCGTGGCCTGGCCGTGGTTGCCGCTGGAGTAGGTGATGACCCCGCGGGAGATCTCTTCCGGGGTGAGCTGAAGGATCTTGTTGGCCGCGCCGCGGATTTTGAAGGCGCCGATGGGCTGCAGGGACTCAGCTTTAAGGTAGATTTCGCGCGGTTGGCCGTGACCGCTCAGGCCGGGGAATGGGGCGCGGACCAGCGGGGTTTTGACGGCGATGTGCGCGATGCGGGCGGCGGCAGCGCGGATTTCGGCGAGGGTGACGAGAGATTCTGGCATAGGGGAACACCTTACTTCGAACAATCAGCGGGATGAATGACTTCAATGCCTGTGAAGCGCACGAAGTCTCGCGTGTTGAATGTGAGGATGCGCTTGACGCCATGGACGTGCATGGCGGCCACGAGACCGGCGTCGTGGACCTGCACACCGGAGATGGCGTGAGTCACGAGGAGACTGCGCCACACGATGTGAACTTCAGGTGTATCGGGGAGCAGGGTAATCCGGGATTCGATTGCATAAGCGCGGCGATCGGCTTCGGCCGGCGTCAGGCCATATCCGTTGCGATTGGCGGGTCTCGTTAGTGCATTCCAGAATTCCCCGATGTTTAGTGATGTGTAGCAAAGGTCGGCGTCAGCTAATTGGAGTCGACCGAGAGATCTCGCCACAATGGCCTGATCGGGCTGATCTGGTTCGACCGAGCGGAGCAATATGTTGCTGTCAAGGAGAACCTGCATTTGCTGCACTTAGGTGCGGTCCTCGTAGAAGCTCTCACGCGTGAATGCCGAGGTGGGCAGCTTGGGGCGATTCTCCCATCCCTCTCCGACTTCTTTTAGCATGGCGCGCAAATCTTCACGGGTAAGCTTGCCCTTTGAAGGAGGAGAGAGCGCATCATCCAGCAGTTTGCCGGCATATTGCTCGGGTGCGATGCCGCGCAGCAAAGCCTCGGCTGTCAATCGGGCTTCCTTTTCGGGGCTGAGTTCAACCAGAATCGGCATGGCGGCGTCTCCTGTCATTCATTATCCGCTGAATGCTGGGGGAAATGGAAGGCTGGACATTGAAATTGGCCTCTTGTGTGCACAGCTACCGGGCGTGTTCGGTGAGCTGTTGGGCACTGCGATACAATGAATACACGTATTCACCCTGGAGGTGGTTATGGCAACTTCAATCAGGCTTTCGCCGGAGCTCTCGGACCGGCTGGATCGGCTGGCTGCCAGGACGGGGCGCACCAAGGCTTTCTATTTGCGGGAGATCATCCAAAGCGGCATCGGCGAGATGGAGGATTACTACTTGGCCGCCGAGACGCTGCAACGGGTCCGCAAGGGCAAGGAGGGTGTGTACACCGCGGCTCAAGTAAGGAACGACCTTGGCCTGGACGATTGAGTACGCCGAGACCGCGAAGAAGCAATTGGGCAAGCTGGACAAATTCGCCGCCCGGCGCATTGTCGACTTCATGGATGAGCGCATTACTCCGAGCGACGATGCGCGGGAATTGGGCAAAGCTCTCAAGGGATCTCTTGGCGATCTATGGCGCTACCGCGTGGGCGACTACCGCGTCCTTTGCGACATTCGTGATGGGGTGCTGACGGTTCTGGTGTTGCAGATAGGCAATCGCCGGGAAGTTTATCGGTGAGGCGATCCGGCCCCTCGATTTTAGATAGTCGCTGTGAAAGCCCAGATTCATTTTGGGAGCATTTTGCGGCACGACTGAACTCGTAACCTAGAAAGAAACTGCATGGGAATTGTCAGACGGCAGGCCTTCATCGACTCCCACTCATCGAGCAAAAAACGCTCCGACCCAGAGGGTACCCCGATGGGGCACAGTTTCATCCATCGCGGGTCGGCGAATCCGGTGGGCGAGTGATACGAGGCTCGCTTCGATAGCTTTTTTGCGGCAGCCCGAGACATTCGCTTGCCATGAAAGTTGAAATGCGATTGCCCGGGGGATTTTGGGGCTCATCCTGTGTCCCGCTTCCAGCCTACGGCAGATATTTTGCGGGGACGCGATCGGTGGGGACTTGAGCTTGCCAGACGATTTCAATGATGTGCCACTGCTTGCCGTCGTAGATGGCCTGGATGCTGTTGATGCCGCGGTCGGCCGGCTTGTCGTCGTCGCCGATCTTGGTTTCGTAGGTGCTCCAGAGGTGGGCGACGTGCGCCCAGGATTCGGTGCGGACATTGAGCTGGTGCTCATGGAATGCGGCGGCGCCGCGCTTGCCGACAGCGTCGATCCAGTCCTGGACGGTAAGGATGCGGGGCGTGGGCGTTCCGTCAGCGGCGATGCGGATGGGGATCAGGCGGGCGTCAGGGAGAAAGAGCGCGCGAAAGCAGGTGCGGTCCCTGTTGGCCGGGCCGGTGATGGCAGAGTCGATGGCTTTGATGAGCTGATCGAGGGTGGCTGTCGAGGGACAGGCGGGGACGGCGGCCGGGGCTTCCTGGGCGCGGGCAGGGGGCGTCAGCAGGGCGGCGGCGAGGGCGAGCAAGCAGATGGGTTGGCGCATGGGGGAATTGTACAGACAGGGACTAGGGACTAAGGGACTAGGGACCAAGGGACTAGGGACTAGGGAACAGGGACTAGGGACTAAGGGACTAGGGACTGTCCGGTGGTGCGCGGCATCGCGGCTCTTAGTAGGAGAGGCTAGCGGATGTTGAAGCTGTAGACGACGCTGTAAGAGAAGAGCGGGTAGATCTGCACCTTGGCCAGGTCTCTGCGCCATTTTGTGAGCGCGCCATTCAATGCGTTGTTGAAGTCGGCGCCTACGGGGTTCGACGAGGAACCGACGTCGCTGCACCTGGTTTGCGCCTTGTCCAGGCAGGTCCAGCCGGAGACGGAGATGTTGGCGGAAGGCGCGCCGGTGAAGGCCACGCCAAACTCCGAGGGAAACGACCAATGGCGGTTTGACCGGGGAATGAACTTGCCGAAACCGCCGGCGATGGTGAAGGCGGGCTTGGTGGAGTGAAGGCCCAGAATGCCGGTTCCGGTGAGCGGCGTTGCGCCGGTGACTGCGTTGGCGCTGGCTGAGTAGAAGGTTTCGCCGTCCAGCGTGAAGCTTGTTCCGGGAGCGATCACCGACTTCACAGAAATCTGGTTGCCGTTGTAGAACAAGAGGCCGGGCGAGATGCGCCAGACGCTGGAGTAGGGATACCAATCGAGCGACGCGCCGGCCGACGCAAAGTGGACGTTGACGTCGGCGTTGAATCCCTCCACGTCGAAACGGCCGGTGTCGATGGTGAGGAAGTTCAGGTTGACGCGGGCGTCGTAGGCGTGGTCGAGGACGATGGCGGACTTGATGCCGATGCCCATGGTATTGATGTCGGCGCCGATGCCGATGCGCGAAAAAGGCTGCTGGTAGCCGGTTGCGGAGGGCGTGACATTCCACTTTTCGCGTCCACCGTAGGCAGCGGGGTCCGGCGCTGCGGGTGGCGGAGGGGCGGGATCGGCGGTGGCGCCGCTGTCTGAATCGGGCCACGCTAGGGCCATGCTGGTCGTCGCCTCAGTAGAACTGCTCTCAGCGATTGCGGAGGACGCGGCGGGAACGGCGCTGGGGTCGGGGGCGATGGACTGCGCCGAGGCCGCCAGGGAGAAGGAGAGCATCGCGAGCGCAGCAGACAGGCACACGCTCCGGGGGAAGGGTGTAACGATTGCCATACGTACCATCGCCGATTGATCTCCCTGAATGTGCGTCTTTGTGCACTGTCAGGGGCTTCAAGGCCTATGTTGCATCGCTGGATTACTTCCGATAGCGAAAGGGAAGATGCTGCAGTTACATTACCACGGAACTGCGTACTGCCAGATAAAGAGATTTGGGCTGGTTCCGTCTGTGCAAAATGGATTGATCGAATGGGCAGGGCGCACGATAGTAACGAATGAATTTATGAACGGGATTTTGATGGGTTGAGCATGCGGGCCTGTTCGGCGTCGCTCAGGAAGTCGAAATCCGTGGAGATTTGTGACATCCCAGGTGCCAGCGGCGAAGCCTGGGGCACTGGTCCAGGTTCAGAGCCACCGCCGTCTGTGGCGAAGTGGTCTTGCTTCCAGGACGAGTTGTTGTGTGGGTATCAAGGAGATCTCCGCTGCCAATGCTGGTCTTTCCAACGGCATTTCGGGGCTCGGGGAGACCGGATATCCGCTGCCACTGTCAGCCACCCGGAGGGTTGCGTCTAAGTATGTGTCAGCTTTTATTTCAATTCCTTTCGCCATCTCCTGCCTAAAACCGGCGGCCACCACTTTCAGTTCGTAGGTGCCCTGATCCAAAAGAACGGTGGCTTGGCCTTTCGAATCGGCTACACCATCAACACGGACGCCTGTCGCACTGTCTGTGGCCGTGATGCGGGCGCCGGGGATTACCGCGCCTGTCTGATCTTTGACGAACATGGTGAGGGTGCTCTTGGGATGCTCCTGGGCAAAAGACCCACACGTCGAGAGAGCCAGAGTGATGGCCGCAATGCGCGTGGCGAACATGTGGAACATGGTGGCATGTTCAACGAACATGGTCAACGAGGGACGTACTGCCTCCCACCCTGGGCAGAAAAACAAGAGCCTAGCCAAAGCGGGGCACCTGGTAGACGCCCACTCATCGCGATAAGGCCGCGATGAATGGGGCACAACCATCAGAGTTACTGGATTAGATTCCCGAGATTAGATTTCCAGGATCACGGGCATGATCATGGGCCTTCGGCCGGTGGTTTTCTGGATCAGGCGCTTCAGTTCGGAGCGGACCTTTTCTTTCACCATGCCGTAGTCGGATTTCTGCTCGGTGCTCAGGCCGTCGAGCGTTTTGAGGACCAGCTCCTTGGCCTGCTCGGTGATGTCCGAACCGCCAAAGCCGCGCATGATGACTTCAGGCTGCTTCTCCACCTTGCCGGTGCGCTTGTTGATGGCCAGCACGGCGAGGACAATGCCGTCTTCCGACAGGATGCGGCGGTCCTTGATGACCAGGTCTTCCACCACATCAATCGATGAACCGGAGTCAATGAGGATGCGGCCCGCGGTGACCTTGTCCTTCTTGCGGGCGTCGGTCTTGTCCATCTCCAGCACGTCGCCGTCTTCAATCACGATGGCTTGCTCGACGGCGCCGGTTTCCATGGCCACGCGGGCATGCTTCTGCAGATTGCGGTAGTCGCCGTGGACGGGAATGAAGTACTTGGGGCGGACCAGGTTGATGAGCAGGCGCTGTTCTTCCTGCGCGCCGTGGCCGCTGACGTGGATAAGGCCGTTGGCGCCGTCGTCGCAGATGACGATGGCGTCGCGGCGGTAGAGATGGTCAATGACGCGGAAGATGCTCTTCTCGTTGCCGGGAATGATGCGCGAGCTGAGAATGACGGTGTCGCCGGCGTCAATGTGGGCGTGGCGATGATTGTCCACTGCGGCGCGGCTGAGCGCGGACATCGGCTCACCCTGCGTGCCGCTGATGAGGATCATCAACTGCTCGGGCGAGAAGTCGCGCATCTGGCCAGGATTGATGATGAGGCCCTGGGGAATCTCGATGTAGCCGAGGTCCTGCGCAATCTCAGTGCTTTCCATCATGGACCGGCCAACGACGGCGACCTTGCGGCCGTGCTTGCGGGCCAGTTCAAGGGCGATGCGGATGCGGTAGATGGAGGACGAGAAGCAGGTGAAAAAGAGCTTCTTTTTGGTCTGCGAAAAAACTTCGTCGAGGCGGGGAATGACGGCGCGTTCGCTGGGCGTGTAGCCGGAGCGCTCCACGTTGGTCGAGTCCTGCAGCAGGGCCAGGACGCCGCGCTTGCCGTACTCGGCAAAGGTGTGCAGATCGAAGGCGTGGCCGTCGATGGGCGAAAGGTCGATCTTGAAGTCGCCGGTGTGAATGACGACGCCGACCGGGGTTTCAATGGCCAGGGCTACGCAATCCACCAGCGAGTGGGTGACGCGAATGGGCTCGATGGTGAAGGGGCCGAGGGTGAATTTTTCTTTGGGCGTGATTTCGACGAGGGTGGTCTCGTCGAGCAGGTGATGCTCTTCAAGCTTGCCCTCGACGTAGGCCAGCGTGAACTCGGTGGCGTAGACGGGGACTTTGAGCTCATTGAGGATCCAGGGCAGCCCGCCGATGTGGTCCTCATGGCCGTGCGTGAGGATGATGGCGCGGACATGCTGTTTGTTTTCAATGAGGTAGGTGATATCGGGAACAACGATATCCACGCCGAGGAGTTCCGACTCGGGGAACATTAACCCGGCGTCGATCACGATAATGTCGTCTTCCCAGCGAAGGGCGAGGCAGTTCATGCCAAATTCGCCAAGACCGCCGAGGGGGATGATTTTCAGCTTTTTCGTTTGCATCTGTCAACTCCGATGTTAACACTTCGAGCGACGGTGAAGGAGGGAACAGGGAACAGGGAACAGGGATCAGGCACTAGGGGCTGAGGGACTACGGATTGAGGGACTGGGTGAACTGTGGCGCAGGGTGGAATGATTGCACCTTTGCTTGTTGGTGACTCATCCAAGGCGAACGGGAGGGCGTATGCCGACGATTGTTCGTT
>Ga0302189_10000866_pt1 | contig 26493 bp, 23 predicted proteins | sample II_Bog_E2_2_FD_194551 | JGI IMG/M metagenome (GOLD analysis project Ga0302189, IMG submission 194551) | Peat permafrost microbial communities from Stordalen Mire near Abisko, Sweden - II_Bog_E2_2 | ecosystem: Environmental > Terrestrial > Soil > Wetlands > Peat | place: Sweden: Abisko...
TCGTCGCCCGCTACCCGGACTCGATCATCAACGTGCACCACTCGTTTTTGCCCGCCTTCACCGGGGCCAGGCCATACCACGCCGCACACGCGCGCGGGGTGAAGCTGATCGGAGCCACCAGCCACTATGTCACCGAGGCTCTGGACGACGGCCCCATCATCGAGCAGGACGTGGCCCGCATCTCGCACCGCGACCAGGTGGAAGACCTCGTGGAACGGGGGCGGGATCTGGAGCGCGTTGTGCTCTCGCGCGCCGTCCGCTGGCACCTGGACCGCCGCATCCTCTGCTACGAAAACAAGACGGTGGTGTTTGATTAGAGGTACGGAATGGGGATTTTTGATCCGGCCTGAGTGGGTGAGGAAGTGGGGACGCCTACGACACAGACCGAGGGCCCGCGGCTAAAGCCGTTTTTGCTACGAAGCGGATTTCAGGAGCCTGAAGGCTCCTGCTCCCTCCGTTGGAGCGATCGTTAGGGCTGCCGTTGGAGAAATCGGCCGGATAGGCAGTTACGCGATCAGTGCAACCTTAGCGCGCTTGCCGAGGCGAACGACGAGGCGAGCTGGCAGACCCGCTATCAAAATCGGCGAACTACCGGCTACGTCTCCGTCCAGCTTGACAGCCTTTTCGGCAATCTTGCGATTTGCTTCGGCTCCCGAAGCGGCGAGGCCCATTTGGACCAGCAGCTTGGGCAGGCGAATCTGCACTGCTCCATTCCGGCTTGCGTCAGCAGAGGTTGCCACGTCTGCAAACGCAACGGCAACTTCTTCCAAGTCTTCCGCCGTCTCTTTCTGCTGGAACATGCGCGCCCAGTTTTCATCGGCGCTGAGAGACGCGGCTTCACCGTGGAAGTCGGAGGTGATGGAGCGCGCGAGGCGCTTCTTTACTTCCATAGGGTGCAGCTTGCCGGCTGAGACTTCGGCCTGGAGCGCGTCCACTTCGGATTGTTTGAGGTCGGTGAGCAGCACCCAGTACTTCCACATCAGATCGTCCGAGATGGACATGAGCTTGCCGTACATTTCGGCGGGCGGCTCGTTGATGCCGATGGCGTTGCCCAAGGATTTGGACATTTTCTGGACGCCGTCCAAGCCTTCCAAAATCGGCGTCATCAAAACGATCTGCGGCTTCTGACCGTAGTGGCGCTGCAGCTCGCGCCCGCAGAGCAGGTTGAATTTCTGGTCCGTTCCGCCCAGCTCCACATCGCACTCCAGGCAGACCGAGTCATAGCCCTGCATGACCGGATAGAGCAATTCGTGAAGGCTGATGGGCTGCTCGGCCTGGAAGCGCTTGCTGAAGTCGTCGCGCTCCAGCATCTGCGAGACGGTGAAATGCGCCGTGAGACGGATGGTATCTTCGTAGCCCAGCTTGCCGAGCCATTCGGAGTTGTAGCGCACCTCGGTGAGTTTTTCGTCGAGGATTTTGAAGACCTGCTGTTTGTATGTGACCGCATTCTCGTCAATTTGCTCGCGCGTAAGCGGCTTGCGTGTGACGTTGCGGCCGGTGGGGTCGCCGATGAGCGAGGTGAAATCGCCCACCAGAAAGATGACCGTGTGGCCCAACTGCTGAAAGTGGCTGAGCTTGCGCATCAACACGGTATGGCCGAGGTGCAGGTCGGGCGCTGTGGGGTCAAAGCCGGCTTTGATGCGCAGCGGGCGCGAGGTTTTGCGGCTCTCTTCGAGGCGTTCGTGAAGGTCGCTGACGCGGATGATCTCCGCCGCGCCTTTCTGAAGCAGATCCATCTGTTCGTCTACCGGGAGAAACTTGCTCATTATGTCTTTCAGTATAAAGTGGGCCCGACGCCCGGCCGGAGTTTCTCAACGGTTCCCTGACAGGCCTGTTGCGCTTGCATCCCTCGTTACCGTTCCGATCCTCTCGCTGCATTTCCCGTCTCCGTTGCCTTAAACTGAAAAGATGGAAGAGTTCAGCCGGATACAGCGTCTGCCGCCTTATGTTTTCAACATCACCGGAGAGATGAAAGCCTCCGCGCGCCGCCGCGGTGAAGACATCATCGACTTCGGAATGGGCAACCCGGACGGGGCCACGCCCAAACACATCGTCAACAAGATGGTGGAAGCGGCGCTCAAGCCCGTGACTCATCGCTACTCCGTTTCCCGTGGCCTGCCGCGGCTGCGCAAGGCCATCTGCAACTGGTACAAGACGCGCTACGACGTTGATCTCGACCCCGACTCGGAGGCCATCGTCACGATCGGGTCGAAGGAGGGAATTGCGCACCTATGCCTGGCGATCCTCGACTCGCGCGACACGGTGCTGGTGCCCAACCCCAGCTACCCGATTCACATTTACGGCCCGGTGATCGCCGGCGCGCACGTGGTGAGCGTGCCGGTCCACGACCGGGAGCAGTTCCTCGCGCAACTGGAAGATCTGATTCCGCGCATGACGCCAAGGCCCAAAGCGCTGATCGTCAACTTCCCCTCGAATCCGACGACGGAGTGCGTGGAACTGCCCTTCCTGGCGAGATTGGTGGAGCTGGCGCGCGAGTACGGCTTCCACCTGATCCAGGACCTGGCCTACGCCGATATCGCCTTCGACGGCTACAAGCCGCCCAGCGTGCTGCAGGTCCCCGGCGCGAAAGATGTGGCCGTTGAGTTCTTCACGTTGAGCAAGAGTTACAACATGCCGGGCTGGCGCGTGGGGTTCATGGTGGGCAATCCGCGGCTGGTGAACGCCCTCGCGCGCCTGAAGAGTTACTTCGACTACGGGACTTTTACGCCGATTCAGGTGGCCTCGATTCACGCTCTCGAAGGTCCGCAGGAGTGCGTTCACGAGATCTGCGAAAACTATCGCAAGCGCCGCGATGTGTTAGTGGAGGGACTGAACAAGCTCGGCTGGCCGGTAACAAGCCCGAAAGCCACCATGTTTGTCTGGGCGCGGATTCCCGAGGCCTACCAGGCTCTGAAGTCGCTGGAGTTCTCGAAACTCCTGCTCTCCGAAGCCAAGACAGCTGTTTCGCCGGGGATTGGATTTGGCGACCACGGCGACAACCACGTTCGCTTCTCGCTGATCGAGAACGAAGAACGCACGCGGCAGGCGTTGCGCGGCATGAAGCAGATGTTTGCGAAGGGGTAGAAGGTGAATTGCCCTACTCGGGGACTAAGAAGCTGTCCAATAACGCGGTTTTGGGTGAAGGGTACGGGCTTTAGCCCGTACATTAAGGGCAGAAATAACTATGGGCTTCAGCCCCTGAGGTAGGTTTTACGGCAATTTGCATTCCCTCGGCGGCTAAAGGCGGAAATCAAAAATGGACTCTCAACGTACGGGCTGAAGCCCGTACCCTTCAAGAGATAGTTTTTGGACAGGTTCTAAGGATTGAGCTATTCGATACACGACATTCGCCTGTTTGCACCGATATTGGTTCAATTGATTTTGCATTCACAGATTAGTGCACCAACATTGGTGAAATCCACAGATTAATCGTTTTTTTGCACTTGCTTCCACAGATTGATCCATCCTAAGCTCCTTTTCAGTTGGTGACCCTGTAGGGAATTGGGAACGCAGTTCCAGTCAGGCAGACGATGCGGAATTGGTGGAAATCGGCACCCGCAGCCGGCGACGGCTTGTGGAAGGCCCGAATGAAATTAAGAAGGCATCCAGGGTTTGGCGGGAATGTGCAAGACCCGGTTGGACACGAAGATTCATCCGCAGCTTAGGCTGAGGATGCAAAGTTCGAGGACTACCGGGGAGTCATCATCGACCCAGCCGCAGGTGCAGGATTCGGGGCAACCCGAAGACGCAAGGGCGGCAAAGCCGGAGGGTGCGAGATTCGGGGAAACCCGGAGATCCATTCACCGGCGCCGAAGGAGCGAAGCTTCGGGGCAACCCGGAGATTCACCATCGGCAGAGCCGGAAGATGCAGGGTTCGGGGTAACCCGGGGCCTCATCAGAAGGCGGCACTGGGGGAGCGTGGATCCGGGGTAACCCGGATATCTGCCGCCGATGCCGCTGAAGGATGCGAGTCAAGAGGCAACTCGAGACTCCACCGCCGGCGAGGCCGGAAGATGCAGGGTTCGGGGCAACCCGAGGCCTCATCGGAAGGCGGCACTGGAAGAGCGAAGACTCGGGGCGACCCGGAGCTTCAGCGCCGATGCCGCTGAAGGATGCGAGATTCGAGGCGACTCGAATACCCATCGCCGGCACGGCCGGAAGATGCAGGATGCGGGGCAACCCGGTACCTCATCGGAAGGCGTTATTGGAGGAGCAGGTTCAGGGGCAACCCGGAGCTTGACCGCCGGTGGCGCCAAAGGATGCGAGGTTCGAGGCAACTCGAAAATCCATCGCCGGCAAGGCCTGAAGAAGCAGGTTGCGAGGAGACTCGGAGCCTGATCGCAGGGCTGAATGGGGACGATGCGTGGTCTGAGTAACCTGCGAGTTTGCCATAATAAGACGCCAGAGACTTCGGTCTCTGGCGTCTTAGTTTGTGGGGGTATTGAGTGTGATTGTTCTTGTTTCCCACCTATCGCAAAAAGCGCGATGGATGGGGCGCGGGCATTTGTGCTGTCCCACCCTTGCGACAAAAACAAGAACGTCGCAAGGATGGGGCACCCGAATGACAACAATAGTTAGTTTCTGCTGCGCAATTTGGAGAGCAGGCGGAGAATTTCCAGATAGAGCCAGACCAGCGTGACCATGATGCCGAATGCGCCGTACCATTCCATATATTTGGGAGCGCCGTATTGCACGCCTCTTTCGATGAAATCGAAATCGAGGACCAAATTGAGAGCCGCGACGGCCACGACGATCAGGCTGAATCCGATGCCGATAAATCCGGAGCCGTTAATGGAAGTGAATTGGAAGCCGAAGAACCCCAGCAACATCTGGAGCAAGTAAAAGACCATAATGCCGCCGGTGGCAGCGATCACACCCAGGCGAAATTTCGCCGTTACCTGAATCAGTCCCGAGCGATAGGCGAGCAGCAGCACGAAGAGCGTTCCAAAGGTGAGCGCCACGGCCTGCATGGCAATGCCGGGATAGCGAAGGTTGAGCATCGCAGAAAGGCCGCCGAGCACGAGGCCCTCGAGCAGCGCGTAGATGGGCGCGGTGACGGGAGACCATTCTTTTTTGAAGACGGTGACCAGGGCCATGATGAATCCGCCGATGCCGCCAACGAGCATCAATGGCGCGACGGTGGACATATCCTGCAGGGGAAGAAAAAGATGCCACGTCCAGGCCGCGGTCGCGATGACGCAGAGCAGCAGAATGCCGGTCTTGTTTACGGTGCCGTTCAACGTCATGCGGGTGGTTTCGTCGATCACGCCGCCGTACCGCGCGCCGGAAAGATTGCGAAACGTATCCTCGCCGAGCGCCGGATTGGATGTCTTCATCAATGCCATGGGGGAATCTCCTTACGTGCAATTTCCGGCTGTGCTTTTGCCGGGATATTGTTTGAAACTCGATGCCTACATCAATTTTAGAACAGGTGGGCGAGGCGCATCTCAATTCCGTTCATGGATGGCCGGGTGCAGACGCTCCGTGATTGAGCTCATAGATGCTATACGTAATGCCCTGCTGAATAGACTCACCAACTTTTCGATAGCTTGGATTCAAGCTCCTTATATAGACGAGATCGCTGGGAGCTAACATGACGGTGGGAATTTCACCTCTTTGTAACATGCCTTCGATGCCGCCATTCAACTCGCGCGTGCGCGCCGCATCCTGAAAGTTAGGATCGATGACCAATGCGGGAGCGTTGTTGTCCGTGGAAAGCCACGGTAGCTCGAATGCTCCATCGGTGGTAAAGATGGGCCGCTTCATGGATGCCAGGCGATTGTGCAGCGCCAATGCGTTCGCGTATTCCGACGCCGTGGCGATGGCCGCCATATCTCGCTTACCGGTGTGATGATAACCAATGGCTGTGCCGGCGATCTGGGTTGCAGGTTGTATGCAGCCGAAGAGAACGAGTGAGGTCACGAGCCTTCCGGGTACGGTGAAGACGGCGAATTGCAGCAGCGTGGAACCCGCGGCGAAGGCTTCGAATAGATAGTTAGATGTTCCGCCCACTTTGCCCATGCCCGCTATGCCAACAAGCAATGCGACGGCAAAGACGGTGACAAACATGCGGATCCTCGCATCGGCATTGCGCATGCCGCCTAAAGCGCGCAGCAAGACGAAGGGAGCGGCAACCCAAAACAGGTTGAGGAATACTGCGGTAACTCCCGTGCCGAGCGCGTGCAGAATCCAGGGAAGGCCGAAGGTGAATCCTTTGACCATTTGCGGCGCTACAAGGATGCTGAAGCGGTACTCGGGCGTTCCGGCGAGAAGCGTGACGGTAACCAGCGCGGCAAAGACCGTGATTAACACGGCAAGATTGCGCCATCGCCTATTCAGAATTAACCAGAGGCAGAGACCGGCAAAGGCGAGAACTACAGATTGTTTAAAGGCCCACGCGAGATAGAAGAGGAAGCCCGCATACACAAAGCAAAAGCGCGGCTGACGCATGACGACCCAAAGGGCGATCATCACCAGCGCGGCGGCGGCCATGTCCGGACGGATGCTGAGCGCCCAATACTTTACGAGTGAAGTGCAGAGCCAGAGGCCCAGCGAGAGCGCGAGAGAAAGCGCGCTAGCCGCCCCGCGCAGCTTGAGAAAACAGCGCACAAGGCGCCACTGCGCGAGAGCGCCCGCGAGAGCAAAGAGCAGTGTGAACTGGCGTCCCCAGGTTAAGATTGTCGCGTCCCATGCGCCCGCGAGCTTGAGTGCGCCTGCATACGTGTAATAGAAGAGGTAGTTATACATCGAAAGCGAAAATGGGAATGCGAACGGCCAAGTATATACAGGCCGATGGTGTATGCATCTCCAAATGGAGTCGATCATGGGAGACTCGACGGCCGTGGCGCAGAAGAGCGCGCCATAGCGCCAGACGCTGACGATGCGGATGAGATAGACGGTGAGGTTGAGAACAAAGAAGGCCAGGACACAGGCGGCTCTGCGGCGCGAAATATTCCAGACCCTGTTTTGCGAGTAACTCAAGCCGGAATCGCGGGTGAATTCGTTCATGTGTGATTTATTCCTCGTACGGGCTTCCAGAAACTCGCTAACGGATGGCGAGAGTGGCGATCTCCCAGGTCCCAAAAGCGGGACCTGGGGCACCCAGCTTTATGATAGGTCAGACATGGGCCACCGCACGTTGCTTCCGGAGCTTAATGCATTGGCGCGGCTTCATCTTTCGCGCCCGCGCCGGGCTTGTTTCTGCTCAGCATGAAAGCCAGCACCACAAGACCCATGGACATCCACGATAACTCCATATAGACATCCTGATAGCCTTGCACCTGCGCCTGGCGGTTGAGCTGGTTATAGATGTTTGCCAGTGCCAGCGCGTTGCCGTTGGGCGCGCCGAAACTCGAGCCGAGGAAGCCGGTGAGCGCCTGCGTGTGCTGTTGGAAGGCGCTGGAGGCCGAGGTCATGGCGTTTTGCAGATGCTGCTGATGCCACATGGCGCGGCGGGTCACCTGAGAGTTGGTGACGGCAATCAGGATGCTGCCGCCAATGTTACGGGCGAAGTTGATGAGGCCGGCGACCTGGTTGCTCTGCTCCTTGGGCAAGCCGACATAGGCGGCCGTGGTGATGGAGATGAAGCAGAAGGGGATGGGCATCATCTGAATGACGCGCAGCCACGACGCGAGAGGGAACGACATATCCAGCGTGGTCACATTCGCCGCGATGCGAAAGGTCAGCACAAAGAGCGTGAACCCGGCCATCGCCAGCCAGCGCGCGGCCACCTTGCCTGTGGCGTAGCCGGCCATGGGCATAACGAACAGGAGCGAGACGCCGCCCGCGGTCAATGCCATGCCAGCGGTGGTCGCGGTCCAGCCCAGCAGTTGCTGCGTGAACTGCGGTTGCAGCACGGTGTTCGCGTTCAGCACGCCGCCCACCAGCATCATGAGAAAACAGCAGATGGCGAAGTTTCTGTAGCGGAAGAGCTTGATGTTGATGAGCGGATTCTTGTGTCGCCACTCCCACCAGATCAGCCCGATCATGCCGCCGACAAACAGAACCGCGCAGAAGCGGATGAAGCTGGATGCGAACCAGGCATTCTCTTCGCCCTTGTCGAGCATGATCTGCATTCCGCCCATGGCGATGGTGAGAAAGCCAAAACCGAGGTAGTCCATGCTCCGCAAGCGTGAATGGTCAGCCTTGATCCACGGCGGATCTTCCACCAACCGAGAGACCAGAAAGTAGGCCAGGATGCCCACCGGAATGTTGATGAAGAAGATCCAGCGCCAGGTGAAATTGTCGGTAATCCATCCGCCCAGCGTGGGGCCGATGGAAGGCGCAAGCACGGCGACCAGGCCGTAAAGTGCGAAGGCCTGCCCGCGTTTTTGCGGCTCAAAGCTGTCTGCCATGACGGCCTGGGCCATGGGCTGCATTCCACCGCCGCCTATGCCTTGAATCACGCGAAAGACAAGCAGCATCGGCAGCGAAGGCGCTGCGCCGCAGAGAAAACTGGAGACAGTAAAAATGATGATGCACAGCAGAAAGAAATTCCGGCGGCCCATCACGCTCGATGCCCATGCGCCCATGGGCAACACGATGGCGTTGGAGAGCAGATAGCTGGTGAGCACCCAGGTTGCTTCGTCGGTGCTGGCTCCCAGCGAGCCGGCGATGTGAGGCAGAGCTACGTTGGCGATGGAAGTGTCGAGGTTCTCCATGAACGCGGCCAAGGCCACGCAGGCGGCAACAAGCCACGGATTCACTCTGGGCTTCCAGGGCGCTGCGGAGCCGGGCTGGTGAATTTCCATGGTCCTGGGCGTTTCCGGCGCGCCGGGCTGGCGTGGTGATGAAGACGGAATATCGGACAAGAACTACTCCTGTCTGCTGATTCAGACTGCTTGGTTTCAAAAAAACTGCTTGCCGGGGGAAGCGCGGCGCTAATGTAGGTTGATTCCGGACGAGAGCCTCGCGGCAGAATAACTCGCTGGAGGCATCACAGCATTCACTTGCTCTACTAATAGATTCGCTTGGCCACCGTTGGGGTTCATCAATCTCCGGCGGCGCCAAGGTGAAGGCCCGCCGCGTGCGCTAGATCTTCTTCGCCGCCGCCTTTGGGCCTGCGCCAACCCACCAGAGCGATGGCCAGAGCCACAACCTGCATGGCTACAATAAGGGCCACGCAGGCCGGCCACTTGCCCAGCGCCCAGAATGCTCCGGGGACAACTCCGGCGGCGGTGCCTCCAAAATAGTAGCAGGTGAGGTAGACCCCGGCAGCGGTCACGCGCGCTTCAGCGGGCGCGGCCACGCGCAGATGGCTCTGCGCGGCGGTTTGCGCGATGAAGGTGCCTGTAGAAACCATCGCCAGTCCCAGGATGATGATGGGCAGCGACGGAGCGAGAGTAATCAGCGCGCCGAACATGGTGCAGACAATTGCCCCGCTGATACCCGCGCGCAATCCTACGCGGGTGATGATGTAGCCGGCGGTGGGCGTGACCACAAGGCCAACCAGGTAAACGAAAAACAGCGAGCTGATGGCGGCTGTTGACAGGCTGAAAGGCGCGGCGCTCAGATGGAACGTAATCCACGTAAAGACGCCCACCAGCGTGAAGAGAACATCGAAGCCCACGGCGTAAGTGGCCACGAGACGGCGATGTCGAAACAGATCCCGCACCTGCGCAAAGAACGAAGGGCGCGCATCGGTGAGCGCCACCGGCTCGCGGCGGCATCCGTGAGGAAGCCATGCGTACACGGCTGCCGCCCCGACCAGCGCGACCGCCCCCAGCACGAGAAAGCTCACACGCCAATTGAACCAATCGGCCAAAATGCCTGCGAGATACCGGCTCAGGAAGCCGCCCAACGCGGTTCCGCTGATGTAGAAGCTCATGATGAAAGCGACGCGGTTGGGCGGCCACTCTTCGCCAATGTAGGTGACCACCACGGCCACGATGCCGGGCACCGCGATGCCCTGAAGAAAACGCCAGAAGATGAGCTGGGCCAGCGAGGTTGAAGTCGCGGCCAGCAGTGTGGGCACGGCGATGGCGATCATCCAGGCAACGATGACGCGCTTGCGGGGCAACCGCTCCGTGAGCGCGCCCACGATGGGAGCCGTGACGGCCGCGCCCAGCGTAGCGGCGGAAACGGTGAGCGCAACGCCGGTTTTGGAGGCATGAAAAAGATGCGTGAGCAGCGGCAGCAGCGGCTGCGTGATGTAAAGCTCGAGAAACGCGCACACTCCGCACAGAGTGACAGCGGCCACGGCGAGGTTGCTGGGCGAAGAGCGTTCCGAATGTGCGTCAGGCTGCAAGTATCAGGATAATCGATTAGCGGGGTTGAGGGTTGGCTTCTGCAACTTGGAGCCGCGAAAAACGCGGCGGTTCTACGCCTGATACTGCTCGTCGCTTACGTGTTCCATCCAATCTACGGTTTTGCCGTTGAGCTTTTCCTGAATGGCAATGTGGGTCATCGCTGTGGTTGGCGCTGCGCCGTGCCAATGCTTTTCGCCGGGAGCGAACCAGATTACATCGCCGGGGCGAATCTCCTCGATGGAGCCTCCCCAGCGCTGTGCACGTCCACAGCCGGAGGTGACGATCAGCGTCTGACCAAGCGGATGGGTATGCCATGCGGTGCGCGCGCCTGGCTCGAAGGTGACGCTTGCGCCCACGACGCGCGCTGGGTCGGGCGCATCAAAAAGTTTGTCAACGTGCACAGTGCCGGTGAAATATTCCGCCTGTCCTTTGCCCGAAGGCTCGGAACCAACTCGCTTGATCTCCATTTTGAATTCCCTTCCGCCGCCTACAGCGCCTTGCCCATTTCAAACGCTTGTTTCATGGCGCGGCTTGTGAGAATATCGCCGATCTGCCATGCGCCCGCGCCATACACGACGCCTTTTTCTTTTGCTCCCGGCAAACAGGAAGTGAATCCACGGAAGCCCTCGACGGTTCGTTCCAGTGCGGCTTTGTTGCTGTCCGCCGCGGTCACGATGAAATAGAAATCCTTGTTGGTGATTTTTGTGTACCGTGCAACGGTCCGGTCAATCGCGGTCTTCATCTGGGCGCACATGGTGTAGAAATAGACAGGCGTCGCCAGAACGATGACGTCCGCCGCGATCATGCTGTCAAGAATCTGCGCCATGTCGTCTTTCTGTGCGCATCGCCCATTCTTTTTGCAGGCATAACAGCCGGTGCAGTAATTGATTTTCTTCTCAGCCAACACGACTTTTTCGACCTGATGATTGGCTTCGACTGCGCCTTCCATGAACCGGTCGCATAACTCATTCGAGTTTCCAAGTTTTCTTGGGCTTGAAGATAAAATCAGAACTTTCTTGCTCATTCCATTCCTTTCAACTTCCGAGTGAGACCCCGTCTTTGCGGTCAGCAGAGACGGAGTCCCAGCGGTGGTCATGGCTGCGCTTTCCGCCAGCTACCGACCCACCAACTGCGCGTGGGACGCCGGATAACGAGCGCCTTCGAGCTTGATCTCTGAGGAGGCGTCTTCGAGGTCACGCACATCGTCAGCGGTTAGTTCGACTTTTGCCGCTCCGAGATTTTCTTCCAGCCGAGCCAGCTTCGTTGTGCCGGGAATCGGAACGATCCACGGTTTCTTCGCAAGCAGCCAGGCAAGCGCGATTTGCGCGGGAGTTGCCTTCTTCCGTATTGCGAATGAACTCACCAAATCAACAAGTGCCTGATTCGCCTTGCGATTCTCCGGACTGAACCGCGGAACGATATTGCGGAAATCCGTGCTGTCGAACTTTGTATCCGCATTGATCTTGCCGGTCAGGAAGCCTTTGCCCAGCGGGCTGAACGGAACGAAGCCAATTCCAAGCTCTTCCAGGGTGGGCATCACGGTCTCTTCCGGCTCTCGCCAGAAAAGCGAGTACTCGCTTTGGAGCGCGGTGACGGGCTGAACCGCGTGCGCGCGGCGGATGGTCTTTGCGGCAGCTTCGGACATGCCGAAGTGCTTCACCTTGCCCGCTTGAATCAGGTCTTTCACAGCACCCGCAACATCCTCGATGGGAACATTCAGGTCGACGCGATGTTGATAGAACAAGTCGATGGCATCGATCTTCAGCCGCTTGAGCGAGTCTTCCGCGACTTGCTTGATGTGCTCTGGACGGCTGTCCAGAGCGTTCCATTTGCCGCCGTCATCGGGATTGCCTTTCCACCCGAACTTCGTTGCGATCACTACCTTCCCGCGAAACGGAGCGAGAGCCTCACCGACAAGTTCTTCGTTCAGGAAGGGGCCGTAGACTTCGGCGGTATCGAAGAATGTGACGCCGCGCTCGACGGCAGCACGGATCAGCGCGATTGCCTGCTGCTTTTCCGTTGCCGGGCCAAGCCCGAAGCTCAGGCCCATGCAGCCCAGGCCAAGAGCCGATACTTCCAGATTGCTTTTTCCCAATTTGCGCTTTTGCATGTTTCTCCTTTTTTGAGAGAGTGTTGGCAACTCTCAGCGATTGGTCATCATTTCAATTTGTTCCGGATAGCGCGCGCCTTGCACGGTGACTTGTGAGGTGATGCGGTCGATCTCGCAGAGGTCGTCAGACGAAAGATCGAGGGCAAGCGCGCCAATGTTCTCTTCGACCCGCTTCAGTTTGGTGGTGCCCGGGATGGGAACGATCCAGGGCTTCTGCGCAAGCACCCAGGCGAGGGCGAGCTGAGCGATGGTTGCACCCTTGCCGGCCGCGAAGGCTTGAAGGAGTTCGACCAGAGCGAGATTTGCTTTGAGCGCTTCCGGGGCGAAGCGCGGGAGACTGCTGCGGTTATCTTCCTTGTGAAATTGAGTGTTTTCGTTGATTGACCCGGCGAGAAAGCCCCTGCCGAGCGGGCTGAAGGCAACGAAGCCGATGCCGAGTTCTTCGAGGGTGGGCAACACTTCCTCTTCAGGGCGTCTCCACCAGATTGAGTACTCACTCTGGACGGCAGTGACCGGCTGGACGGCGTGGGCGCGGCGGATGGTGTTTGCGGCGGCTTCGGAGAGGCCGAAGTGGCGAACCTTCCCCTGCTGGATCAGGTCCTTCACCGCTCCAGCGACGTCTTCAATCGGCACGTCGGGGTCGACGCGGTGCTGGTAGAGAAGATCGATGGTGTCGAGACGGAGCCTTCTCAGCGAACCTTCGACGCTTTCCTTGATGTAGTCGGGGCGACTGTCGACACCGGGATCGGGCCTGCCATGCGGAGTGCGGGAGAAACCAAATTTTGTGGCGATGACCACCTGATCGCGCACCGGAGCAAGCCCTTCGCCAACTACCTCTTCATTGACGAACGGGCCATAAACCTGGGCGGTATCGAAGAAGGTTACGCCGCGCTCAGCCGCGCCGCGCATCACAGCGATCATCTCTTCCTTGGTGCCAGCGACCGGGCCATGGCCTTCGCTCATCCTCATGCAGCCGAGCCCGATCGCCGATACTTCCAGATTACTGTTTCCCAATTTGCGCTTTTGCATTGTGTCTCCTACTGCTTGTCTTCTTCGAATACTTTCTTCGCAACAGCGATTGCCGACATGGCGCTCGGCCATCCGGAGTAGAAGGCCATGTGCGTGATGAGCTCCACGATTTCCGCTTGCGTCAGACCATTCTTGATGCCTTCCTTCAGATGGAATCGAAGCTGTTCTGACGCGCGGAGAGCTATCAAAGCGGTGATTGTGGCAAGACTGCGATCACGCTTGGAAAGCGCGCTTCTCTCCCAGACATCGCCAAACAGAACATCGTCTGTAAGGCTCACGAGTTTGGGAGAGAAGCTGCCAATAGCTTTTTCTGCTCCGGTTGGATGTGTTTTGTTTGCCATAACGGGTCCCTTCACTCGGCCCTGAGAGAAGCCATGTCGATGGAGAAGCGGTACTTCACATCGGACTTCAACATTCTCTCGTAGGCTTCGTTGACCTTTTGGATGGGGATAACTTCGACGTCGGCGGTGATGTTGTGCTTGCCGCAGAAGTCGAGCATCTCCTGGGTTTCGGGGATGCCGCCGATGAGTGACCCGGATAAGCTGCGGCGGCCCATCAGAAGGCCGAATACGGAGACGGCGAGCGGATTTTCCGGCGCGCCAACCTGAGTGATATTGCCGTCGATGCCGAGCAGATTGATGTAGGCGTTGATGTCGTGATCCGCGGCGACGGCGTCGAGGATGAAGTCAAAGCTGCCGGCGTGCTTCGCCATTTCGTTCGCGTCGCGGGAAAGGACGACTTCATCCGCTCCGAGGCGAAGCGCGTCTTCCTTCTTGCTGGGGGAAGTGGTGAAGACAACGGTGTGTGCGCCGAGCGCATGAGCAAACTTCACGCCCATGTGACCGAGTCCGCCGAGGCCGACCACGCCTACTTTTTTGCCTTTGGTCACGCCCCAGTGGCGCATGGGAGAGTAAGTTGTGATTCCGGCGCAGAGCAGAGGCGCGGTTCCGGCAAGGTCGAGGTTAGAGGGAACGCTGAGGGCAAAGTGCTCGGTGACGACAATGCTCTCCGAGTAGCCACCGAAGGTGACCCCTCCCACGTGTTTGTCGGGGAAGTTGTAGGTAAAGGTCGGATTGGGGCAGAACTGTTCGAGTCCCTTCTTGCAGGCGGGGCATGTGCCGTCAGAGTCCACCAGACAGCCAACCGCTGCCAGGTCGCCGGACTTGAATCTGGTGACAGAGGAGCCAACCTTCGTGACGCGCCCGACAATCTCATGGCCGGGGACGCAGGGATAAACGGTGGGCATTACGCCGCTCCACTCGTTGCGAACCTGGTGAAGATCGGAGTGGCAGATGCCGCAGAAAAGGATTTCTATCTGCACATCGGTTTCGGTTGGTTCGCGGCGGGCGATGGTGGTGGAAGCAAGCCGCGAAGTCGCGCTGGCGGCGGAATAAGCTTTGGCGTTGTACATCAAGTAACCTCCTGGCATTCGGGGCCTGTGTTTGAGACGCAGGGCGAACAGCGTTGCCCCGCGCTTCCTTTTCAGTCCCAAGGATAGGATGCGCGGTTCTTTGAGCGGTATCACAATTCTTCCGATTTATTGCCTATTCCTCTGGACTCGCAGTATTTTGTGCACACCGCGACAGGTTCAGCGGTAAGCTCAATTTGAGAGGGGCACGGAAGCCTTATGGCCAGAGATAAAGATGCAAACGGGAAACTGCCGTCACGCGCTGTTGCGATGCGGAGGGATTTGGCGCGCAAGATTGCAGCGCATATTCGAGAGGATGGCAAAGAGGCTACCGCGGTGCCGGGCCTGAGCCTCTACCGCAAAAGCGCTCCAACGCAATGCACTTCCGCAGCCTACGAGCCTGAGCTGATTGTCTTCGTTCAGGGAGAAAAACGTATCAATGTTGGCGGAACGACGCTGGAGGTCAACGAGTCCACATTCCTGTTGACCTCGATCGATATGCCGGTGGTCAGCCAGGTGACAAAGGCAACGCGGGAAGAACCGATTCTGGCATTGCTGCTCAAGCTCGAGATGCCGGCGGTTCGGGAGATTCTCAGCCAAGAGGAGTTTGGTATTTCCGAAGCGGTTTCAGGCACGCGCGGTATGGCCGTGGGCGAGACGTCGGTCGAGATGCTGGATGCGTGTTCCCGATTGCTCGATCTGCTGGACGCGCCTCAGGATATTCCATTCCTGAGCAACCTGATCCAGCGTGAGGTCATCTATCGCTTGCTGCGCGGGCCGCGAGGCGAGAACCTGCGCGCCATTGCCACGCTGGGCGAACAGAGCAACCGGACGGCGAAGGCCGTTGCATGGCTGAGAGAGAACTACGCCAAGCCGCTGCGCGTGGAGGATCTTGCGTCGGTTGCGCAGATGGGCGTTTCCACGCTGCACCATCACTTCCGCACGCTGACCGCCATGAGCCCGCTGCAATACCAGAAGCAACTCAGACTGCACACGGCGCGCGTGCGCATGCTTACGGACGGGATGGATGCGGCGAGCGCGGCATTCGAGGTCGGCTACGAAAGTCCGAGCCAGTTCAGCCGGGAGTATAGCCGTTTCTTTGGCCAGCCGCCGATGCGCGACATCAAAGCGCGCCAGATGAGTGGCGTCGCAAGTGAGCGCGATGCAGCGTAAGCGTGATTATGATCGGCCACGAAGCCGAGAGGCTCTCTAAAAGACTCCAGCCAGGGACAGTTCCGACGGGCGCGGCTGGTCGCCTCTGGCGCCGCAGACGGAGAGCACAACGGGCGAGAGCGTGATCACCGGGCATTGCGCATAGGCCAGCACTTTGTATACGATGCCGGCGCGCGTGACGGCGGCAAAGCGCGAAACGCCCTGCGCGCCCAGCACAATCAGGTTGGCGTGCTGCGATCTGCCCTGGTAGAGCAGCTCCTCGGTTGGATCGCCGAGTACGGCTCTGGAGCGCACGCCGACCTTATGCTGTAAACCGGGTGGAACCAAGGCGGGCAGTTCGGCCTCGATCTCGCCGAGGGTGCGGCCGGCAAGAGCCACGGCTGACTCCTGCGGCGGAATAACCTGTTGCAGAATCAGGCTGGCCTTGTAGCGCGCGGCCAGCTCCGCGGCAAATCCGACCACGACGCGGCCAGTGTCCTGCGCGCCGACGGAGCACAGAATGGTGCGCTTGGAAAAGTGGCGATAGGCGCCCTCGACCACTTCGGGGCCGACGATATTGACGGGCACGGGAGCGTTGCGCAGCACCTCCTCGGCGACCGAGCCTACCAGCAGCTTGCCAACCGGGCCGGGCGTGTGCGTGCCCATGACAACCCGATCAATTTTTCTCTCGCGCAAATATATCAGGATCTGTTCGGCGGCTAAACCTGGCCGCACCACGACTTTGCAGTGAATGCCGAGCTGGCCGGCGCGCTGAGCAAGGGGCTCAAGACGTTGCTTTTCAGCCTGGCAGCGGGCATAGTCGCGGGAGCGGCCAGAGCCTTCAGATGTATGCGCATCCAGGTGGTCATAGGCATGAAAAAGAATTAGTTCCGAGCCAAACTCGGCGGCCTCGGCCAGAGCAAAGCCAAAGGCCTTTTCATTGACGGGAATTTCGGATGCGAAAAGAATGGCGGTGGGTCTGCTCCACCCCGGCTTTATGGCGGTAACCATAGGAACCTCCTGGGTTGAACAATCTGTAGTTAGACACCAAGCGAAGCCCGTAAATCGAAATACGAGCGGCAAAGACGAGCCTATCTGGAGGACACTACACGCCGACCGCGAAGGTTCCCGGGGATGGACGGCAGGCCGGACTCTTATAAGGCGGGCAGGAGGGTCAGGCCTTCACTTTTCTGTTCCACTAATCCGAAGACATCGCCGATCACGCATGGTGGAATATTGACGAAGCGGGGAGAAAAAAGAAGTGCAATTTTATACAAACGCAGGAAAAATCTCTGTGAAAAATTGGTGACTATATTTGCGGGGCCGTGCAGGGCTAGAGATTCCCCTGTTCTTCTCCCTGCGCCGCGCGCCTCAATAGCCGGCAGCCTTGCCGTAATGGCTGCGATGGTCCTGGCCGCCCTCGAGTTCGCCGGTCTTGGGGTCCACCGCGATGCACTCGCCGTTGGACCAGAAACCGTTCTTGATGCTGACGTCGTAGCCCATGGCGCGCAGGGCTGAGAGGGTCTCGGGCGGGAAGCCCGGCTCAAGATAGAGCTTGTCGGGCAGGTACTGGTGGTGGAAGCGCGGCGCGTCAACAGCTTGCTGAATATTGAGGCCGCTCTGGGAGGCGGAGAGAAAGATATTGGCGACGGTGGAGATGATGCGCGCGCCGCCGGGCGAGCCAAGGACGTAGCGCAACTTGCCGTTTTCCAACACGATAGTGGGAGTCATGGCGCTCAGGGGGCGCTTGCCGGAGGCGATGGCGTCGGCCGGCCCCTGGATGAGGCCGAACATATTAGGCGTGCCGACCTTGGCGGCGAAGTCGTCCATCTCGTCGTTGAGCAGAAATCCCAGCGTGCCGGAAGTGACGTGAGAGCCAAAGGAATTATTAAGAGTGGTGGTGACAGAGACGGCGTTGCCTTCACTATCGACCACTGAATAGTGTGTGGTGTCTTGCGATTCAGCACGATGGCCGGCGGTTTTGGGCGCGGGAGGCAAAAAGCCCTCGGGCCGCTGGAGCGTGGCGCTGGGGGCGGCCGCGAGGGGATTGATGGAGGCGCGCCAGGCGGCGGCGTATCTCTTTGAGGTCAGTTCGGTGACGGGGATGCGGTTGTAGTCCGGGTCGCCAAGGTAGTCTGAGCGGTCCATGTAAGCGCGGCGGAATGCTTCGACAATCAAGTGCATCGATGCGGGGCTGCGGTCGCCGAGTTTGGCCAGATCGTAGCCTTCGAGGATATTGAGCGCACTGACCAGCACGACTCCGCCCGAGGATGGCGGCGGGGCGCTGATGACGGTGTAGTCGTGGAAGCTGCTCACGATGGGCGTGCGCTCGACGACGGTGTAGGCAGCCAGGTCTTCGAGGGTGATGAGTGCGCCACCCTTTTTGAGATCGCTGACCAATTCCTGCGCCATCTTGCCGTGGTAGAAGCTGTCAGGATCGGCGGCGATGCGCTGGAGTGTGCGGGCCAACTCCGGCTGGCGGAAGATTTCGCCTTCCTTATAAAGCTGCCCATCGCGCTGGAAAATGCGTTTGGAGTCAGGAAAACGAGCCAGGTCTGGGTCGCTGAGTTCACGAGCTTCGTCGGTGGTGAGCTGGAAACCTTCGGCGGCTAATTTGATGGCTCGGGCGATGACGCGCTTGAGGCCGAGCTTGCCGTATTTTTGTTCAGCGTAGACCAGCCCGGCAACCGAACCGGGAGTGGCGATGGAGCGGTAGCCGGTGATGCTTGCGTCGGGGATGACGTTGCCGTTGGCGTCCTGGTACATGGTTTCAGTGGCCTGGAGCGAGGCTTTCTCGCGGAAGTCGATGAAGGTGACTTTTCCGTCATGGGAGCGCAGCAGCAGAAAGCCGCCGCCGCCCAGGTTGCCTGCCGCGGGATGCACCACGGCCAGCGCAAAGCCGGTGGCAACGGCGGAGTCAACGGCGTTGCCGCCCGCGCGCAGGATTTCGAGGCCGGCGTCAGAGGACAAGTGATGGACGCTGACCACCATCCCGTGCGGCGCGCGCACCGGCTGTTCGTCGCGATAAGAAACTGCGCTTACCGTGACTTGCTGGGCAGCGGCAAAGGCGGGGATGAGGAGCGCTGCGCCGAGCAATGCAGCCAGGGTGGGGGAAGAGGGCCGTCGAATCATGGTATTGACAGAATAGCGCGGCAGGGGCGGCTGCTTCGCTGCGAACTGAGCACCGTTGGCCATCGCGGGAGTTTGGTCAGGCGGTATTATTCTTCATGCTCATTTCCCGGCATGGAGTTTTGTTCCTGACAGTGGTTTTCGTTATCTCGGCCAGAGGGACATGGCCGCAAATTGCGAACCCGGCTGTGCCCGCAGCCCTGGCTTCTGCGCAGATTGTCGAAGAGATGCAGCGTCACAATCTGGCGCGAACCAATGCACTGAAAAGCCTGAAATCGACGCGTCACTACCAGGCGGAGTACCGGGGCTTCTCCAAAAAGATCGTGGCCGGGATGGAGGTTGAATACAGCTACGACGCAAAGTCGGGGAAGAGATTTCGGATCGTGGCACAGAGCGGATCCAAGATGATTTGCGACAAAGTGCTGAAGCGGGCGGTGGACAGCGAGTTGGAAGCCTCGAAAAATAGTGGAGCGACCGCCCTAACGCCCGCGAATTACAAGTTTCACCTGGCAGAAATCGACAGCGTGGGAGGAAGACCGGCTTATGTTATGGATGTCGATCCGCTGGTCGCGAGCAAGTTTCTCTACAAAGGCAAGATCTGGGTGGACGCGGCGGATTTCGCGTTGGTAATGATTGACGCGGAGCCGGCTAAGAACCCGTCTTTCTGGATTTCGCGGACGCGGATTCGGCAAACATTCGCCAGGACGGACGGCTTCTGGTTGCCGGAAATGAACCGGAGCGAGAGCAAGGTGCGCATTGGCGGAACGGCTGTGTTGACAATCGATTACGGGAGATATGAGATCGAGGCGAACGCGCCACATTTGCGCTAGCGTTCGCTGTGTTACCGTTTGAGTACGGCGTCCTTGAGCCGGGCCGGGATATTCTGGGCCGAGCAGAGTGCCCGCGATGGGCGGGAATCAGGGGCGGCGTGCGCACATCAAGAAGAATGTCTCAAGAACCGGAACGTACATTATTTCCCCTTGCCCCGGACCCGGCTTCAACGCCTGCGTCCGCGCCCGGCCACGTGCCCAGTACCGCGCCCAACTCCCGGTTGACGCCGCAGCAGGGCTCGAAGCACGCGCCGCAGCGGATTCCGCCCTGGCTGGAGCGCGCCGAGTTGTTCCTGCGCGTATTGCTGCGGATGTATATCGGTCTGGCAATCTGTTATGTGCCGTGGTCGAGGATGTTCTGGGACCAGAACCCCTTGTTTGTGGAGTTTCCCACGCTCGGCATCTATGCGGCCAGCGGAATTGCGCGCGGCCTTGTCTCCGGGCTTGGGCTTTTGAATCTGTGGATTGCGTTTCACGACGCTTTCCGCCGTCGGGATGGGTGAGATGAAAGAACAGGGACTAGGGACTAGGGACAAGGGACTCGCCGTCCCGGCAGCCGTCATTCCGGCCAACGGGTCTCTGCCTGCGCCGCTCGAATCGGCTCCGCTGGCTTATGAGAATTCCGCCTTTTTGAACAGCGCAGACGGACGGCTTATCCGCATTGTCTCGGAATACATTGAGCCGCTGGCGCGTTTCCGGCGGGAACAGATTCAGGACACGGTGGTGTTTTTCGGCTCGGCGCGCTTTCGCGGGCGCGAGGAAGCCGACCACGCACTGGAACTGCTGGAAAACACCGGCTCCACGCAGCCGGCGCCCAGCCACGAACAGCCGGCCAAGGCGCCGGAGATTGCCGCAGGCATGGCAACGGATTTGCAGCTCAAGCGCGCCGAAGCGGCCGTGGAGATGGCCCGCTACTACGAGGACGCGCGGCGGCTCTCCGGGATGCTGACAAACTGGGCCAAGACAATTCCTTCGCGGCGGCACCGGTTTGTGGTCACCAGCGGCGGCGGGCCGGGCATCATGGAAGCGGCCAATCGCGGGGCTCACGAGGCCGGCGGCAAGACCATCGGCATGAACATACGGCTGCCCTTCGAGCAGCATCCCAACCCGTACATCACGCCCTCGCTCAACTTCGAGTTCCACTACTTTTTCATGCGCAAGCTGTGGTTCGCATACCTGGCGAAGGCGCTGGTGGTTTTTCCCGGCGGATTCGGGACGCTGGACGAGATGTTCGAGATTCTCACGCTCGCGCAGACCAAGAAACTGGCCAAGAAGATAACAGTGGTCATCTACGGCTCGGATTATTGGAAGAAAGTTTTCAATTTGGATGTGTTGGTGGACACCGGCGCCATCTCGCCCAAGGACATCGAACTGTTTCAGTTTGCCGATACGCCGGAGCAGGCCTTCGAGTTGCTGCGGCAGGGGCTGACGGAGAATTATCTGAAGGAAGAGGCGGCCGACGGCACGCTGGCCGAGAGCCAGACGATGAAGCAAGGCGAGGAGCTGATGGCTAGCTGGACGGTGGAAGATTTTCTGGGGCCGGAGCTGGCGAAGACGAGCAAATAGGCATCGCCGACGGTTGGAGTGTGACATTCGGGTGCAGTGATGGGGTTTCCGGATGGGCGACGATTCGCTCACGAACGGGATCTTAATCGACAGGACATGAGTCTTTACTAAACGGCAGCTTCTTCTTGCCGCCCAAGGCGAATATAACTTTTATCGTTGTTTGCACCTCGACGGGTTCTCCGCGCAAGAGATAAGGGCGGTACTTCCACTCTCGGACGGCTTTGAGCGAAGGTTCCTGTAAAATCGCCGGGCCGCATTCGACGTGAAGGTTCAGAATCTCTCCCGTCTTAGAAATTGTGGCCTTAAGAGTCACAATTCCAGATATGCGGGCTGCTTTCGCTAACCGTGGGTATTCCGGATCAACCTTATGGATCAGCATGCCAGCCGCCATATCTTCAGGAATGAAGACGGGATTCGAATAGGATCGAGGCACATTCGTCGGAGTGTCAGCCAGAAGGGCGTACTCAGGAAAACTGTCCATGAAACCCAAGGCGGCCACATATACGCTGTATTCATCGGGATGGAATTGGCGCTGGTTCTGCCCATCTGCGCAAGTTAAATTCAGAGCGATGAAAACCAAAGCTGCTGAGAAACAGCGGAGTTTGTTCTTCACGGGAGTGTAACCGCCCTTTCGGAGATCACCACGATTCTACCTGAGTAAAGCGCGTGAATGGATGGTAGTCGCAGTTGGCGAAGCGTTATCCGAACTTGCTTTTCCGAGCGAGATTCGTTCTCCGGTCGGATGACCGCCAGTCCAGAAACAGTCCCGCTGCCGCATTCCGAGAATTTCCCCGTTTAGTTCTGAATTTTCCCCGTAACTTTCAGGATTCTTTTGCTTATTGTTGGCCCATTCGGCTTACGTTAACCTCCTGTTGATGGCCGGCCCTGATACTGGCTGCAGAGATTCCGGCTCGCGAGCGGAATCAAGGAGCATGACATGGCCCGTTCGACCATCTCCTACCAATGGCGCGACAAGAATGCATCAGAGGGTTTCCGGTGCGGCGTTTCGCTGCACAGCCATACCAACCAATCACGCGAAACCCTGGACTTTCTGGCAAATCTCGGCAATCAATATCCGTGGATCCGTCCGCTGCTTGCTCGGCTGGAGCGGCGGTCGGAGCGCATGCATGGGGTGCGCATCAACTACGCGGCCAGCTATTGGACGCCGCCGATGACACCCAAGCTGGCATTCGATCTGGAAAGCCGGCAAATCGAGAAACTGAACCTCAAGCCGATGGTATCGATTACCGACCATGACACCATCACGGCGCCCATGCTGCTGCGCACCGTCCCCAGCGCGCGGCAGATTCCGGTTTCGGTGGAGTGGAGCGCTCCTTACGGAAATCAGTCGTTCCACCTGGGCGTGCACAACCTGCCCAGCACCAAGGCGACGGAGTGGATGGAAACGCTGGCCGAATACACTGCGAACCCCAGCGACAAGCGCTTCACCGAGATTTTGAAGGCGCTCGATGAGGAGCCGAATGTGTTGGTGGTTTTCAACCACCCCTTGTGGGACCTTTACCTGATCGGCGCGGAGAAGCACCAGTTTCTGGTGAACGAGTTTCTGCAAATCAACGGAAACTATCTGCACGCGCTGGAGCTGAACGGTCTGCGCAATTGGGAAGAAAACCGTGCTGTGCGGCGGCTGGCCGAACAGTGGAATATGCTGCTGATCTCCGGCGGCGACCGCCATGGCGTGGAGCCGAACGCCAACATCAACCTGACCAACGCCACCAGCTTCACCGAATTTGTGCACGAGATTCGGCGGGAGAAGATGAGCGACGTGCTGTTCATGCCGCAGTACGCCGAGCCGTGGAAGCATCGCCTGCTTCAATCGACCATCGACGCCATCCGGCACTATCCGGAGTTTCCGCAAGGCTCGCGCACATGGGACGAGCGCGTCTATCACCCCGATGCCAACGGCGTGGTGAGACCGCTGAGCGAGCTGTGGCCCAACGGCCAGCCGCCGATAGCGATGACATGGTTGCTGGGGATGGTGCAGTTGATGGGCGCAGCGCCGGTCTCCGGCGGGTTGCGCGCTGCGTGGAGCGAGTCGCGCCAAATGCGGCTGGTGTTGGGCGAGTAGGAAGTCGCGAGCGGGGTTAGCGGAGATGGCGGAGTTAGCGGTGTTAGTAAAAAACTGTGCTGCACCTTCTAACTCCGCTAACGCCGCTAACACCGCTCTAACCCGCTCAGGACACCGGATCAAACAATGAACGATCGAACGCCGCGTGTAGCTTACTTCCCCGACTCGTTCCATGAAGTGAACGGGGTGGCGCATACCAGCCGCCACTTCGAGGCCTTTGCGCGGCGGCGGAATCTGCCTTTTCTATGCGTTCGGGCGGGAGACCGCGCCCAAGCCGTCACTGAGGACGGCAACGTCTGGACGCTGGAGTTGCCGCGCGGCCTCCTCTCCTTTGCTCTGGAAAAAGACCTGCGCTTCGACCTTGCGTTTCTGCGCCACATTCCGCTGATCGGCGAAACGCTGGAGCGGTTCAAGCCCGACTTGATTCACATCACCGGCCCCAGCGAGGTGGGGATGCTGGGCGCGGGACTGGCTCACCACCTGGGGTTGCCGCTGGCGGCCAGTTGGCACACCAATGTGCATGAGTACGCGGCGCGCCGCTCGGGCTGGCTGCTGAGGCTGCTGCCTGAGCGGCAATCGGCGGCTACCGGACAGAAGATCGAAGACATGGCGCTGACCATCGCGGCCAAATTTTACTCCGTGGCCCGCGTTCTGTTTGCGCCCAATCCGGAGCTGTGCGCGCTGCTGGAGCGGACCACGGGCCGGAAGTGCTACCTGATGCCGCGCGGTGTGGACGCCGAGCTGTTTCATCCCGCGAAGCGCAAACGCAATCCCGAAGATCATGCATTTGTTCTGGGATTTGTGGGACGGCTCTCGGTGGAAAAGAATGTTGCCCTGCTGGCCCAAGTGCAGCAGGAATTGGAGCGGATGGGGCAAACGAATTTTCGTTTCCTCATTGTGGGCCACGGTGCCGATGAGAGCTGGTTGCGCGAGCATCTGCCGCGAGCCGAGTTTACCGGCGTTTTGCGCGGAGAAGCGCTGGCCGAGGCTTATGCGAACATGGACTTGTTCGTCTTTCCATCGCACACCGACACCTTCGGCAACGTGGTTCTGGAGGCTCTGGCCAGCGGAGTGCCGGCCATTGTGACCCCCGACGGCGGACCGGCAACCATTGTGCGCGACGGCGAGACCGGGCGGATTGTCCGCGATGAGGAATTTGCGACCGCGGCAGCCGGAGTTCTGGACGATGCTGAGAAGCACTCACGGATGCGGACGGCCGCGAGGAACTACGCGCTCACGGCCAGTTGGGACTCCGTTTTTGAAGGCGTCTACGCGGCTTATGAGACGACGTTGCTGAAATGAAACGCGCGCGCCGCTAATTCCCTTCCCTTCCGGTTTGCCCCGCTCGCCAGGGGTGTGCTAACCTTGACTTCTGTGCCGTGATGCGTGCGAAGTGGTGGTGTGTCTGCACGGGTTTCGGTCTCCGGAGACGGTTTCCGGGTGGGACGGGCTGGCGTAGCTCAGCTGGTAGAGCATCTGATTTGTAATCAGAGGGTCGGGGGTTCAAATCCCTTCGCCAGCTCCACTTGAGAAATGCGAAAACGGGAGCTGAAGCGGCAAATAGTTTTACCGGTGCTTGAGAGCTTTTGGGTGCCGGGCCTGTCCTCTGCGGTGATTCCACTGAGGTGCATGCTCCGATAGGCCGGAGGTTCTCCGGGCGGGGTTTAATGTGCTGAAATGGCGAGATGGCGTTGAGCAGGTGTGAGTGAGCACAGGTGGCCGAGCGGTTAATGGCAGCAGACTGTAAATCTGCCGCTCTTTGGAGCTACGGAGGTTCGAATCCTCCCCTGTGCACCATGATTTGAGGGGCTGTAATGCGCGGATGGCGGCGGAGTGATGAGCATGTCGCCCAGAAGCGCAAGATAGAGAGCCTTCACAGTACCGGTTCCGATTTGGACCGTAAATACTGGGTGGCTTTGGCGCTGTATGGACTATTGGCAGCGCTGGCATGGTTTACCGTTGGAGAGGGGACAGTTCTCGTTCACGGCAAGCCGGTAGAGCTGAGGTTGCTTCCGCTGATTATTATCGGGGGCATGGCTTTGCGCACGGTGTTGGCCCGTCACGCGGAGAAGATTCGCCGCAGCGGGAACGGGAATGGCAGTTAGACGCCCCGGAGTTTTTTAAGAAGGCTGATGTAGCTCAGTTGGTAGAGCACTCCCTTGGTAAGGGAGAGGTCACCGGTTCAAACCCGGTCATCAGCTCCAGAAATACGAGGAAACAGGGAACAGGAACCATTTGGCGCGAAGAGCGAAACGACTTCGGGCGGCACGAACGATCTGATCCCTGTTCCCTGCTTTTCGGCGGGAGTAACTCAGTGGTAGAGTCACAGCCTTCCAAGCTGTTGGTCGCGGGTTCGAGTCCCGTCTCCCGCTCCAAAGTTGCGTATAGGCGTTAGGGTAAACGAGTGCGAGGCGGGAATGAAGTTTGAGCAGGCAGCGATCGCGGTGCAGGATGAGCAGGGGTACACGCAGCTTCATGCGCGGATCGATGCGGCCTTCGACGCTGGCGATGTAGAGGTTTTTCTGAGCCGCCTGGGCAAGTTGAAGCTGCGGATTCGCAACTTCGAAGGCGCGTTGCAGGCTGGACTGCTGGGCAAGGAAGCCGCGGAGCTTTATAGGGCGCTGCCGGTCTCTGACCAGGCGCTGACCCGCGAGCGCTACCTGCGGCTGGTGGAAGCGGTGCTGCCGGAACTGCGGCAGAGGTATCTGAAGGTTTACGCCTACTATTGAGGCGCAGGGCAAAGTGGTTTGCGCTTTACTGAAGCAGGCTCGCACAACCGGAAAAAGTCTAACGGAAGGGACTGAAAGTCATGGCGAAGGAAAAGTTTGATCGCAGCAAGCCGCACGTAAATGTGGGAACGATTGGTCACATTGATCACGGCAAGACGACGCTGACGGCGGCAATCACCAAGGTATTGCAGAAGCACAATCCGAAGA
>Ga0302189_10000868_pt1 | contig 26434 bp, 20 predicted proteins | sample II_Bog_E2_2_FD_194551 | JGI IMG/M metagenome (GOLD analysis project Ga0302189, IMG submission 194551) | Peat permafrost microbial communities from Stordalen Mire near Abisko, Sweden - II_Bog_E2_2 | ecosystem: Environmental > Terrestrial > Soil > Wetlands > Peat | place: Sweden: Abisko...
AGAACCATTCCATTGCGCACGGCCAGGCCCAGCAGGTAGGCATCCGTGATCTGTTTGGTGCCAAACAGCCGCTTGAAGAACGGACTGCACAGCGTCTGCCAGTCCTCGGCGATGGGCAGATAAAGATAGCCCGGATGCTGCGCGAGCCTTTTCAGAATGGCTGTGGCCTCGGCTATTTCGATCTGCCCGGCGCGCGGCGCGGTCGCATTGCGCAGGAAGCCAGCTCCGGTGAAAGGGCAAATAGCCCAGCGGAGATCGGCAGCCGCATAGAACCACTCCTCGACAATCGGATGGTGAATATGATTCCTAGCCACGAGCGCATAGAGCACATTCACGTCCAGCAAATAACCCTTCTCAGACAATCCAAGGTCAGGCAAGCCCGTTTCAGGCAAGTGCATCCTCCGAGGCTTCCTTTACCATCTCCAGCGTGATGCGGTCGCCCGTGCCAGCGATCTCCAGATAGCCATGCCGATTCATGATGAGCCGCGACGAAGGGACATCCTGCCCGGTTGTCTGTTCGGCGCGCCGAATCAGTTCACTGACCGCAATGCCGAGCGAGACCCCCTTGGCATTCGCATACGACGAAGCAAAGGCCAGGGCGTCATTGTCGATGTGAAGATTGGTCCGCGTTCTCATAGAGTCATTATGTACTATATTTACATATGGTGCATAATTATTATTACGGTACATATACGAAGAAGCGGTCCCTCATCCGCCGCGGCGGAGGGACCGCGGATGCCGGCAGTCCCGGTATTCACGGACAACATACTCGCAAACCAGGCAGGCCCTCAAAATCCTTGAGGTTGGCGGTTAACAGAGCATAGCCATTCTCCATTGCCTGCGCAGCTATCCAGATATCGTTGACCCGTGTTCTCGGCGACCGGCCCCGACTGTTTCAGGAAGGCGGCCAGAATGCCGAAGGCGGAAGCCGTGAGGGAAGTAACATCGAGAACGTGCCGCTGTTGCACGGTGCGGAAGGATCGGAGGCGCCGGGCGCCCCACCCCTGATCCTTCCAACAACCAGGGGTGCCCCATCCGTCCCGCAGTCTCATCGCGGGATGGGTGGGATGGCTCAGATCTCAACCCCTCGCATTGGGCAGACTGGCTGATATCGTTGCTAGCACTTTCGCCCCCCAAAAGCCATTTCTGCGCGCAAAAAACGCATCGAAAACGCACGTTTTTGCGCTTATTTCGCACTAAAACGGCCTTGAAAGTGCCTTATTTGCACTATTTGTCACACGTTTGCCTGTGTCTATTTGCACATGTCCGCGAGCCATTTCAGCCGCGTGGCGTACGCATTCAACCGCACTCGCGGAGATGTTCGCTCGCCAAAACTCCCTCGCCTGCCGGAGTTGGATAGATACTCTTTAAGATGGAACAGGAAGGTGACCCTATGAACCCGGTTGAAGGCGACCCCGGCCCCAGCATCACCACGCTTGCCAGCCGCGAGGTGTATCGGAACCACTGGATGAGGCTGCGCGAGGACGAGATCCTCCGCTCCAACGGGAAGACGGGTATTTATGGCGTGGTGGAAAAGGACGATGCGGCGATTATTCTGCCCATCGACAAGGGAAGGGTTTGGCTGGTGGAGCAGTTTCGCTACACGATCCAGGAGCGGGCGCTGGAGCTGCCGCAGGGCGGTTGGGAGATGGAAGTGGATGACCCGGAAGAACTTGCGCGCGGCGAGCTGAAGGAGGAGCTCGGCCTGGACGCCGCGGAGATGACTCTGCTGGGAACGCTGTGGATTGCCTACGGATTCACACGGCAAAGGCAGCACGTGTTCCTGGCAAGTGGCTTGACGGCGACCGAGAAGGAACCCGACGCGGAGGAACACGACCTTTTAGTGCGCTCAGTACCGGTGGAGGAATTCGAAGAGATGATGCTGAACGGGGGTGTGCGCGACGGATGCACACTTGCCGCGTGGGGGCTGTATCTGCTGTGGAAGGCGCGGCGAGAATCCCGCGCAGGCGTATCCATCGATCGGGACGCGTCCGGTTAGCCGAGCGCGCTCCATATCCTGGTGGGGCCGGAATGGACAGTGTCCAGCCCCGCAGAAGGATTGCGCCCCGAGTTAAGCTGTCCCAACTGGGCCGGGGTGGAACTTTTTGACGGAGCGAATGGTGAGCAGCAGAAAAACCACGAAGACAGCAAACTGACTGATCAGGTAGTTGGGCGAACTCTCGGAAGGCGCGATGGTGTGGAACAGGTCGATCTTGGAAAAGGCCTGCGCAACCAAAACAAAGAAGTTGAGGTAGTAGGCGATGCAGACAGAGATGACATAGGTTGAGCGCCAACTCCCCGCGAGCTTCTTCACATAGAGCCCAACGATGGCCAGTCCCAGGAAAACCAGCGACAGAAATCCGATGGAAAGGGCGGGCGTAAATCCCTTGCTCGGAAACAGGAATCCGGTCAAGCTGGCCAGAGCCGTGGTAACGAAGAAGAGAGAGGTCAAAATGCTCAGGCGTTTCGAGGTGAGAAATCCGTAAATTACGAATAAACCAACACCAATTCCAACCATGCTTAAGAACACATGCAGGAACGTGAACTGCGTCAGACTCAAACCAAGGATCATCGATTTGTCCTTTCATTGGGCAGAAAAGTGGCAATGCTCCGGAGCGGACCTGCAACGGGGATGCGCAGTGTCCGGCCGAGTGAAATTGGGCTAGTTTACTCCGCAGTTGCCGTGAGCGGGACTTCAACTTTCGCGTCCAGTTCCCGTGCAACCTTGAATCGCGGTCATATTACCATAGGAACCGTGGTAACTGGGAACTCAATCGTCAGAAATCCAGGGCCGACGCATATAAATGGACCTAGATTGCTATATGCAAGCATGCGTGGACCTGTGAGAAGGGGATATGGAAAATCCCCTGCAGTATTTTGCCGAGTTGCACGATCCTCGTGTGGAACGGAACCGCGATCACCTGCTGGAAGAGATTCTTCTTATCGCCATCGCGGCGGTATTGAGCGGAGCCGAGAGTTGGAACAACATCGCCGATTACGGTCAGGACAAGCGGTCGTGGTTGGAAACATTCCTAACGCTTCCGTCGGAGATTCCATCGCACGACACCTTCAACCGGGTGTTTGCGGCGCTGGACCCGGAAGCGATGGAAAAGCGCTTCGTAGACTGGGTTTCGTCGATTGCCAAACTGACGGCGGGCGAGGTGGTAGCCATCGATGGCAAGACCCTGTCCGGCACACGCGAAACCGGCAAGAAGAAGCTGGTCCATATGGTTTCAGCCTGGGCTGAGGGCAACGGCCTGGTGCTGGGGCAGCGTAAGGTCGATGAAAAATCCAACGAGATTACCGCGATTCCGAAGCTACTGAAGGCATTGGAGTTGGCGGGTACCGTGGTGACCATCGATGCGGTGGGCTGCCAGCGCGAGATCGTCAAGCTCATTGTGGAGAAGAAGGCCGACTATGTGCTTGCGGTCAAGGACAATCAAGGTTTGCTGGCCGAACAGGTTAGAGACTCGTTTCTGCTGTTGAACGCGGTTGCGGTAGCCGAGCAGATCGATTGCGGCCACGGACGGGTCGAACAACGCAAGTGTTCGGTGATTGCCGATTTGAGTCTGCTTGAAAAGGCGTCTGAATGGTCCTCTTTACAGGGGTTGGTGCGTATCGAGTCAGAACGCTACCACAAGGTCTCGGGGAAAATCGAGCGTGAAATCCGCTACTACATAACCAGCCTCAGGCCCGATGCGGCCCGGCTCAACGCGGTGATTCGCCAACACTGGGGCATCGAAAACAAATTGCATTGGGCGCTCGATGTCAGCTTCGGCGAAGATCTGGACCGCAAACGCGCCGGCCATGCCGCGCAGAACTTCTCCATCCTCAATCGCATCGCCCTCAACCTGCTCAAGCGGGACAAATCTTCCAACCGCGGAATCAAGGGAAAACGCCTCAAAGCCGCATGGGATCAAGCATACTTGCTCGAATTACTGGGGATTTGATATGCGTCGCCCTTGGTCAACTCTCCCATGTCTCAGAATTAAGACATGGGGCGCCCGGCTCGCCTTTGATAATCGGGTCAAGCATTGGATTCCGAAGCGAGCGTTTGAAAAGCGTCGATCGCCGCCCACACGCCAAGGCCAATGCCTTTGGCCATCTGCGCCAGGTCGACCATGTTGTGCGCAAGGAAGATAAGCACAGAACCTTCGATGGGATCGGCCTGCCACCATCCGCCGTATGCGCCAGGCCAACTGACCGTTCCCACGCTGCCACGCCGCATGAAATCTAATTTTTCCGTCTCCAGCACCACCGAGACACCCAAACCAAACCCTCGACCGACTGCAAAGGGTTTCCGTCCGAGCCATCCCGAGTTTGCTCGCTGGCTTTCGGTGAGCTGGTTGGTCATCATCCGCGCAAGCGTTTCCTCGCGCAGAAGCCTTACGCCATCCACCTCGCCATCTCCCAGGAAGATTCGCGCGAATTTCAGGTAATCGTCAAGAGTCGACCAGAGCCCGGACCCGCCGGATTCGTAGGACATATCGTCAGGCCGTTCTGCAACCACCACCCCGCCCCATGTTTCCCGCTTGGTCAACCGGCCCTTTTCGTCGAAACCGTAAGCGGCGGCACGGCGCTCCCGCTTCTCTCGCGGGACGAGGAAGCTGGTATCTCTCATTCCCAATGGGTCGAAAATTCGCCGCTTGAGTACTACTCCGAGCGACTCGCCTTCGATTCTTGCAACCAGCAATCCCAGCAGGTCCGTCGACCGTCCGTAATACATTGCAGAACCAGGCTGGCCGACTAATGGCAGCTTCGCGAGCCTTGCAATCCAGTCATCGGGACAGATGCTGCTGTCGATGTCTCCCCCAAGTGCCTCGCGGTACGCCTGGGCGATTGGGTCACGATGAAAGTCTGCATAGGTGAACCCGGCCCGATGGGTCAACAAGTCTTCAAATGTAATTGAGCGCTCTGCCGGGTCGGTCTCATCGAGAGGACCGTTGGCAGACCTCAGAACGCTCATATGCGAGAATTCCGGGGCATAGCGAGCAATGGGATCGGTTAGTCCAATCCGGCCTTCATCGATCAACATGAGAGCCGCGACTGAGGTAATTGGCTTTGTCATCGATGCGATCCTGAATATTGTGTCCCGCCCGATGGCCTGATTGGCCTCTATATCCCGCCAGCCCGCACAGACGGTCTGGCATTTCCCGCCACGCCAGAGCAGTGTTGCAGCTCCGGCGAGCTGTCCCGTGTCGACTACGTTCTGCAATTTCGTTCTTATTTCAGATTCCGTGTCCATTTCAGTCGTTACCTGTCGCTGTTGAAAATTATAGATTTACTATAAAATAGATCAACTATAAAATCAAACCATGATCGAGGAATCGGAGACAGCTTCACCCCGCCGCCAGCCTAAAGGGGATAAGCGCGACCGTACGCGCGCCAGGCTCCTTGAAGCCGCTCGCACGCTCATTCGCGAAAATGGATACGAACACACAACACTGGAAGAGATCGCCGAGAAGGCGGGAATGACCACGGGGGCCATCTATGGCAATTTCAAGAACCGCAACGAGCTCTTCATTGCGTTAGGTCAAACTTACTGGGCTCCCATCAGGCCGCAGGTGAAAATGGGTGCAAGCTTTCCGGAGATCATGCGGGCGATGGCCGAAGCGACGATCGCTGCAATCCCCGATCGCAGCACTGCCGCAGTGGGCCGTCTGACGGGCCTGGCATACACGCTTACGCATGAAGAGCTGCGTGCGAAGGTGAAAGCGACGACAGCGGAGAGCTACGATGTAGGTGAGCAATGGCTGCGCTCCATGATTAAAGAAGAAGACCTTCCGATGCCAGCCGATCAGCTCGTGCGTGTCCTGCATGCACTGATCGAAGGACTGGTCTTCCAACGACTCTTGACTCCCGAACTCGTGCCGGACGAAACATTCCGGGCGGCCTTCGCAGTGCTGGCGATGAATCCGCACAGAGAATCTCAACGGCTGCCGAACATTCTGGGAGTAGATCGGCGCTAGTCGTGCCCGAGTGGTTCCGTGAAGTCGGTGTAAACCCGCTTGGCTGTTCTGCGCTGATGATAAGATCTGGCCGGGTTCTACCCGAGACGTGGCCGGTTGGCGGCCATTCCGGGAATGACTATTCGAACCAGACCCGGCGATGAAGCTTGGATCCGACTGACCCACTCTGGTTGGAAAATCCACCTTACGATACCGCGGAAGTGGCCGTTTTCAAGCGGGTACGCAAGATTAGTCCCCACAGACGCCGCAGGGTCTGGGAACAGCGTAGTGCTTGAATTGTCGCCGGCACAGAAACTATCGCCGAACAGGACCGAAACAGGGTTGAGTCTGCGCTGGCTCTCAAAGCGACTCCCACTGTCCCGACCTGGCGGAGTTGAAGACCGCCTCGATGACTCTCATGTTCCCGATCCCCTCTTCCAGCGGAACCGGAATTTCAGTACCGTCCAAAATGGCCTTTGAAAATGCATCCCCCTGCGCCGTGTATTGATCGCACACTGGGAACGTCTCAGTCGTGATTCCGCCGCCGGAGAGGTCGCCGCTCGAGTCAATGAAGAGACGCGTGGGACTGGCGGTGGGTGCATTGAAGGGGATCTCAATCTCGATGCGTCCGCGCGTGCCGACGAAGTGGATGCGCTGGTAGGGGACCAGTTGCGTGCTGCAGGTGAAGACGGAGTGGCCGCCGGGAAAGTGGAGCATGGCCGAGGTGAGCCGGTCAGTGTGCATCTCGGGGTCGTTTTCGATGAGCCCGACAACGCGGGTGGGCTGGCAGCGGAAGGCGTATCGCGAGGCATGGATGAGATAGCAGCCTATATCGAGCAGCGCGCCGCCGCCGCACTCCGGCTGATTGCGGATGTTGGAAGGGTCGACGTTGAAGTAGCTGAAGAAACCGATGACGGATCGAATGTCGCCGATGCGGTCCTCGTCGAGCAATTGGCGCAGGCGCAGCCATTGGGGATGGCTGTCGATCATGAAGGCTTCGCCGATTTTAACTCCCGTACGGGAGCGAACGGCGAGGAGCGTTTCGGCTTCGGCAACCGTGAGGCTTAGCGGCTTTTCGCACAGGACGTGCTTGCCGGCTTCGGCGGCCTTGACGGTCCACTCGACATGGAGCTGATTGGGGAGTGGGTTATAGATGGCGTCGATATTGGGGTCTGCGAGCAGCTCTTCATAGGAGCCGTAGGCGGTGGGAATGCCCAGCGTCAAGGCCGCTTCGCGGGCTTTGGCTGCATTGCGGGATGCGATGGCGTCAATGGTGCTATATTCACCGTGCTGCATGGCGGGAATGACTTTTTTGAGGCCGATGGCGGCGGTGCTGAGAACTCCCCAGCGGAGTTTCTTTGGCATGGTGGTAATGATAAAGGCAGGAAGCACGGGAGAAAAGGGGCGCATCCAAACCGGTGTCGCTGCCAAGTGGGAAAGGAAACGAGAATGAGCGGGATCGACCCTGAACAACTGCTGCAGCAGTTTGCAAGTGACAATTACGCGGGCATCTGTCCGGAGGCCTGGGCTGCCACCGAAGCCGCGAATCGCGGACACGCGTCGGCATACGGAAACGATCCGTGGACCCAGATGGCGTCGGACGCGTTTCGCGAATTGTTCGAGACGGATTGCGACGTGTTTCTGGTTTTCAACGGTACCGCGGCCAACTCGCTGGCGCTGGCATCGCTTTGCCAGTCGTACCATGGAGTGATTTGTTGCGACCAGGCGCATGTTGAGACCGATGAATGCGGGGCGCCGGAGTTCTTTTCGAACGGCTCAAAGCTGCTGGTGGCGCAGAATCCCGAGGGGAAGCTTACGCCGGCGTCTATTCGGGAGCTGGCCACCAAGCGCCTGGATATTCATTACCCCAAGCCGAGGGTGGCCACCATCACGCAATCCACCGAGACGGGGCGGGTTTATACCGTGGCGGAGCTGGAGGCAATTTCAGAGGCGTGCAAGGCTCACAGCCTTTATCTGCACATGGATGGAGCGCGGTTTGCCAACGCCTGCGCAAGCCTTGGCTGCCGGCCGGCGGAGCTTACATGGAAGAGCGGCGTGGATGTATTGTGTTTTGGCGGCACAAAAAACGGCATGGCGGTTGGGGAAGCGGTGCTGTTTTTCAATCGGGGGCTGGCCGCGGACTTCGATTACCGCTGCAAGCAGGCGGGGCAACTGGCTTCGAAGATGCGCTTCCTGGCGGCGCCATGGGTGGGCTTGATGCAGAGCGGAGCCTGGCTGAGGAATGCCACGCACGCCAACAGTTGCGCGAGGTATTTCGCTGGGCTGGTCTCAGGCATTCCCGGCGTCCGGCTGGTTCAGCCGGTTGAAGCCAATGCGGTGTTCGTTTCGGCGCCCGAGGGCGTGCTGCAAGAGATTGAGAAACACGGCTGGCATTTTTATACCTTTATTGGCGGCGCTGCGCGGTTCATGTTTGCATGGGATACCGATTTGGCTCGTGTGGATGCGCTGAGCCGCGACTTGGAGGAGTGTGCGGCGCTGGCGACGCGGCCTGGGGCAGCTTGAATTCCGGGGCGGCGTGAATCCGATAACTTTCCCGAACCCTCGGCGCAGGCTGCCGCATCCATCCAACCGTGTGATATTCCCGACCACCCAACAACCGGGGGCCGCAGAAGTTGGGAAGGTTTGGTTTTCAGGCCGCCAGCTCTCACGCCTTGTGCTTTATCGAGCAACCCAGGGCCAGACACTCACAGTACAATCCGAACGAAGGAGATTTCCCCTATGGCTTACGAACTCGCACCGCTTCCCTACGACTACGCCGCTCTCGAACCCTTCATTGACGCCGAGACCATGCATCTGCATCACGACAAGCACCACCAGGCCTACATCAATAATGTGAATGCCGCACTGGCCGGCCACCCGGATCTGGCGGCCAAATCCGTTGACGACCTGATCGCCGAGCTGGGCGCTGTGCCGGAAGACATCCGCGGAGCCGTCCGCAACAACGGTGGCGGGCATTCGAACCACACCGCATTCTGGCATCTGATGGGGCCTGTGGGTTCCGACGGCGTTGGTGGCCCGCCCATCGGGGCAATCGCCGACCAGATTGCGGCCGACTTCGGCGACTTCGACGCCTTCAAGAAGACCTTCAACGAGACAACCGCCAAGCAGTTCGGCTCCGGCTGGGGCTGGCTCGTGTTCACGGGCGGCAAGCTGAAGGTGATTACCACGGCGAACCAGGATTCGCCGCTGAGCCAGGAGCTTTATCCCATTCTGGGCAACGACGTGTGGGAACACGCCTACTATCTGAAATACCAGAACCTGCGCCCGAAATACCTTGAGGCGTGGTGGAACGTGGTGAACTGGCACGAGGTGAACAAGCGGTTCGCCGTGGCCAAGGGTTGAAAGACAGGGACCAAGGGACTGAGGGACTAAGGAAAAGGGACTAGAAAGCACACAAACCCGCTGTCTTGCCGTTTCCTAGCCCCTTAGTCCTTAGTCCCTGCTGTACGTCGTTCTGGTCTTTTCGCCGTGGCGCTCGAGCGCCAGCTCAATCAGCCGCGAAATTAGTTCCGTGTAGGGCAGGCCCGTTGCCTCCCACAGTTTGGGAAACATGCTGATCCGGGTGAACCCCGGCATGGTGTTTACTTCGTTGAGATAAACGCGCTGCTTGCCGTCCGGCTCCATCAGAAAATCCACGCGCGCCAAACCGGAAAGGTCGCAGGCCTTGAACGCCGAGACCGCCATCTCCCGGATTTGCTTCGTTTGGGCGCGGGTCAGGTTTGCGGGAATCACGGGCACCGAACCCTCGGAAAGATACTTCGCCTCGTAGTCGTAAAACTCCTTGCCGGGAATGATCTCGCCCACCACGCTGGCCTGGGGCAAGTCGTTGCCCAGCACGGCGACCTCGAGTTCGCGCGCCTTGGCCTTTTTGCCGCCGACCCCCTGCTCCACGATCAGTTTGCGGTCGTATTTGGCCGCCAGCGTGAGCGCCGGACCGAGTTCCTTGCGGTCATGCGCCTTGCTGATTCCAACCGAGGAGCCCAGGTTCGCCGGCTTCACAAACACCGGATACCTGAGCGCCGCCTCGACCTGCTGGATGGCCTTGCGCGGGTGGTTCTCCCACTCTGCCCTGAGCAGCGCGACATGCTTCACAATGGGCAGGCGCGCCTGCGCAAACAGGCGCTTCATCACGTCCTTGTCCATGCCGGCGGCCGACCCCAGCACGCCGGAACCCACGTAGGCGATTCCGGCCAGGTCGAACAAACCCTGGATGGTTCCATCCTCGCCGAAGGTGCCGTGGAGAACCGGGAAGACCACATCGAGATTCGCTGCCGGCGGATGAGGGCGACCCGAAGCCAAGTCGGCGCGAGTCTCGGACGGCTCCGGGGCGAGCAGGGTGGGAATCCCTTCCTGGAGGAGCTTGGCTCCCGGAGTAGCTTCCGGGTCGCCGGCTCGCAACCGCTGTGCCACGGGGCTTTGGTCGCCATCCAGAAGGTGGCGCGCATCGCCGGCCGCCAGCCAGTGTCCGTCCTTGGTAATGCCGATGGGCACGACGTCGAACTTTTTGCGGTCGATTGCGTTCAAGACCGAGGCAGCCGAGAGGAGCGAAACCTCATGCTCGCCGCTGCGCCCGCCAAAGAGAATGCCTACGCGGAGTTTTTTCGTCATTTCAACTTAGATTGTAGATTGCATATTTGAGCCGGCCAGGCGTAGCGTGGCGGCTTGCGCCCATATCGAGGGGAACGCCGATGACCCGGATTCGGCGCGTAGGGAGCGCATGCGTGCCGCTGTGCGCAAAGGACGCAACGGAAGTGGTTTTCTCACCCGCTTTCGACATGGAATCGCTCCGGAGCACCCGCAAGATGCAGATGCCATACACCAAAATGGTAATTACAACAGATTTACAGGAGCGTAGGATTGTTGTGCGCGAAGATCCTGCGGATTCGGTCTTCGAGCGGGCGCGCCGAAGGCTTTCACTCCGGGCTGATCGAGTGGCCGGATTCTGCCGATATGCATAGTCAGGGACTGGGCCGGCCGATCCGGCGCGCAAGGTCGTACGGAATGAAGAAGTGGATTTCAGCGGTTGTGATGGTTTTCGGCTGCGCTATGTGCGCATGGGCCGCCTCACCTTCCCCGCTCACTACGCTTAGCGCCGTCCACTTGTTGACGAATGAAGAGGCCAGCCACGCAGTTCCGGTCGCTTTCGAAGCCACCGTCACCTATTTCCGCAGTTACGAAAAGACGATGTTCGTCCAGGACGGCGACGTGGCGATCTATGTACAGGCCACGACCAATGACAAGCTTGTTCCCGGCGATCGCATCCTTATCAAAGGAACAACCCACGAGAGCTTTCGCCCCTTTATATTGAGCAGCGACATTACATTGCTTCACCACGGCGAGATGCCGAAACCCGAACCGGCAACCTTCGACGAGCTGATCCGCGCCGAGCACGATTGCATGGAAGTCTCCGTGCGGGCCACGGTCCGCGCAGCAGACATAACGTTCAGCTCGGATGTGCGCAGTATCGTCTTGCAACTGCTGACCGCTGGGGGCACGTTCGAAGCAGTGGTGGACAGCGACGACCCAAAGCTGCTTGATGGCCTTCTTGACGCCGATGTTAAAGTGACCGGGGCTTTTTCCGGGATGTTCGACGGCAAGATGCAGCAGACGGGGGTGCTGCTCCACGTCTCTTCCTTTGCGGATGTGAAGATTCTGAATCGCGCGAGCACGAGTCCAATGTCGCTTCCCATTACGCCCATGGACCGGGTGCTGGCCGGCTATCACGTGGACGTTCACTCGCAAAGGATCCGGGTTCACGGAACCATCACCTACTACCAGCCCGGTTCCGCCATTGTGCTGCAGGACGGCGTCAGGAGTTTGTGGATTCAGACGCATTCGAGCACACCGCTCGAAATCGGCGATGTGGCCGACGTGACGGGTTTTCCCGGCCTTCACGACGGTTTTCTAACGGTAACCAATGGGGAGATCCAAGATACTAACACGCAGGCTCCTATTACGCCGCACCCGTCGACGTGGGGCGAGTTGGTAATGAGCGGGGATGTGTTCGATCTTGTCTCGATCGAAGGCCAGGTGGTGACCGAGGTCCGGGAGGTTTCCCAGGACGAGTATGTTCTGGTAGCCGACGGTCGGTTGTTCTCTGTAATCTACAGGCATCCGCCGGTGGGCAGCATGGCTACCGGGCCGACTCCGCCCATGAGAACGATTCCGCTGGGCTCTATCATTCGCGCCACCGGCATTTGCATGCTGGACGATTCAAACCCCTTCAATGCCCAGGTGCCGTTCACGATTCTGCTGCGAACCCCCGGCGACATCGCGGTCGTCGCCGAGCCTTCCTGGCTGAACATAGAAAACCTGATTCGCATCGTCACAGTGCTTCTGGTGGTGGTGGCTGCTTCGGTTTTCTGGGGTGCGACGCTGAACCGAAAGGTACGCCGCCAGACGGCTGCGCTCTCTACCCGCATTGAAGCGGAAGCCGCCCTGGAGCGGCGCATGGCCCAGATGGAGCATCGGCGAAGCCGGATTCTGGAGGACATCAACGGAAACAGGCCGCTGGTCGAGATTCTGGAGGAGATTGCGGAACTGGCTTCGTTCAGCCTGGGCGGCGTACCCTGCTGGTGCGAAGTTGCAGACGGCGCGAGGCTGGGCAATTTTCCACCCGATGCCGAGTCGCTTCGACTTGCCCGCCAGGATATTCCCGGCCGCTCCGGCCCCCCGCTGGGAGTGCTGTTTGCCGGATTCAGCCGGGGCTCGGAACCCGGCGCGCCGGAAGCCGAGGTCCTTTCGGTGGGAGTGCGCCTGGCGACGCTGGCCATTGAGACGCGCAGGGTCTACTCGGATCTGATCCACCGCTCGAAGTTCGATTTGCTCACCGACATTCACAACCGCTTCTCGCTCGACAAACATCTCGAGGCGCTGATCGAACAGGCCAGGGCAACCGCCGGCGTCTTCGGGCTCATCTTCATTGACCTGGATGAATTCAAGCAGGTCAACGACATCTACGGGCATCGTGTCGGAGACCTTTATCTGCAGGAGGTAGCCAGGAGAATGAAGCGCCAGCTTCGTTCGCAGGACATGCTGGCGCGCCTGGGCGGCGACGAATTCGCGGCGCTGGTGGCGCTGGTGCGCAACCGCGCCGAAGCGGACGAGATAGCCCACCGCCTGGAACGCAGCTTCGACGATCCGTTCCTGGTGGAAGGGCACGTTCTAAGCGGTTCGGCGAGCGTCGGCATCGCTCTCTACCCGGAGGATGGAGCCACCAAGGACAGCCTCCTCAGCGCCTCCGACGCCGCCATGTACGTGGCGAAACATACGCGGCAAAAAAGCGCGGCCGAATCCACGGAATCCGCGAATCCCCGGCTAACGTCCAAGAGCCGATCCGTATCGAGCTCCAGCTGAGCCCTTAATGTTCGCCCAATCCCAATCCGCGCGCCTCCAATTGCGCAAGGATTCGTTGAGCATAAGCGATGTTCGGGTTTGGCGGGACACCGCCGGGCCGCATGAAGTAGTTTCATTCTTCATGCGGGACTAAACGAAGTTCTTCCGCTGCCGATAGATGGTTTCAAGGGCCCGAAGTAAGTACGTCGGATGTACCGGAATCTTCACGATGAGAAGCCTGATTCCCGCATTTGCGATCGTTCTTGGATTGGCGGCGGCTGCCGCCGCCGAGCAGCCCGGAACGCTTACCTCGCTTGCGGCCATCCACTCTCTAACCAACGAGGACGCCAGGCAGGCGCATGCGGTCGCCTTTCAGGCCACAGTCACTTACTTCCGAGGCTACGAGGATGCGCTCTTTGTCCAGGATGGAGACGCGGCCATCTATGTGGCTGTCAATCCGAATGAGAAGCTGGCTTCCGGAGATCGAGTTCTGATCAAGGGAACAGTAGAGCCCAGCTTTCACCCCTATGTGAAAAGCAGCGGAATTACGTTGCTGCATCACGGCGCCCCGCCCAGGCCCCTTTCCGTAACCTACAACCAGTTGATGAGCGACCCGCTGGATTGCAGGCTGGTGTCCGTCCATGCCGTGGTGCGCTCCGCCGACCTTGTGTTGAGCGCCGATCGGCCAAGCACCACGCTGGAAATGCTTTCGGACGGCGGAAACATCGAAGCGGTGGTGAATAACTCGAGCGGCGACGCACTCAAAGACCTGCTGGATGCGGAGGTTGAGGTCTCCGGAGCTGTCTCGGGACAATTCGACGGCAAAATGCAGCGGGTGGGAATTGTGCTGCACGTCTCCTCGCTTGCGGATGTGAAGGTCGTCAAGCATGGCGGCGCCGGCCCCAGGACTCTGCCCATCACACCCATGGATCAGGTTTTCAACGGGTTTCGCGTATACGATTCCACGCAAAGATTCAGGGTCAGGGGCACGATCACCTACTATCAGCCCGGCTCCGCGCTTGTGCTGCAGGATGGGTCCCGGAGCCTTTGGATCTCCACCCAGACCCGGAGCCCTTTGAAGATCGACGATGTGGCGGATGTAACCGGATTTCCGGACATTCACTCAGGGTTTTTGGCCCTGACGCGGAGCGAAGTTGAGGATACCCATGTCCCGGCCCCGATTTCGCCTCTTCCCGCCACCTGGAAGCAATTGTCGACCAGCGCCAACATCTTCGATCTTGTCTCGATCGAAGGGCAGGTGGTAACGGAGGTTCGCGAAGCGTTACAGGATGAATATATTCTGGCCGCGGATGGGCGGCTGTTTACCGCCGTCTACCGCCATCCGGCCGCAACCAGCCTGCTTCCGCTTCCTCCCATGAAGGAGATTCCACCGGGTTCGAGCGTCCGCGTCACGGGCGTGTGCATACCGGAAAACTCCAATCCATTCGACTACGACAAGGCATTCAATATTCTGCTGCGTTCCTTCGGCGATATCACCGTAGTCGCAAATCCCTCATGGCTGAGTATTCGTAATTTGGCCCGCACAGTGATTGTGCTGCTGCTGGTGGTAATAGCCGTGGGGGCCTGGGGCGCGGTGATGATGAGAAAGGTGCATGGCCAAACCGCCGCAATGGCCGCGCGCACCGAGGCCGAAGCAGCTCTGGAACGCCGGCGCAGCCGCATCCTGGAAGACATCAACGGATCCCGCCCGCTGGCCGAAATTCTGGAAGAAATCACCGATATGATTTCGTTCAAGCTGGAGGGCGCGCCCTGCTGGTGCGAGATCGCCGATGGCGCGCGGCTGGGTATGTTTCCCCCGGACCGGGATCGATTGCGGGTGGTCCGCAGCGAAATCTCCGGCCGCTCCGGACCTCCGCTGGGTGCGATTTTTGCCGGTCTCAACCCTCTTTCCCGCCCGATCGGCAGAGAGCCCTCGCGGAGGGTACTCTCCGCTATCGAGCTGGAAGCGCTTTCTGGCGGAGCTGGCCTGGCCACGCTGGCAATCGAGACCCGCAGGCTTTACGACGACCTGCTGCACCGCTCGGAATTCGACCTGCTTACCAACACTCATAATCGCGCCTCCCTTGACAAGAAAATGGATGCGCGGATTGAAATTGCGCGCCAAAGCGCCGAGATATTCGGGTTGATTTACATCGATCTCGACGACTTCAAGCAGATAAACGACGTGTTTGGGCATCAGGCCGGGGATATCTTCCTGAACGAAGTGGCTCGCCGCATGAGGCAGCAACTGCGGCCCGGAGACGTGCTCGCCCGGCTCGGCGGAGACGAGTTTGTGGTGCTGGTTCCTGTTGCGCGCAGCCGTGCCGATGTCGAGGAGATCGCGCTCCGCCTCGAACGCTCCTTCGACGACGCGTTTGACGCCGGCGGCTTCGTACTTCAGGGTTCGGCCAGCGTTGGCCTGGCCCTATACCCCGCGGACGGCGCCACCAAAGACAGCCTGCTGAGCGCCGCCGATGCCGCCATGTACGTGGCAAAAAAGACCAAGAGGCGGATTGCGCAAATGCTCGACGGCAACCAGAATCTCGAACTCACGCCCGAAGACCTCGGAGACGACTGAAACCAACAGGCGGACGGACACCGCGCCCTCAAACAGCCTAAGCTTCAAGTCGTGGAGATGAATCCTCAGGCCGATTCTGCCGATAAGGACTTCGAGCGGCCATTCGACTCAGGTTCCATAGGATTCGTCCCAATGAAAGGGCTAATTTCCGCAGTTGCGATCGTTATCTGTTGGGCCTCCGCCGCCTGGGCCTCCGCGCCCGTTGCGCCCGTCACCCTGACCTCGCTGGACGCCATCCACGGCCTCAGCAACGCCGAGGCCGGCAAGCATTTTCCTGTCGACTTCGAGGCCACGGTTACCTACTTCCGCACCGACGATAGAACGCTGTTTGTGCAGGAAGGCAATGCGGCCATTTATTTGTTTACCGCCAGGAACCTCAAACTGGTTCCCGGCGATCGTGTCCGGGTGCGGGGAATCACGGCACCGAGCTTTCGCCCCATCGTGGAAACAAACGACATCGCAGTGCTCTACCATGGCGACCCGCCCAAACCCATACCTGCCAGCTACGACGAGATGGTCCGCATCCAGCACGACGCCATGCTGGTCACGGTTCGTGCCGTGGTTCGTTCCGCCGACGTGGTCCTCAACAACAATGTTCGCCTCATCTATCTGCATATGCTTGCCGACGGGGGCACCGTGGACGCGTCCGTGAAGAGCGGCGACGGAAGCGGGCTCAAGGAGCTGCTGGATGCAGAAGTGGAAGTCACCGGGGTTGCCTCGGCAATTTTCGACAGCAAGATGCAGCAGACCGGAGTCATGCTCCACTCCAACACCATGGCCGATGTGAAGGTTCTCAAGCCCGCCGGCACAAGTCCATGGACCCTTCCGGTCACACCCATGGACACGATCCTCGCCGAATACCGAGTGCGCGATCTCACGACCAGAGTCCGGGTTCACGGAACCATCACGTATTACCAGCCTGGCGTAGCCGTCGTGCTGCAGGACGGCTCCAAGAGCATATGGATCGACACCGAGACCAGCGACCCCTTGCAGATCGGCGATATTGCCGACGCAAACGGCTTTCCCGACGTCCACAGCGGCTTTCTGAATCTGGTGCGCGGCGAAATCCAGGATAGCCACTTGCAAGCGCCCATCGAGCCGCGTCCGGGGACATGGGAGGACCTGTCCACAAGCGACAATGTTCAGTTCGGACACATCTACGATCTGGTCTCCATCGAGGGTAAAGTGGTGACGGAGGCCCGGGAAGCGGAGCAGGACGAGTATGTGCTGGACACCAATGGCCACCTGTTCACTGCGATTTACCACCACTCGGACAAGGCCAGCCTGATTCCGCTCCCGCCCATGAAGCAGGTTCCATTAGGCTCCATGGTTCGCGTCTCCGGCGTCTGCGTCGAACTGAGTTCCAATCAGCGGAACGGCCCCGTGCCCTTCAACATTCTGCTCCGATCTTTCGACGATATTACGGTCGTCGCAAGACCCTCCTTGCTGACCGTCCGCAACCTCATCCTCCTGGTCGGCGTGCTGCTCGCGGTCGTGTTTGCCGTCGGCGCCAGGGGCTGGGCAATCGAGCGCAGAGTGCGCCGGCAAACAGCCTCGCTGGCGCTCATCGAACAGAGGCGCAGCCGCATCCTCGAGGACATCAACGGCTCCCGGCCCCTTGCCGAAATCGTCGAAGAGATTACAGAACTGGTCTCCTTCAAGTTGCGCGGCGCTCCCTGCTGGTGCCAGATCGCCGATGGCGCGCAACTGGGAAACCGCCCGCGGAACCTCACAGGCCTGCGCATCGTCAGAAACGAGATTCCCGCCCACACCGGGCCTGCGCTCGGCGACCTCTCCGCCGCGTTCGATGCACTCGACAAACCCAGAAACAACGAGTCGGAGACCCTCTCCATGGCGGTTGCGCTAACCGCTCTGGCAATTGAGACCCGGCGCCTCTACTCCGACCTGCGCCACCGCTCGGAGTTCGACCTGCTCACCGACATCCACAACCGCTTCTCGCTGGACAAGTATCTGGATCGTCAAATTGACGAGACGCGCCAGAACGCCGGCATCTTTGGATTGATCTACATCGACCTCGATAAGTTCAAACAGGTGAACGACGTCTACGGCCACCTGGTTGGAGACCAGTACCTCCAGGAAGTGGCGCTGCGCATGAAGCGCCAACTCCGCGGCGTCGACATGCTGGCCCGGCTCGGAGGCGACGAATTTGCCGTGCTCCTGCCTCGGGTTCGCAATCGCGCCAAGGTCGAGGAGATCGCTCAGCGCCTCGACCGCTCCTTCGAAGAGCCGTTCCCCATTGAGGGCCTAGTCCTGCATGGTTCGGCAAGCGTCGGCATTGCCCTCTATCCCGAAGACGGCGTCACCAAGGACGATCTTCTCAGCGCCGCCGATGCCGCCATGTACGTGGCGAAAAAGACCAGGAGGCGGATCGAGACGAAGGTGTCCGACCAGCAGGAACCGGACCCCACCGCCGGAGACCGCGTATAAGGTGGAGTGCATCCAAAGATTCAGCAGGACACTGTATCCGTCGAAGGTATAGGCTTTCTCCTTGTGCGGGACTGATTCGCGCCACGCATTCTGCCGATAAGGAATATCGAGGGCTTGATCGCGCGATACCGATTCGAACGAATCACTCCGATGAACAAACCGATCTCCATTTTCGTGATCGCATTGGGGTGGGCGGCGGCTGCATGGGCAGCATCGCCCGCGCCACTCACCTCGGTGCGCGCGATTCACGCACTTACCAATGCCGAGGCCGGCAAGGGGCTGCCAGTTCTGTTCCAGGCTACGGTCACCTTCTTCCGCGAGCCGGAACGAACACTGTTCGTGCAGGATGGCGACGCGGCAATCTATGTGAGCCCCCCCGAGGGAGCCAGCTTTGTTCCCGGCGACCGCGTACTGATAGCCGGAACCACGCATGCCGACTACAGTTCGAGTGTGACAGGCAAAAGCATCACACTGCTCTCCCACGGCGTATTGCCGAGTCCCGTGGCTGCTACTTACGACGATCTGATCCACGGCCGGCGCGATTGCATGGTGGTAATAGTCCAGGCCTCGATTCGCACTGTCGATGTGCAAATGCGAAGCGATACACGGGACCCACGCCTGCCGATGCATCCCGTGACCCGCGTTCAGATGCTCGCCGAAGGCGGCTATATAGAAGCGTTGGTTGACGGCGGCGATGCCGGGTCGCTCTCAAACCTGCTGGACACCGAGGTTGAGGTGACCGGCATTGCATCCTTTGGCTTTGACGGCAAGATGCAGCCCACAGGGGTCGACCTCGATGTGACCAGCCGCGACGACTTCAAGATTCTCCAACGCGCCACAAGCAACCCCTGGTCCATTCCGGAAACACCGATGGACAGAATTCTGACCGACTATCGGGTTCACGATCTGACCCAGAGAGTAAGGGTTCACGGCTCTATCACTTACTACCAGCCCGGCTCGGCGCTGGTGATGCAGGACGGCTCCAAGAGCCTCTGGATCTCGACTCAGACGCGCAGCCCTTTGCAGGTTGGCGATGTTGCGGACGCAATTGGATTCCCTTTCGCTCATAACGGTGAAATGACCTTGACCCGAGCCGAAATCAAGGACAGCAACACATGGGAGCCGGTCGCGCCGAAGCCGGCAACCGTGAAGCAGCTCATGGCGAGCGGCAATCTCTTCGATCTTGTCTCGATCGAGGGACAGGTGGCCACCTCGGTACGCGAAGCCGCACAGGATGAATATGTCCTGGTAAATGGCGGCCAGATATTCACCGCGATTTACCGTCATCCGGACATCGTGGTTCCACCGATGAAGGAGATCCCGGTGGGTTCCAGAGTTCGCGTCAACGGAATTTGCATCCTGGAAGACTCCAACCCATTCAACGCTCAGGTTCCATTCGACATCCTGTTGCGCTCGACCGACGACATAGCCGTCGTCGCCATGCCCTCGGTGATCAATACGCGCAACCTGACTATCCTGGTGGCACTGCTTCTCGTTTCCATGTTCGCCGTGGGCGCCAGAGGCTGGGCTATCGAACGCGGGGTTCGCCGCCAAACCGCCGCCCTGGCTTACATTGAGCGCCGCCGCCGCCGCATTCTCGAGGACATCAACGGCTCCCGTCCTCTTGCTGAGATCATCGAGCAGATCACGGAACTGGTCTCGTTCAAACTGAAAGGCTCGCCTTGCTGGTGTCAAATTGCCGGAGGGGCGCAACTGGGGAACCTGCCGGAGAATCCCCGCGCGCTGCGCATCGTCAAGCGCGACATTCCTGCCCGCTCGGGGCCCCCGCTCGGCGAACTGTTTGCCGGCTTTGATCCGCTCACCAAACCAAGAGACATCGAGTCCGAAGCCCTGGCGCTGGCCGCCGAACTGGCGACACTGGCGATCGAGACGCGGCGTCTCTACTCCGACCTGCTTCGCCGCTCCGAGTTTGACCTGCTCACCGACATTTATAACCGGTTTTCGCTCGAACAGCGGCTGGACGCGCAAATTGCGGACGCCCGTGAGAACGCGACCATTTTCGGCCTCATCTATGTCGACCTCGACCAGTTCAAGCAGATCAACGACATCTACGGGCACCGCATCGGAGACCTGTACCTGCAGCAAGTGGCGCTGCGCATGAAAAATCAGCTTCGCTCGGTCGATACACTGGCCCGGCTGGGCGGAGACGAATTTGCCGCCCTGCTGCCGGTTGCCCGGAACCGCGAGGATTGCGAGGAGATTGCCCAGCGGCTGGAGCGCTGCTTCGACGAGCCATTTTCCGTTTCCGGCCACATTCTCAAATGCAAGGCGAGCGTCGGCGTTGCACTTTACCCCGAGAATGGGGCCACCAAGGACAGTCTGCTGAATTCCGCCGACGCCGCAATGTATTTGGCAAAGCGGATCAAGAAGCAGGTCGAGCCAATCCTTACCGGATAAGGCTTGGCCGCAAGGGAGCCGGGAAAAAGCGTAAGAGGAACCACCACCATCGAATACGGCGAATCCAATTGGGTAATCGATGGTCTCGGCGCAGATATCGGCAGGGTCTGGCGGCCAGCCTCAAGCAGGCTCCGGCTTCGCCGAATGCAAGATGAAACGGGCTTGCCTCAGGAGATGGCCCATCCATGCTATTGCGCGATGTTTCCGGGGGAGTAGTATTGATCGACAAAGGTTTCCGGCCGGTTTCGTTTGCTCAGCTTCCAATAGGGAAAGTGGATAAGATAATTCCTGCTGTCGAGCGGCCTTGCTCACAGAGGTTGTTGCGAAGGACAGAACAGGCTTTTTTTCCGATGAAGAAATTGATCGCAGCGCTGGCGGTGATTCTGGGGTGGGCGGCTGCTGCCTCAGCGGCGGCGCCCAGCCCTCTGCAGTCGCTACAGGCCATCGGCGCCCTCACCAATGCCGAGGCGCGGCAGGCCCTGCCGGTCGCTTTCGAGGCCACGGTTACGTACTTCCGCTGGTATGAGGGCCTGCTTTTTGTCCAGGACGACGGCATCGCCATTTTCGTGCGCCCGGTCTCCGTTTTCGGTTTGGCTCCTGGGGATCGCGTCCTGGTGCGCGGAACGACGCAGGCAAGCTTCCGCCCCATCGTCATCTCTACAAGCGTGACCCTGGTCCGCCACGGTGCCGCTCCCAACCCTTTGCTGTCCCGCTTCGATGAGTTGATCCGGGGCGTGAACGACTCCCATCTGGTTACCGTGCATGGAGTGGTTCGCGCCGCGGACATTGTGCTGAGCGGAGGAAACCCGGTCCGCAGCGCCCGTCTGCAGGTGGTTACCGAGAGCGGTCACTTCGAGGCGAATGTGGACTGCGACGATGAAAGCGCGCTCAAGGATCTACTGGATTCCGAGGTGGATATCACCGGCGTGGCCGCAGGCAAGTTCGACAACAAGATGCAGCAGACCGGCGTAGTGCTTTACGTCTCGTCGCTCGCGGATATCAAGGTCCTCAGTCGTGCCGGCGCCAGTCCATGGATGCTGCCTGTGACCCCCATGGACAAGGTTCTCGCCGTCTACAATATGCGCGACCTGACGCCGCGGGTGCGGGTTCAGGGAACTATCACCTATTACCAGCCTGGCTCGGCCATAGTCCTGCAAGCCGGGTCAAAGAGTCTTTGGATTGCGACCCACACCCGCGAGCCTTTGCAAATTGGCGACCAGGCCGACGCAACCGGGTTTCCCGACGCCCATGATCGCCTGTTGACCCTTACCGACGCCGAAATCAAGGATAGCCACACTCTGGCGCCAGTGACTCCGCAGCCGGAAACCTGGATGCAACTGGCTTACTGGAGCAGCAATACAGCCGACGGCCACCAAAACGATCTCGTGTCGATCGAGGGCGTGGTGGTTACTGGCATAAGGGAGGCGGCGCAGGACGAATATGTTCTGGTGTCGGACGGCAGGCTGTTCACAGCTGTTTACCGCCATCCCTACGCAACTGGCACGCTTCCGCCAATGCTTCAGATTCCTGTTGGCTCCAGAATCCGCGTTACCGGCATCTGCACCGTTGTGGATCCCAATTCGATCACCCCTGGCGAGGAAGTGCCATTCAATATCCTTCTGCGCTCGTTCAGCGATATTACGGTGCTCGCCAACCCGTCCCTGCTGAACGTTCGAAACCTGTTGATCCTGGTCGGCGTGCTGGTGGCGATCGTGTTTGCCGTGGGCGCGCGCGGCTGGCTGCTTGAGCGCAGAGTACGCCGGCAGACCACGGTGCTGGCGGTTCGCACCGAGGCCGTCGCAGCTTTGGAACAGCGGCGCAGCCGCATTCTTGAGGACATCAACGGTTCCCGGCCTCTTGCGGAGATCATTGAGCAGATCGCCGAACTGGCTTCCTTCAAGCTGGGTGGGGCCCCATGCTGGTGCCAGATTGCCGACGGCGCCCGCCTGGGAGCCTATCCGCAGGATTTAGGCTCCCTGCGTGTGATTCGCGAGGAGATTCCTGCCCGCTCCGGGTCGCCGCTGGGCGAAGTTTTCGCAGGCCTCAAGGCGGGTTCAGAACCGCACGCGAACGAGCGCGAGGCACTGGCTATGGCCACCGGGCTGGCTACGCTGGCCATTGAGACGCGGAGGCTTTACTACGATCTGCTGCACCGCTCGGAATTCGACCTGCTTACGGACATTCACAATCGTTTCTCGCTGGACAAGTATCTGGACGCGCAGATTGAGGTTGCCCGCTCGAAGGCGCACATCTTCGGACTTATTTACATCGATCTGGATGAATTCAAGCAGGTTAACGACATTTATGGACACAAAATCGGCGACCTGTTTCTACAGGAGGTTGCGCTGCGGATGAAGCGCCAGCTTCGGTCGCACGATATGCTGGCGCGCCTTGGCGGAGACGAATTTGCCGTGCTTCTTGCGGTGGTTCGCAGCCGCACCGATGTGGAAGAGGTGGCCCAGCGTCTTGAACATTGCCTGGACGAACCGTTTGTCGCGGATGGATACACCCTGCACGGATCGGCAAGCGTGGGGATTGCTATTTACCCTGAAGACGCCACCACCAAGGATGGCCTTCTAAGCTGCGCCGATGCCGCCATGTACGTAGCAAAATACACCAAGCGCCAAAGCCCGCCGGTTTCCTCAACCAGCGCCGGCTCGGATCCGGTCCCCACGAAGCGTACATCCAAGGGTCGCAAGTAACGCGGACCTGTGGAGTGAGTAGCCGGGCAATCGCAAGAACCGCAGTGGAGGCCTAATGGTTGTTCGTTCCGCCCATACGGGGCGGGCAACCTGAACCTGGCATGGTTCGTCGCCCAACCCGGCTTGTCGACATTGTGCCGCCAGAGTTTTCACAGCATATAGGCCAGGAAGCAAACCAGGATGTGAGCCTGCGCGCATTCTGTTATCGGTCGCCATACCGGGCAGATCGGGCGATCGGATTTCTGAATGTGAAAGGCGTCCTCGCCTTCGGTCAGTTGGATGCAGGCCCGTTACAGTTTCTCAGGGCTCCAGTCGAGGACTTTGCTGCGCAGCAGATAGCAGCCATGGCTCAGCCGCGCCCAATCGCGCCACCGGTCGAACTTGCTCCGACGCAAGCCAGCCGAGCCATTGGTGTCAGCTTCCACTTCGACCTGAAACAATCCGGCAGCCCGTATGTTGTCCAGCAGTCGCCCCACGCGTTGGGCAATGGCCAGCGGATTCACCTTGCGCAGTCCCCGAACGGTTCCGCAGCCCCGCACAAGAGCCAAATATGTGTGCAGCTCGCCGTCCTTTTCCCGGTAGCATCGCCGGATGTAAATGCCCTCACCTTGCATATCCAAAACTCTCTTGCAAGGGTCTTGGTCCTCACTACGTCGGCTTTTCCCCCACAAATTCGCCCCTTACTACCCTTTTCTCTCTGCCGGACGGTGAAAAGAAAAGGGTCGCCTACTCATCGCGGCGACCCTCGACTCTTCCCAACGAACCAAAAACGTTACACTGCAAACCAAGACTGCGGAACTTGGGCAAGCTTACGCCACAACCTCAATTCCCATTGACCGTGCCGTCCCCTTGATGCTCTTCACCGCCGCATCCACTGAAGCCGCGTTCAAGTCCGGCATCTTTTGTGTAGCGATCTCGAGCACCTGTTTCTCGGTTACCTTGCCGATCTTCTCTTTGTTCGGCGTTCCCGAGCCCTTCGCAATCCCTGCAGCCTTCTTGAGCAAAACGGCCGCCGGCGGCGTCTTGGTGATAAAGCTGAAGCTGCGATCACCGTATACCGTGATGACGACTGGAATCACCAGTCCTTCCATCTCCTTGTTCTGCGTGCGCGCGTTGAACTGCTTGCAGAACTCCATGATGTTGACCTGCGCCTGACCGAGCGCGGGGCCGACTGGCGGCGCGGGCGTGGCCTTGGCCGCCACGATCTGCAGCTTCACATACCCGGTTATCTTCTTCGGAGGTGCCATTTTGATTCCTTCGGAATCAGCTTTCAGCTCCTGGCTCTTAGCTGTTCGCTGATCTGTCTCTGATACAAATTTTGGTGTTGCCGATTCAACGTTCCCCTTCAACCGGCGCCCGCCAGGTGGGCTTGACCGGCTAGAAGCTGAAAGCTAATAGCTGAAAGCTGCAACTACTCAATCTTTTCCACTTTGCCAAACTCCAGTTCAACCGGCGTCGAGCGTCCGAAGATGGTCACCATGACCTTCAGCGTCTCGCGATCTTCGTTGATCTCATCCACCACTCCGTTGAAGTTGGCAAACGGCCCGTCCGTAATCCGGACTTGCTCGCTCTTTTCAAACTTGATTTTCAGCCGCGGCTTGTCCTTCGCCGTCTCGCTGCGGAACAGAATCGAACTGACCTCTTCTTCACTGAGCGCAACCGGCTTGTCGCCCGTGCCCAGAAAGCCGGTCACCTTCGGCGTATCCTTCAACACGTGCCAAAGATGGTTGTCCAGCTCCATCTCAACCAGAACATACCCTGGCAGAAATACACGCTCCACCGTGCGCTTCTTCCCGTTGACAATCTCAGTTACCGGTTCGGTGGGTATCATGACGCGGCCCACGCGGTCTTTCAGGCCAAAGGCCTGTATCCGGCTCTCGATCGATTCGCGCACCTTGCGCTCAAAGCCTGAATAGGCGTGCAGAATGTACCACTTGAAGCGCTCGTTCCGCTCCGGCTGTGGCGCTTGCTGCTCGGCGCCTGGTTCCAATTCGTCTGCCATCGTCATCTCGTTCCGCGTCTGCACTTACTGCTGCATACCGCCAAGCTTGTTCAGCAACCGGTCAAGTCCAAAGCTGAATACCCAGTCCACCACGAAGAAATACACGGCGAAAATAAACACCGCGATGATCACCACCGTCGTGGTAGTCTCCACTTCCTTGCGAGAAGGCGTTACCACCTTGCGCATTTCCCCGCGCACATCGCCCAGAAAGCCCGTGAAGTCTTTCCACGCGACAAGCGGTCTCTTCCAACTCGGCCCGTCATTACCCTGCACCAATGCTTTCGTTGCCATGCTTCTATTCCTTTGCGTCCAGCGTTCCGCCGGTCGCGTCCTTCGTCAATCTGGCAGGGGCGGAGGGATTCGAACCCCCAAGTTCGGTTTTGGAGACCGACAGTTTAACCGTTGAGCTTACGCCCCTAAGAGCAGATGTCAGGTTACAGGTGACAGTATCTTGTGTCCGGCCATGCGGGCGGTTCACTGCGATCCGCCACCTGTAACCCGTCATCTGTCTTTACTTCGTTTCCTTGTGCGCCTGGTGCTTGCGGCAGCGGTTACAGAACTTCTTGAACTCAAGCCGGCCCGTGGTCGTCTTCTTGTTCTTCGTTGTCGTGTAGTTCCGTTCCTTGCACTCGGTACACTGCAATGTGACAATTTCCCGCATATTCAAATCCTTTCAGAAAGCAGTGAAAAAGTTAAGAAGTGAATAAGTGAAAAAACTCCGACTTGCCGTTTCACTCTTTCACTTCTTCACTTCTTCACTGCCTTACTTCACAATCTCCGAAACCGTACCCGCGCCCACTGTCCGTCCGCCTTCGCGGATAGCGAACCGCAAGCTCTTCTCCAGCGCCACCGGCGTAATCAGCTCGATCGTAAGCTGAACGTTGTCGCCCGGCATCACCATCTCCACGCCCTCCGGCAACTCCGCCACTCCCGTCACGTCCGTCGTGCGGAAGTAGAACTGCGGCCGGTAGCCCTTGAAGAA
>Ga0302189_10000869_pt1 | contig 26356 bp, 21 predicted proteins | sample II_Bog_E2_2_FD_194551 | JGI IMG/M metagenome (GOLD analysis project Ga0302189, IMG submission 194551) | Peat permafrost microbial communities from Stordalen Mire near Abisko, Sweden - II_Bog_E2_2 | ecosystem: Environmental > Terrestrial > Soil > Wetlands > Peat | place: Sweden: Abisko...
TATGCCGACACCGGCGGCCACTCCCACCGCCGCGCCAGTCGAACCGGAAGATGATCCCGGATTTGCAGAAATCGACGATGACGAACCAATCGAAGAGGCCGAAGAACTGGATGACGCGGCCTGACGGCAACAATTCCTCTCTTCAAAAGGGAATCGGATGGCAAGCCATACGTCCGAAATCTGTAGGAGAATTCCGATAGCGCTCCTATTAAGCGCAATGGGCTGTCACCGTATACCGAGAATCCCGCGGAAGCTGATCGGGAATAGAGCACCGGCTTAGAAGGCCGGTACTCTATCAAGACCACGTCTTGTTGGACACGTCTTGTTGGAAGTGTACGGGTCGCTTCACAGCAGGAGGTATGTCTGCCCATGCTGTCGCACGGATTCAGAACCTCAGGCCGGAAAGTAGTAATCGCAGATGATGTGGATGAATTCGCTGGAGTCCTTTGCGCCGATTTCATCGCGTGGACGACCGAACTTGTGTCCCATCAGCTCCACAGCGGTGATTCGCTCAACGGGATATGTACGTCCGCCCTTGGAGTACCATGGCCCCGGATCACTCGCCCAATGAAACCCTTTCAATGTTTTCTGCTTTGAGCGATTGTAACCAAGCGTGTAGCCTTCGAGAACGTCCGTACGCGGCCGTCCCCCTCCATCGGTATACTCAATGCGCATGAACTGCCGGGTGCGTATTCCTGCAAGGATCAACTCTTCAACTGTCATTATCCCCACCTCTAACTGCGAATTTCCGGCTCCCGGCCCGGTTACTGATATTGTACTCTCGATCAGGTTGGCCTGAATTTACTTTCGGGTATGAGATGTGTTTTGGTGAAGTGGTACTTGCGCTGCACTACCGCGTGACCTATGGACGATTGGTTAGGGCTGGTAGCGCCAGAGGTCGTTGAGGTTGCCTATCTGTGCCGCCGTCGAATCATGACCCGCGCCTCCAAAGAGCCAGAAATTTCCGCTGCTATCAGTCCAGCTTACGGCGGAATATCGGCCTCCGGGGACGTTCGTAGCGGCAGGCACACCCTCTGTGCCATAGACGCCGGGCTGGCCTTTATCTATAGTTTGTGCTGCGTTCGCATACGTGGTATTAGACCCGCCCATCCATGTCCATTCTTTGGTCGAGGGGCTGAATTCCCAAAGATCATTGAGCCAGCCACTTGCTCCGGTCGAATCAAGACCCTGTCCGCCGAAGAGCCATAGGTTGCCACTGCTGTCGGTCCAGCTTACGGGGTTCCATCGGGCACCGGGGACAGTGCTAGTAGAGGCAACTCCAAGGGTGCCGTACACTCCGCTTGCATTTCCCGTGCTACTTCCACTAACCCACATCCATTCTTTAGTCGTGGGGCTGAATTCCCAAAGGTCATTGAGCATCCCACCAACGCCCTCACCGCCCTCTCCCCCGAAGAGCCAAAGATTTCCGCTGCTGTCAGTCCAACTCACGGCGCTATTTCGTGCGCCAGGGACATTGCTGGCAGAAGCTACGCCCTGTATGCCATAGACGCCGGGTGCGGATGGGTTCACCATAGTGTCGCTACTCCCACTCATCCACGCCCACATCTTGGTTGTGGGATTGAACTCCCAAAGATCGTTTGCGTAACCGTCGCTGAAGAGCCAGAAATTGCCGCTCTTGTCGGTCCAAGAAACCGACAGATACCGTGCCCCAGGGACATTGCTGGCGGAGGGAACGCCTTCGGTGCCGTAGACTCCAACAGCACCTTCCGTGTCGCTCCCACCCATCCACGTCCATTCCTTGGTAGTGGGATTAAACTTCCAGAGGTCATTAAGATCGCCCAGTGTTCCGGTTGAATCGTAGCCAGCGCCTCCGAAGAGCCACAGATTTCCGCTGGTGTCTGTCCAACTGACCGGGGCGTCCCGACCACCAGGGACATTGCCGGAGGAGGCAACGCCCAGCGTCCCGTAAACGCCCGCTGTGCCGTGGGCGCTACCGGATTTAGTCCCCGTGCTGCTGCCACTCATCCAAGTCCATTCCCTATTCGTGGGACTAAATTCCCAGAGGTCGTTTAGGATGCCGCCTGGCCACACGCCAGTTGAATCGTAGCCGTTGCCACCAAAGAGCCAGAGGTCGCCGCTACTGTCTGTCCAACTAATAGCCCCAACCCTTCCTCCGGGGACATTGCTGGCGGAAGCAACACCTAGCGAACCATAGACACCCGGCTGGCCACCGTTTGCACCCACGATATCGCTTCCGCTCACCCAGGCCCATTCGTTTGCAGTTGCGCTTCCAACCGCGACCGACGCGGTGCCTGATTTTGAGGTGTCCTGTGTCGAGGTTGCCGTTATGGTCGCGGTCCCTGTAGCAGCGGGCGTAAACACTCCAGAAGACGTCATTGTGCCATCCGTTGCGCCCCAGGTAACCGCCGAACTGTACGATCCGGTTCCCTGAACGGTTGCAGAGCAGGTAGATGTCTGCGTGGTGAGGATCGACGCCGGAGAACAATCCACTGTAATCGAAGTGATTGTGGACGGCGTGGTCACCGCCACCGTTGCATTGCCGGATTTGGTTGAATCCTGCGTCGATGTTGCAGTGATGGTTGCCGTCCCCGAACCAGCCGGAGTAAAGACGCCAGCACTGCTGACGGTGCCTATGCTCGTGGGGCTGACGGACCATGTGACCGATGAACTGTAATTTCCAGTCCCGCTCACTGTCGGTGTGCAGGTTGAGGTTTGGTTCGCATTGATCGAACTTGGAGAACAGACCACCGCAACTGACGTGATCGTGGGTGTCACCGGAGTTGTGCTTCCGCCCCCACCGCCGCCGCAGGCAGTCAGCAGAAGGGAAATCGAGAGAGCGAGAAGCGTGGACAGGCTCAACAGCGCGGCAGGCACAGCCTTCACAGCCGGATGAGACACAGACATACAGTAGCCTCCAGAACACCAAATTCAGTATTCCACTTTGCGCCCATCCCAACTCACCCATTCTTGGGCTACAATCTCCGCATCATGCTGAAACGTCTGGCGATACTCGCAATTGCCGTATTCGTGGCAGTCGGCGTGCCCGGTCAGTCAAATAAAGCTGCCGATCACAAAGAGCAACCAGCAGCCCAAAGCCAGCCAGCCGTTCTCCCGGCGAACAGTCCAAACGAACAGATCGGTAGACAAACCGATCAAACCAAACCCGACGCCGACCCGCCAAAGTGGTATGCAGCCCTCGAACGGCCAGATTGGTGGATTGTCGGAGCGGCTTTCGCTACGCTTGCGCTCATCGGCTGGCAATCGTATGAAACTCGCCGATCTGTCGATGTCGGCACTCGAACCCTCGTTTCCACTTTCCGGCCTAAGGTAATCGTGCGAAGTCTTACACTGCATCCGAAATCAACCGAAGATCGTACGGCAATGGCCGGCGAGGCTAATCCAGATGGACCGCCATGGAAGATCAGGTTGTTGGTTGAGAATGGCGGTGGAACCGCTGCACACATCCAGGCCGCAGACGTGGAAATAGCGTGGCTCAGGCGGTCGCCAGACCACAAGGAACCTATACAAACCGAAAAGATAGGGGCTTTTACGTTGCAAGCTGGAGAGGAAAGAGCGATTGAGTTTATTCTCGGGAACGACGTTCCCAAAGGAGGTAGCATTCACGTTCGTCTGCGAATTTCCGAGAGTGCTGTTGCGCGTGATTTGCCTCAGATGACATACATCCTTTGCGGTGGAGTTATCACCTACACAGACGACATCGGAGTCAAGAGGAAAACTGGATTTGAGCGTATCTACCACATCAAATCGCAGACGTTCTGTCCGTCCGCAGACTCGGAGCTAGAATACGCCAACTAGGCACACGACCGCCAAGAGCAGCGTCCGAATCCAAATTAGGACACTACCCCAGTTTCCATTAAGTGTACAAATCTAAACCAAGGTTTAGGCCGTGTGCTCCAGAGGTTCCGTTGTTTACGCATGATAATGCCTTTATCTAATACTGGATATGGGGTTACAGGCCACTCCTCAGAATCCGAGATTCTCAATCGACGCTAATTCGCCTTACCACTCGGGGTGCGGTTCAGAAGGATGCTGTGGACATCACTACTCCTTGGTCTTGAGTTTGCTGTCGTTTTCGCGGATGAACGACTCGATCTCAGAAGCGCTGGCAAGAATGCGAAGCCACTGTTCCTTGTAGAGGGTGACGGGGAAACGTCCCATTCCGTAGAGGGATACGGCGCCTTTCTCGCTGACCTTGAGACTCAACCCTGCTGAATCCTTGCTCTTGAGCTTTGCGTTTTCTGCCCGCAGGCGCTCCAACTCCGCTTTCATTTCCGCTTCGTTCATGCCGTCACTCCCATTCTGTTTTTCGCTTCAACCGTCTCACTGCACACCGGTTGCGACAAGACACAAGGCTCGGCCGCACCGGCCAAAAGCGCCTCGATCCGCTCGACTTCGAGCCGCCTGAGTCTCGCGGTGCCGGTCCATTGCTCCATCCGCTCAGCATCAGCAGAGAACTCGGCGGAGATTTCCTTCCAGCTGTTCTCGTTTTCACAAGCCACCCGCAGCGCGGCCTGAAGCGCCTCAATTTGCTGATCCCTTGATGAATTCATCCAGGAATCAGTTTATATTGTCGTCGCTGTTCCTTCCCAAGGCGGTCAATACGGCAATCCGGCGCAATCACGAATAGAGGGCCGACCTGACTTTGTTCACGTCCGAACCAGTATTCCGACTGAGGTAACCCCAAATGAAACCATCCAAGCTGTATGAGGCGCTTCATGCGCTGATCGGCGAGCGTGTGCCCTTGCATATTTGGGGCGCATGTGGCGTCGGCAAGTCTCAGATCGTCGCGCAGGTCGCCGGCGATCTCGACTTCGACTTCCTCGATGTACGCGCCGTGCAACTCGATCCGGTCGATCTTCGGGGACTGCCGCGGATCGCAGCGGATCAGACGGAATGGGTTCCGCCCAAGTTCCTTCCCACCACTGGGAAAGGCATCCTGTTTCTCGATGAGCTGACCTCGGCGCCACAGATGACGCAGGCCGGCTGCTATCAACTCGTGCTCGACCGCAAGCTGGGCGAGTATGTGCTGCCGGACGGGTGGGTGGTCATCGCCGCCGGCAATCCCGCCTCCGAGCGGGGTGTGCATTTCTCAATGCCGCGGCCGTTGCGGAACCGGTTTGTTCATCTCGACCTCGAAGCGGATTTGAACGACTGGTGCAAGTGGGCAGTCGGCTCCGGAGTTCGTCCTGAGATCATCGCATTCCTGCGCTTCAAGCCGGACCTTCTGCACACCGCCGATGCCACCTCGGACGCCAATGCCTGGCCCACACCCCGCTCGTGGGAGATGGCCTCGAACGTTCTGCGCGGGATCGCCCGCCTGCAGAAGACCACGTTCCTTTCAGGTGCGAGCGAGTTCGAGGCGCAGTTGCTTGACGGCACGGTCGGGCCTGCTGCGGCGGCGGAGTTGATTGCATTCCTTCGGCTCTTCCGCCAGTTGCCGTCGATTGACGAGATTCTGCTCAACCCTGAGACGGCACCACTTCCGGCGGAGACCTCGGCACAGATCGCAATTGCCACGGCGCTGGGCCGGGCCATGACCGACAACTCGGTGGCCAGAGGCCTGAAGTATCTCGACCGGATGCCGACCGAGATGCGCGTCATGGCGATGCGCGACGCGGCGGTGCGGGACACCGCCATCACCCACACGCCAGAGTTCGTTCGCTTTGGCGTACAACATTCGGAGGCCATTCAATGATTACCGAGCGCGCAATGCTCGCCGCCATCCACATCAGCATCTGGACGGCTGTCAAACACGACCGCAAGATCAGCCGCGACGTTGCCAACCAGAACGGCGCGCACCAGGGCGCTGGCCGGTACAACAAGCAGTTGCTCCGCGGCGCCGACAAGCTCGATGAGTTACGCACGCTCGCAGGGCAGGTGCGGCAGTATTTCTACAAGATCACGTTGCCGTGGTCCGATGAGGGATTTCGATTGCTGCCGTCGAATCTCTATTTCGATTTGACGGCCCGGATGCGTGAATTCGAGGCCAGCTTTGAGCAAGGCGTGGAGGGCTTTCTTCGGGTCTATCCGCAATACATTGAGCAGGTTCGGCCGGAGTTGAATGGCCTGTTTCGAGAGGAAGATTACCCGGCCGCGGAAAAGCTACGCAAGAAGTTCGGCGTCAAGTTGGAGGTACTCCCGATCCCAACCGGAAATGACTTTCGCGTCCAGATGTCGGTCGAAGAGCAGGCCCGCGTGGCCCGCGAGATCGACTCTAATGTTCGCGAGTCGCTGGCGCGCGGGACCGAAGATCTGTGGAAGCGCCTCCGGGATGTTGTCTCGCACATGGTGGACCGCCTGAATGAGCCGGAGTCACGCTTCCACGCGACAATGGTCACGAATGTATTTGACCTGGTGGAACTGCTGCCTCATCTGAATGTCAATAATGATGCCGACCTAAACCGTTTCGCGGAGCAGATTCGGCAGCGGCTGTGCAACTTCTCGGCCCAGGACCTCAAGAAACACGATCTGTTGCGTGTAGCAGCGGCAACGGATGCTGCGGAGATCGTCGCCGAGATTGATAGCGTTCTGCGTGATCGAGAAGCCGGCGCGTTGGAGAAGACCCCCGATGCTCCAACCGTCGATGACATCCTGGCTCGTATGTCTGCGTACATGGAGGTGCCCGCGGCGGCATGAGACACGAGACCACAGCAACTATTCGCATTCAGAAAGCGCGTACCACGCTTCTGTTGGACCATCCGTTCTTTGGTTCGCTCCTGTTTCGCTTGAAGGGGCGAGAACAGCGGTCGATTCCAACCATGGCGACCGATGGCGTGTCGCTTTACTACAACCCCGAGTTTGTCGATACGCTGAACTCGGCAATGCTGGCCGGGGTGCTGGCCCACGAGGTCATGCACCCTGCTTTGCAGCACCACTTGCGCCGTTCCAAACGCGACCCAAGACGGTGGAATGAAGCGTGCGACTACGCCATCAACCCGTTGCTGCTCGATGCCGGCCTTAGTCTGCCGGACGGCGTTCTTGTCGATCCCCGCTTCCGTGGCATGAGCGCAGAGCAGATTTACAACTTGCGTGAAACGGAAGCGCAGCCACAGCCTGGCGGCCAGAACAGTGCAAGCGACGGCGCCGGAGCTGGCTCGGGCGAAACGTCAGAAAATCAACGCAGCACGGACGAGCCGACTGCGCCAGAGACGGAAGGCGGAATCGGACAGGTTCTCGACGCCCCGGTGCCCAACGAAGAGACGTCGAGTGCCGAAGAGCAGGCGCGAGAGTGGAGCGTAGCCGTCAACCAGGCTGTCACTCTCTCGAAACAAGCCGGCAAGGCTCCAGCTGGCCTCGCACGGACTCTCGAAGGTGCGGCGGAGGCATCGGTCGACTGGCGCGAGTTGCTGCGTAGGCTCTGGTCGGACACCATCCCGGCCGATTCGAGTTGGATGCGTCCGAACCGGCGCCACATCTGGGCTGGGCTTTATTTGCCAGGAGTCGTACGGGAGGGCATCGGGGAGATAGCCATTGCAGTCGATTGTTCCGGCTCGGTCAATGCCCGTCTATTGCGACTCTTTGAAGCTGAGGTTTGCTCGATCCTCGAAGGCCAGCGGCCCCAGTGCGTTCACGTCTTGTACTTCGACACAGAGGTACACAAAGTGGAGACCTATCAAGCCGGTGAGCAAGTTCATCTCAATCCCGTCGGCGGCGGAGGGACCGACTTCGGTCCATGCTTCGACTGGCTGGATGAGCATGGAATCCAGCCACAGACGTTGGTCTTTCTGACCGATCTGTGCGGCACATTCCCCGAGAATGAACCAAGCTATCCAGTGATCTGGGCATCCACTGAGCGCAGAAAGGCTCCATTCGGCAGCGTCGTTCCCATGCAGGCTGCATAGTGGAATGCTCTTGCGCAGTGACAGAGATTTGTTATGGACAAGACCTTTCATGCTTTTACTGATGGTTCAGTGATCGGGAATCCTGGACCAGGTGGATGGGCTGCGGTATTGATGAGTGGCGATAAGAGATGGGAAATCTCCGGCGCGATGGCATCGACGACCATCTCAGAGATGGAACTCCTGGCCGCTGTCGAGGCACTACGCACTATCCCGACCGGATCTCGTGTCCAGATCCACTCGGACTCCGAATTGCTCATCTGTGGAATGCTTTTCCACATCGAGCGCTGGCAGAGCCATGGCTGGCGCAACAGCCGCGGCGCGCTGTTACAGCACCAGAAGCTATGGAAAGAACTGCTTGCGATGAACGAGCGGATGAACATTAGCTGGGAATGGATCAGGGGACACAGCCGACATCCGTTCCAGACCAGAGCCGACGCACTCGCTTACCAGGCCGCGCGCACCCAAGGGTGCGGCCTGCAAATGGCCGCATAGCCATTCTCCGCGGCACGGCTCTCATGCTGTGCCGCCAATCGGTCAATCGTTAGGAGAAACCGTAATGAGCGAACCCAACACGCTTTTTGAGATCGACCGGGAACTCGATTCGCTGCTTGACCAGATTGAAGAAGAAGCCGAAGAGAACGGCACCGCGTCACCCGAATTGGTGGAACGATTCCAGCAGTTCTGTCAGGCCGAGAGCGACAAGGTGGACCGGATCGGGCGCTTTCTCACGTTGATGGACAGTCGGCTGAAATACTGCCGCCAGCAGGCAGAACACTTCCAGAAACGGGCACGTTCAGCTGACGCGAAGATCGTGAGCACGAAGAATATGGTGCTGTATTTCCTGGCCGCACGGGGACTCAAGAAGATCGAAGGCAAGGAATTCACGCTGCGCCTGCAAAAGAACAGCCAAGACTCCGTCGAGGTCTCCGATGCGAGCATGGTTCCGATAATGTTCCGTGAACTGGAACTGCGCGTTCCAGGCCGTCTCTGGCAAACCATCCTTGCAGCCCTTCCCGAAGACACATCAGAGCAGCTGGCGACCTGCATCCGCGACGACAAGCCAAACAACGACGCAATCAAGGAAGCCGCCTGCCGTTCCGAGGAAGTCCCCGGCGCACAGGTCAAGCGCGGCATCCACCTACGGGTGGCCTGACCTTAGCCACAATGCGTCGCGACATCGCATCCAGTTGACGAGACAGCCGCTTCGCTGGACTCGAATCCTTGCCAATCAGAAGGCGCACTGAACTACAATCGCGAGTGATACCATGGCTACCGCTCCTCAAGTACTAGCGCCCCTAACCACGATCTTTTCCGTCTGCAAGCCCAAGGACGACGTTCTCCAGGGCACAATGGCGGATGCGGAGTTTGCTGCTGACCTGGCACAGGTTCTCCGGGGCAATGCTCCAGCTCAGTATGCAGATCCTACGCGTTTCTTTTCCAACACCTATCCGACCCGTGGGTTGAAAGACCTGCTGTTGAACGTCTGCGGCCGGTTGAGTAACGGACAGGGGGTTGCCTCGATCTTTCGCCTGGACACCTCTTATGGTGGTGGTAAAACCCACGGCCTGATCGCTCTCGTCCATGCAGTTCGAAGCGGCCGGACCATTTCCAACATCGGCGAGTTCGTAGACTCGGCGCTGCTCCCAACGGGAAATGTCCGTATTGCCGCTTATGACGGCGAGAACGCCGACCCGTCCAACGGTCGCAAAATGGAATGCGGCGTACTGGCGTATACGCCTTGGGGTGAACTGGCAGCCCAGCTGGCTGGCTCTGCGGGCTATGAGCGTATCCGCAGGAGCGATGAATCCCGCACCGCCCCCGGCTCCGAAACGCTTCAAGAGCTTTTCGGCGGGGAACCCACGCTGATCCTTCTCGACGAGCTGTCGGTCTACCTCCGCAAGGTTCAGAGCATGCCGGCGGCGCGAGATCAGCTGACGGCTTTCCTGACGGCATTGTTCAAAGCGGTCGAAAGCACTCCCAATGCGGTGCTCGTCTACACGCTGGCAGTCGGTCGGGATGGCAAGGCCCAGGACGCCTACACCCAAGAGAACCAGTTCCTGGCGGAGAAGATGGCTGAGGCTGAGAGCGTGTCCGCCCGGAAGGCCACCCTTCTGAACCCTACGGAGGATGATGAGACCGTCCTGGTCTTGCGGCGCCGCCTGTTTGAGTCCATCGACGAAAATCTCGCCGCCCAAGCAGTGGACGCATACCGCGCGTTGTGGTCGTCCCAACGCGACTCAATCCCTGGCGAGGTCATGAAGCCGGAGATCGTGGAATCGTTTCGCCGATCCTATCCATTTCATCCGGAAGTTCTGGACACCCTCACCGGCAAGACTGCCACGCTGGCCAATTTCCAGAGAGTGCGCGGGATGCTCCGTCTCCTCGCCCGGACAGTTGGCCACCTTTGGGATACGCAGCCGTCTGATGCCACCGCGATCCACGTCCACCATATTGATCCCGGATTCGGCCCCATTCACCAGGAGTTCGTGACCCGGCTCAACCTACAAATCTACAACCCGGCCATCCGCAATGACATATCTGGTGAGGGCAACCGCACCGCTCTGGCCCAGGAGATCGATTCCAGCTTCTACCGGGGGATGCCGCCATACGCCACCTACGTCGCGCGAACAGTCTTCCTCCATTCCCTCGGCTTTCCTTCGCAAATCCAGGGAATTGCTCCGGATCATTTGCGATACAGCATTCTGGCTCCGACGCTTGACATTGGCTTCATTGAGGACGCTCGGAAGCGGTTTCAGGAACGCTCCGCCTACCTCGACGACAAGCCTGGCGCCCCGCTCCGTTTCCTTACGGATGCGAACCTCACGCAGATCGTCGAGCGGCAGATTCAACTCTGCGACCCAGGCGAGGTTAGAAGCTACCTATCCGACAGAATCAGGTCTCTCTATCTCCAGGGCGAGTTCCAGCTCATTCCGTTCCCGGCTGCCCCGGTTGATGTCCCCGACGAGATCGGGAGCGGCAAGCCCTTGCTCGCCCTCATGTCGTACGACAGCGTCTCCGTTGGTACAGCAGTTGACGCGGTGCCCGAATTGATCGCCCGTATCCACAAAAACGTGGGTTCGGACGGGGCAGGTTTCCGGAAGCTCCGCAACAATCTGATCTTCGTCGTTGCGGAAGAAGCGAAGATCAACGAGATGCGCCGGGAGATGGCCCGTTTCCTCGCTTTGCAGGAGTTGATCAAGCCTCAGCGCATGAACGAGCTGGCGCAGCACCAGCAAAACACGCTATTGGAGTGGTCTCGCAAGGCTGGCGGACGAGTGAATACAGCAATCCAGCTCTGCTTCCGGCACATTTTCTACCCCTCCCGCCAGCCACTTTCGCCCGACACGGAACTGGCACATTCGGCCATCGAAATCACCCAGAACGACACGCTCGATAATGGCCAGCGTCCCCCGACTCAAGTGCTTCGTGAGAGCAACAAGCTGCGGCTGCCCGAAGACGCTCCCGATTCGCCCAGCTTTGTTCGTGACCGGACGCCGCTGCGCAAGGGGCAGATCAGCACCTTCGATCTTCGTGCCGAGTTCCGGCGCGACCCCGCTCTGCCCATTCTTGTAGGCGATATGCCGTTCACACGGGGCATCCAGAACGGCGTCGAACGCGGTGAGTATGTGTACCGCTTCCGGGAACTGCTCTTTGGACAGGGTGACCCGTTCACCCACATCACGATCAGCGACGACGCATTTGTCTTCACAATGACGTATGCCCGCGAGCATGGCATATGGCCGCGTCCCAAGCCGGTTGCTCCCGAATCTCCGCTGCTCAAAGTACCGACCGGGCCAGCTACGCAATTCCCCGGAACAGGTACTGCGGGAACAGTGCAACTGCCGCTGACGCCGGGGACAACCCCGCCGAGCCAACCCAGCAGCGTGACCGCCGAGTCCGGCTCTTTCACCCACGAAGGCGTGCTGCGCGAAGCTCTCAGGATTCTCTGGGAAAAGACCCGAGCATCTGGGGTTAAGCAGATTCGGCTGATCACAATCCGGCCGTTTGAGCAGGTTGATGCTTTCAAGATGCTGGCATTGGTCGGCGGCATTGCCGGCGCCAAGGTCAAGGTCGACTTCGAGGGCGAGTACGGCACAGAGGCCGGAGGCGAATTCCGGTTTACCTTCCAAGGGCCCGTAGAAGACGCTCTCCCTGTTAAGGATTTCCTCGGCCCACAGTACCGTGCCGCGGTAGACCGCGGCTTGGTTGCCACCTTCAACCTCAGCTTCGCCAATGGGCTTTCGCTGGATGGAGACGCAGCCGATAAACTGACAGAGAGGCTCACCCAGCAGTCCATGGGTGCAGCGTACGTTACAGCATCAGCAGAGGCACAGCCATGAATAGCACCGCCAGGATTCCCCGCCTTCGCTTGATCGAAACACCAAAATCCGTCCCTCAGTACGAGGTTCGCATTCGCCACCACGGCCTGGGCGATACCGAGATCGAGGTCTGGCGTATGCCGTCGCCGGCCACGCCGCAGCTCACCAGCCCCACGAGGTTGGCCGGTTTGCGCGGGGAAGCCTTGGAGCTGGTCGAGCATCGCGTATTCAAGCAGATGCAACGTGCCGGACTCCGCATCTCTTCCCTACGCCCGGTGCCTACCCGGAAGCAGGCCGAACGCCAGGTGCAGGGATACAACATTCCCGAGGAACTGGCGCTGACCCTGGGCCTTTTGTTCCGGGTGCTGGCGCCGATGCGCAGCCGTCCCCGGATGCGCCAGGTTGCCGAGGGTGTCGAAGCCATGGAGAAAGAGGAGGCCAGCTACTGGCTCAGCATGGCCATCCACCGCAAGAACCCGCGGCGAGTGTTGACCGCTCTCCGTTACCTGCTAACCGATCCCCTTCGATAGACATCCTGGCGCCCATCCAGAATTTGGTTAGTGCATTCCTGGGTTTCCGGCTTAAAATGAGGATGCTCTGGCGATAACGGCGGCGGCCTCTTTATTCCCGTGATGCGTGGCGTGATTTTCAGGCCCGTCGCGGGAATCGTTTATGCGACCTCGTGCGTCTATCCCATAGAGAGGTTGAGGCTTATGCCGCGCAAGCCCAAACAATCCGGCGAGTTCCGCTTCACCATCGACGCCTTCACGCCGAGCACCATACCCATGGCCCGTCTCGCCGAGTACATGGCGGACTTCGCCGTGCTCCTGGGAAACGAAAAGAGCGTGCATCCCGGCGGCTTGGAGGAAGGCAGCACCATCCTGGTCGCCAGGGTGGAATGGGAAGCTGAGCCAAAGGTCCGCGAACGCCTGCACACTGTCCGGAACCGGAGCGCCAACGACCGCATCATGGAAGCTGCTGCGCGGCTGGACAATCTGCTCGCGGCCGACAACGCCAAAGGCGTGATTGCCGATCCATCCGGCTCCAATGTGATTGAGTTTCCCGGCAGGGACCGCTTCCAGATGCCCGCATTCGGTCCCATCCAGCAGCCCGGCACCTTCCAGGGGATTCCCATCAAAATCGGCGGGGAGAACGATCCTGTCCCGGTGCATCTTGAGGATGGCAAAGAGAAGTACATCATCCATGCCAAGCGGGGTCTCGCCAAGGACATCGCCGTACACCTCTTCACCGGCGTGGTTCGTGTGGAGGGTGTTGGCAGTTGGACCAGAACCGCGGGCGGCGTATGGGAGATGAAATCCTTCCTGGCGCAGTCGATGCGCGTCATCGAAAACGCCAGTTTCAGCCAGAATATTGCAGAGCTTCGCAGTATCGAGTCCGGCTGGAAAAGGTCGAAGGACCCACTGAAGCAGCTCGATCAGATCCGCCACGGTACAAAGTAGAACGCAGGCAAGCAAGAATGGTTGCGATAGACAACACGACCCTGGCGCTGCTGCTGCATCCGAAGGCCAATCCGCCTAACGATCCGAAGAGCGGGAAGCCGCTCGAAAAGTGCAAGGAACGCATCGAGCAACTGATCCTCGACATCGAGGCCGAAGATGAGCGCGTGGTTGTTCCCACACCGGTGCTGAGCGAATTCCTGATCCTGGCCGGCAAAGAAGGCCAACTGTACCTGGAGAAGATTCAGAAGCTCAAGACGCTCCTGATTAAACCCTTTGACGAACTGGCTGCAATTGAGTTGGCCGGCATGGAACTGGCCGACCGAGCCAAGGTTGGGAAGAAGGGCGGATCAGACGCGCCCTACCAGAAGGTCAAGTTTGATCGACAGATCGTAGCCGTGGCCAAGGTGAATGGCGCGCATACCATCTACTCGGACGACGACGATGTGCGGAAGTTCGCAACCAAGGCAGGAATGAAAGTCGTCTCAACCTGGGAACTTGCAATCCCTCCAAGCAAAACCCCGCTGTTTGATGAACTCGATGATCTTCCCGAGCCACCCACAGCCCCTCAAGACGGGAAGAAAAAGAGCTGATGAGTGAAAGACGACTGATAGAAGAGTGGCTGCCGATCGCGGAACTGGGCATTGAGAGCCTCCGTGAGCGCGTACCCATGACTCCTTTTCCTGCGCCAAATCGCCTGCATGTATGGTGGGCTCGAAGACCGTTGGTAGCATCGCGGGCCGCCATTTTGGCGTCTCTGCTCCCTGCCGATGCCGATCACGGAAAGTTCCTCCACTCGATTGGGATTCTTGGAGATCCCGTTGAGGCGAAGAAGCGGATGGCAATCGCTGATCGCACAGGTGAACGACTCGGTGCAAGCGCATACGGTTACAAGCGCGCGTTTACCAATGCACCCACCAGAGCCGAAACTGAATGGGCACAAGCGCAATTCAACACGGCCACCCCATCAGTCCTTGACCCAACATCTGGCGGGGGAAGCATTCCCTTCGAATCTGTCCGTCTTGGAATTGCAACCCAGGCAAACGATCTCAACCCGGTTGCGGCTCTGATTCTTGCTGCGACACTTCAATATCCCACTCAACTTGGGAACCCATTGGTAGCCGAATTTGAACATCTTGGCTCACGTTTCGTCTCTGAAGTTCGGAACAAGTTGGGTGGTGTATTCCCTGAAGAGCCGGTCGATACGCGTCCAGACGGCTATCTCTATGCCCGCACCATTCGCTGCCAATATTGCGATGGGCTGATCCCCCTGTCGCCAAACTGGAGGCTATCGTCCGACGGCACCGGCGTTCGGCTCCTGCCTGAATTGTCTTCTGGGCCGCTCACATCGGGACGTCTATGTCACTTTGAGATCGTGACCAGACTGGAAGAGCATTCCGAAGGTACTGTCAACGATGGAGACGCTCGGTGCCCATACCCAGACTGTGGTCGAGTCGTTGATGGCGATGAGATCAAACGTCACGCGCAAGCTGGTGGCATGGGCGAACAGCTTTATGCCATTGTCAACAAGCAGCGAGTTGAGGTGCGCACTAAGACCGGCAAGATTAAAGAGAAGTGGGAACGCGGCTTTCGCGCTCCACGTAACGAAGACGACAACAGCGCCCTCATTGCCGAGCGCCTTGCGTCGAAGCTTCCCGAGTGGGAGGCGAATGATATTGTACCGACCGAAGCATTCCCGGATAACACCAACGACGACCGTCCGATTCAGTATGGGATGCCCCTATGGCGCGATATGTTCTCTCCCCGCCAATTGCTCTGTCATGGCACCAGTGTTGAGATTTACCGGGAGTTATTGGAAAGGGACAGGGCAGCTGGTTCTCTAACCGAAATCCGCAAGGCCGCATATGTGTACCTTGCCCTGAGCTTAGACACCCTCCTTAACTACGGCTGCCGCTCGTGTCGTTGGGATGTCGTCACTGAACGTGTTCGGTCGATCTTCGACCGCCATGACTTTGCATTTTGCTGGTCGTACTCCGAAATGGCATTTCTTGTTTCAGGACTCGGCTACGATTGGGCAATTGAAAAGACTTCGAAATGTATTGAAGAGCTCGTGGAGCTTGTGAGACCCGAGGAAGCAGCTGCGATCAAAGTTGCAGCGAAGGCGACCAAGCGCAGCGCAAAGGGAGCAGAGCTTTTCTTTGTCGATGAGAATGCAGCTCCTCCAGCAGCTTATATACCACCGCCTGTAACCATTACCTGCAAGTCGGGCGATCACCTCGACCACATCAAGGACAGCACCATCGATGTGGTTGTCATGGACCCGCCGTACTACGACAACGTGATGTATGCTGAGCTGTCCGACTTCTTCTACGTGTGGCTGAAGCGCACGGCGGGCTACGTGGAGCCCAATCTTTTCCGGCGTCTGCTAACCGATAAGGATCACGAAGCGGTTGCGAATGTCGCCCGCTTTAAGGGTCAGAAGGGCGCGAAGGTCCTCGCTGGGCGCGACTACCAGGAGCGCATGGCTGCGATCTTCACAGAATGCCGCCGCGTGTTGAAGCCCAATGGCGTACTCACACTGATGTTCACCCACAAAGCCACCGGGGCATGGGACGCGCTGACCACCGGCCTGATGAAGGCCGGCTTCACGATCACCGCCTCATGGCCAATCAATACGGAGGCCGAGGGCAGCCTGCACATCAAAGACAAGTCGGCGGCCAACAGCACCATCTTCCTGGCCTGCCGCCCTCGGCAGCAGCAGGCCCCAAGTGCGCAAAAGACTTACTGGGAAGATGTGGAGCCGCTGGTTGCAAAGGCAGTTCGCGAGCGTGTGCAGAAGTTTCAGGATGCCGGGATCACCGGCGTCGATCTCTACCTGGCGAGTTTTGGACCCGCGCTGGAGAAGTTCTCTGAGTTCTGGCCGCTGGAGCGTGGCACACCGCGTCCACAGGTGGAGCTTGAGAAAAAGCGCAAGAAGCAAGCCGAACTCTTCCCGGAGGAGATCGATCCCTATGCAGTGACGCCGGAAGATGCGCTCACGGCAGCCCGCCGCGAGGTGAAGAGTTGGCGTTTGGAGCAACTGACGCATCGCAAGGCCCGCACCGACATGGACGCCGTAACAGCGTGGTTTGTGCTCGCATGGGACGCCTTTGAGGCGCCCGTCTTCCCTTACGACGAAGCTTTGCGCCTGGCGCGCGCCGTTGGCGTGGACCTGGACAAGGAGATTGTTGGCCGACTGGCAACCAAGAAGGCCAGCGACATTGTCTTGCTGGATAGTCAGCAACGGGCAGCCAAGATGTTCCTGGGGCCGGCGGATGGCTCAAGGGCCATGCTTGACGTTCTGCATCATGCCGCTCACGCAGCGCGCGCTCGCAGTCTGGAGGCTGCCCGCGAGTTGCTTGAGAAGGGCGGCTGGCTCACAGAGCCGACATTTCATGTCGCTCTACAGGCCGTCCTGGAAGTGCTGCCCGTCTCGGCGACGTTCTCCAAGGTCGAGTTGACACCGGCGCTCTCCGGCTTCGGGAGCGACTTCGAGGCCCTTGAGAATCTGCGACGGTTGGCGTTCACAGAGCAAGTGGATGAACCGACGTTGCTGTCGAAGCTGCGTATCGAGGAGGCACTCGTAATCTAATGAGCCTGCTGCCGGATTTCAAATGGAAGCTGAAGTACACACCAGAGGACGGCAACCTGGTGCAGTGCTTCTATGTTCCGGCACTTCGCTGCGCCAACCGGTACGACCGCTCCACGGGATTCTTCTCAGCAACCGCGTTAACCCTGGCGGCGCGTGGCATTGAGGGACTTGTTCGCAACGATGGGCATATGCGCCTGATCGTCGGTTGCACCCTGCATGAGGAGGAAGTCGAGGCGATCCGCAAGGGCGAGGAGCTGCGGACGACTATCGAGGCGCATATCGGGAATATGCCGCTACAGGTGGATAATCCTGATGAACATGATGCGCTCGAACTGTTGGCATGGATGGTGGCCAAGGGAATTCTCGACGCGCGCGTGGCTGTGCCCTGCGACCTGAAACGGCAACCGGTTGCCAGCAATGGAATCTTTCACGAGAAGGCCGGCATCGTCGAGGACAAGGCCGGTCATCGCCTGGCATGGAACGGCAGCCTGAATGAAACCGTCTACGGCTGGCGGGAGAACTGGGAGAGCATCAATGTCTTTCAGTCATGGGAGCAGGATACGCGCAGGGTGGATGAAGAGGAACAGAACTTTGCGCGCATCTGGTCGGGCACCAGCCCGCGCCTCATCACATTGGACGTAACTTCGGCAATCGAGCAGAATCTGCTGCGCTTCTTGCCGGAGAATGATATGCCAGCTCGTCTTGAGAAGGCGGACGTGATTGATCACCAGATCAAGGCTCCTGCGTCATCTGATGGCGATGGGCTCGATTCCGCCGAACTACGCAGATTGTTGTGGGGTTTCATCAAGTATGCGCCTTCCTTTGACGGGCCAGGAGCGGAGCGTGTGGGAGAAGCCACGGCCGCTATCGAGCCATGGCCTCATCAGATCAAAGCCTTCGAGCGTATGTACCGCCAGTGGCCGCCCAAGCTCTTGATTGCTGACGAAGTAGGACTGGGAAAGACGATTGAGGCGGGACTATTGCTGCGTCAAGCATGGCTGTCTGGACGAGCCAAGCGGATTCTGATTCTCGCCCCGAAGGGCGTACTGAAGCAGTGGCAACTGGAACTCCGCGAGAAGTTCAACCTGAATTGGCCGATCTATGACGGGCATCGCCTGGAGTGGTATGAGTCGCCGGCGCTTCGGGGTAAGAATGTAAAGAGTGTCGATCCAGATAAGTGGCACGATGAACCCATTGTTCTGGCTTCCAGTCAACTGATGCGGCGAACCGAGCGTGCGCGAGAGATTCTGGATCAAGCAATGCCTTGGGATTTGGTTATCCTCGACGAGGCGCACCACGCGCGGCGCAAGTCTCCTGGCTTGGCAAAGAGCCGGGGACCAAACGCCCTATTGCGTCTGATGCTGGGACTACGCGGAAAAACCCAGGGGCTTGTACTTCTGACGGCGACTCCTCTGCAAGTACACCCTGTGGAGGTTTGGGATCTGTTGAACTTGTTGGGTATGCCGCCGGAGTGGACGGATCAAGCATTTGTCAGCTTTTACGATGCGTTGGCAAAGCCCTCGCCATCGCATGAAGAATTTGAATCATTAGCCCGGCTGTTCCGAGTGTTTGAGGGACGGTACGGTGAGGTCTCGGCTGAGACGGTCCAGGCTGCGACGCAGACCACTCGACTTACAGCCGTGCGGCTGTTGCGAAGCCTTCGCGATGAGGCAACAATGCCTCGCAGATCCCTTTCAGCGAAGGATCGCGATACGGCTCTGCGCATTCTTCGTCAGAATTCGCCGGTTGGCAGGTTGATCTCCAGGAACACCCGTGACCTCCTGCGCAGGTACTACAAAGAGGGCCGCATCTCCACGCCAATTGCCGACCGCGAAGTGGATGACCGCTTCCTGAATATGAGCGATGACGAGCGCCATATCTACGAGTTGGTCGAGGTCTATATTCGTGAGACCTACAACAAGGCTTCGGCATCAACGAAAACCGCCGTCGGCTTTGTGATGACGATCTACCGCAAGCGGTTGGCCAGCAGCTTCTATGCCCTGACCAAAACATTGGAGAAACGTCTAGCGGCGATCAAGAAAGGGGATGGGTCCATATCCGGCACAACGGATGAGGACTTGCCTGACGACGATCTCGCGGAAGAATTGCTAGACACTGACGAGGTCACGGAGATGGAGCGCGAGGCGCTGAACTTCGAGGAGCGTTCTTCGATTGAAGATTTGCTCCTTCGCGTAAGCAGCCTCCCACCCGATACCAAGGCGCGTGAACTGCGGACCGTGATTGATGAACTGCGAGCCAGCGGCTACAACCAGGTGATGGTCTTCACGCAGTTCACGGATACGATGGATTTCTTGAGGGATCAACTGCGGTCCGCGCCGGGATTGAAGATGATGTGCTATTCAGGACGGGGCGGAGAGATTCCGATCGGTGACTCTGAATGGGAGCAGATTCCGCGGGACCAGGCAAAGCGCAGGTTCAAGAATGGAGATGCTGACGTGCTATTATGCACCGACGCCGCCGCCGAAGGTCTGAACTTCCAATTCTGTGGGGCGCTCATCAACTATGACCTGCCGTGGAACCCGATGCGCGTTGAACAGCGAATCGGACGAATTGATCGCGTCGGACAGAAGTACCCAAAGATTCGGATCGTGAACCTCCAGTACGACGACACCATCGAGACAGCGGTATACCGCGTGCTTCAAGAGCGGATAGGTTTCTTCACTTCCGTCGTGGGCAAGTTACAGCCCATTCTCTCCAGTGTTCCCCAGAGAATTGCAGCGGCCGTATTGGGCACGGATACCCCGGCGGGCGACAACCGGCTCATCGCCGGAATTGAAGAGGCGATTGCGACTACGGAGGGAACCTCATTCGATCTGGACAGCTTGGTCGTCTCCGAGCTTGAAATGGACCAACGCCCGGAAGCTCTATATGGCCTGGGGAATCTGCGTGACGTTCTCGCCCGGAATGATGTGTTTCTACCCGATGCCAAAGTAGAAGCGATGCACAGCAGCGAATTCCAGTACCTCACGCCTGGGATGAAGAAGCTTCGCATCACAGTCAGCCCAGAGTATTACGACACCCACGCTGGTGATGTTGAACTCTGGTCGCCGGGCAGTCCGGCGTTCCCTGAACCGGACGATGTTGTTGATCGAGTAGTGGCCGGCGAGGTTGATCTTGCTTCACTGCTTCCGTAGTGCCTAGTTCATACGGTATAGGTGTGTGCCGCAGCTGGCCTATACCGCTCGCCCCTTCCTCTTCAGCGAGCGTTCGACGCGCCTCAATATATCGGACGGTGAAATCGTCAGCGCGCCGGCCAGATTGAACAGCGTTCGCAACGAAGGGCTCTTTTCTCCCCTCTCCAGAATCCCTATGTAATTCCGGTGGTATCCGCTGACGTGAGCCAGTTCTTCCTGGCTCATGCCTCGACCGAGCCGTAGGGCTCGGAGAATCCCACCGAACGTACCCTCGATGCTAGATGACGATTTCTCGGACGTGGACTGTTTCGGGGACACAGTCTACATCGTTCGCTTTTGCACACTATAGACGCCAGCCACTATAGTGTGCATACGTTCTCCTCTGAACTGTGGGCAGGCTCGAACAGAGAGCCTGCACGTTTGCAACGTCTGCAGGAGCAGACGCAGTGCACCGTGGATTTGCGCATCGACGCGGATGACAGTGACAACATCGAGGCCACAACGGATGGCGATGTCCCGCTTCCAGCGTCTCTACCAAAACGCATTCAAACAGGAGATACGTTCATGCTTACCCCGTGGTTCTTAGCCGCCCGATATATAGGCCAGGGTGTTGCGAAGGTATTCTCCACTGTGTCCGATCGTGTCGACGCAATTACGGCCGCTCACGCAGAACGAATCGTTGCACGTATGTCTGAACGCGAACGGCGAGATTATTACATCCGCGACGCTGAGCAGCGTCGTGAGCGCAGAAGGCAGGAAGAGGCGGCAGAGGCACGGAGGAGAGGGTGCCTGGCTGTTTTCCTCATCGTTGCGGCCGTGCCCATTTTGCTCATTATTGTGCACACAACAAACAGCCGGAGTGAGCAGCGAACACAAGAGCAGGCTCAAGAACAGCTTCGTGCGACTATGGCGAATATCTCCAAAGCCGGACTCAATCGGGCTTTCGCCCTTTCCAAGCAATATCCAGAATGCACAGCTGAAGAGAAGAGTGGTTGCCCAGACTTTCATCAACAGGCGATCAACCTATGCTCCAGCTTCGGCCAAGTGAAGCCAGACGGAACGGGGCCGACTGCTGAGTGCGATATGGAGACCAGTCTAAAACTCTGGACTGAGAATGCGGCGCTGGCCCGACGGTACGACGAGTGCGCTGCCCAAGGCGCTGAGGCGCCAGATCAATGCAACAGAGTGATCGACGCCTATGGGCATCTGCTTCAGGCGTGTGACGATCCGAACGATCAAGTGCTTTCGGATTGCCCTGAAATCAACCAACATTATCGGAATCCTCCTCTGAGGTAGCGGAGGCATGGTAGAGAACCTATGAACAAGATCGCGAAAGCAGTGCTGGCATTCTTGCTACTGCTTCTTGGAGCCCTCGCACTGCTCATAATTGCGGTTTCCGGCATTCCGTATTGGAGAGCTCAAAGAGCAATCGCTCAGCGCAAGGCGGAATTGGCGGCTGCCAAGCCATTGAAGGTCAACCCTGGCAGTCTGGTGGGCACTTGGTATGGAAAGGGAGGACCAAACAGGGAGTTTGCGTTGACACTGACAATCACATCCGATAATCGAATGGGGTCAGCCCTGAATCCAGGCGACCCAGGAGAAGAGGTAGAGAGACAGATGCTGTCTCCATACTCCACGGTGGCAACCCTCGGGATTGACGGGTTGGCATCTAATGGATGCAGCTACGAAAGCCTCTCTCTAAATGGTAATGCGAGTGGCAACACAGTTCAATTGACGGGCTACAAGGGAAGCGTCGGGGACACGCCTAACCCTAGGCTCGACGGAAGCCTTTGGCAGGACACCGACAGTTTCCAATTCTCTGCGCGGCTCTCTGCTACGGGTATGTCCGGCTTATTGTCGACTGCATCGAACAGGCCAGGATGCCGCCCGATGATCATCCCATTCGATCTTTCACTTGTAGAGGTGCCCGCTGGGCACCCAGCATACGTTGCTCCACCGGCGGTGCCCGCACCGGAAACGAACAAGAGAAATGGCCCATCAGTCGCGGAGCAGCCGACGAGCAGCACGGCACAGCCCAGCCAGCGTTCGGACGCTCAGATCGAGACCGATGCTGTTCATGCGTTGGACTCCTTGAAGGCGTTGAAGAACGACCTGATCACCGTGACGACCATCCAGGGCGAGGTGACACTCTCAGGAACCGTATCGAGTGATGCCTCCAGGGAGTTGGCGGAGTGGACCGTCAGCCATGTGCCCGGCGTGACCACGGTGCATAACAACCTCCGACTGCGCCAAGATGATCGGAGCATCCCTCAGTAGCCGTTGTCACGCATCCCGTCGGTTGTCATGCGAAAACCGTCGCAGGGGCCAAATTGGACGGAAAATGCGGACAGCGTGGACGATGCGGAAATCGTCCAACCAGCTTACGTTCTAAGAATTGCGCAAAGACACTACTAAGCCGCCGGCTCAGCCCATGTCCCGGTGACAAGCGTGTCGAGCCGGTCCTGTCTGCCCTTGACCCACTTTGCGTAGTGGCGCTCGGTAGTTCTAATCGATTCGTGGCCAAGCAGCTTGGATACTTCCTCCAGAGGGATGCCCTTTTCAAGCAAATCCACGGCGAACGTGTCCCGGAGCCTGTGGCTCCGCATGTGCCCATCACATTCAATTTGCGCTGCCTCAAAAGCTGGGACGATAAACCGTTTACCCCAATTCCCGGTTACGCTCTTTTTCGATCCCTCGCCCGACCAGAAGAAATACGTCTCGTTGTCGTTCTGGACCGAGAGTAGTTCCTGGGCGACATCAGGCGGAATTGGAACCGTGACATCTGTGCCTGTCTTCGTGCGTTGGGTGATTACGCGGTAAATGCCCCTGGCTTCATCATGGATAAGCTCATCGCGCCTAAGCGTGAGAGCGTCCATAATCGCCAGACCAGACCAGCGCATGAGTTGGAACAGCGCGCGGACGCGGGCTGCCCAAACGACCGGACCGCGGCGGCGCACAACACCCGGAATGACCTCAAGAAGCCGCTTGTACTCCTCTGCCGTGAGGGGCATTGTCGGCGGTTCCTCGATTTTGATCTTTGGCCAAGCAGGCACGCGTTCCAGCCATTGTGCCTCGTAGCAGTAGCGTAGAAAGCTCTTGTAGCGCTCGCGGAGTTTGGCGCGGGTATACGTGCTCGGGTAGAGTTTGGGCCAGTCCTCACAGAATCCGGTGATGAGTTCTCTGGTAATGCCCTTTACGACGAAGACTCCTCGCCCCTCGCAATACGTCCGCAGCCGCCCCAGCCAAAGCGTGTACTTCTTGATGAGGTCGGGGGTCAATCCTTGGACCTTCTTGTCGGCTATGAACAGCGAGACTGCCCCGGCAATGGTTTGGGCACTGTCCTCGGCGGAGGGAGAGGTAGTGCGCCCGGCCAGTTGGTCTTCAAGATCGCGCTTGGCCTGTTCGGCGTCGGCCCAGGAACGAGTCCCAGCGGTCTTCCGGTACTGGACTCCGTTGTGGGTCCAGCGGAGGTGCTTTCGGCAGTTGCACCGACGGTACAGCTCATCGTCGGCGTGTTTGCATTCCGCAGAGTGGCGCACAAAGATGGCGATCAGGGGCGTGCTCATTTGCCGTGAAGTCTAGCTCAAATTTAGCTCAAAAGTCAAGGCTTAGAATCTATGTATATGATACTAATAGACTTAGTAATGGTGGAGGCGGCGGGAGTCGAACCCGCGTCCGAAATCGCTGTCAGCCAGGAGAGTTCATGTTTTGTCCGCTTCCTTTTGGTTTCGCCCCCGCAACTCAGAACGGACAAGATGCGACGGGAACTAGTCCGATGATCTCGCGCAAGCAACACGGACCGAGCTGCTCACGCCAGCCTACTGTATGACGTCCGCTCACAGCCCGTAGGTAAAGCCGTGGAAGACGGCAGCCTATTTAATTAAGCTGCAAGTGCCAGATTATCGTTGGCAACTTTGTTTTTGCAGGCGATTACAGGTGCCCACACCCTGACATGCCTCCTAAGCCGCAATCGATCCCGTCGAAACCGTGACGCCCCCATACCACCCCACGGACGAAGACCTGTCCGCAGGGACCCCGGTCTATCACCACCGGGTCCAGGTGCGAGCCGGGCCAACTGGCTCGTGCTGCATCTGCCTATTCTACGCTAAATCCGGTTTCACGTTGGAAGGGGCGGGTGATAGGGTGGCAGGGTAGCTTCCCAAGCCGGGCAAAATGAGGAGATCGACATGGTTGAACAAGTGATTCGTCTGACTGTGGATCTGACGGTGAACGATGGGCAACTGGATGCATTCAAAGGCATTGCGGCCAAATTGACCGAGGTCAGCAAAGCAGAGTTGGGGACGCTCGGGTGCGAGTGGTTTGCCGCGAGCGACGGCAAGCGTTTCCGGCTTGCCGAGACGTACGCAAACGCCACCGGAGTGGAAGCGCACTTCACAGGCCCCGCTGTGCAGGTGTGGGTTCCGAAACTAGCCGCAGTCTGCAGCGTGGACGGATTCGAGTTTTATGGGGACCCAGGCCCGAAGGTGACAGCCATGGCCAGCGGGTTCGGAGCGGTCTTCTTCCAGTACTGGCTGGGCATCGACCGCTAAGCCCGGCGCTATTGCTTCTCCAGGTCGATCGACTCGTAGTCGTGGCGGGCGATGGCGGCGCGAATCTGCGCGGGGGTCTTGCCGAGCTTGGTCTGCTGGTAGGCGAAGAAGCCTTCCTTTGCGCAGGTGGAGCACTCGGTGCCGTGCAGTGTCTCAAAACAACTGCGCAGGCTGGTGTGGCCCAGGGCACGGTCGCAGCGGCAGTTGCAGGGAAGCTGGTAGGCCACGTTGCCCACCTTGGCCACCTGCTCGTACACATGCCTCTGCCAAGGGTATTGGAAGTTTTCGCCGCTGAGCTTGGCGCCGGCCATGATGGGTGGCAGAGCGCTCACCTTGAGCGGGGCGGAGGGGTGGTAGGCGGGGACATCGTCGGCCGGGGTCGACCACTGCGCATAACTTGCCGCAGTGATCGCGAAGATGCCAAAACCGAGAACCCAGCGGGCCCTGAACGAACTCCGTCCCTTGCTCAAATTCTTCATGGAAAAACCTCTCAGAACATTTTAGACGGAAACCTGATTCAGCCGGAATCGGCGCTGTCGGCGGCAACGGGGAGATTTCGTAAAGGAAAGTTTTTCCAAGCAAAAAAAGACGGCACGAACGGTCTAGCTGTTCGTGCCGGGAGGCCAGTGACGCAACTTACTTCCAGATCCGATGCGACATCTCTGCCGCCTCCATCACTGGAATATATACACCTTAGCATAGATTGGGTCGAAGTCAAATACAAAAATCGAAATTAAATTCCAGGGCCAAAAGTAAACTTTCCGCGATGGCTTGCATCCAATGCGCAGATCGATCTTGAACCGAACTGACTCGAAACGGAAGAGCAAGGGGCACCCATCGACGTGGCAAACTCTTTGGAGTCTGATACTTCATCTACAGCCCAGCCCGAAGGTCCGCCCGCTTCAGCGTGGATCAGGCTGGGCGTGATCGCAGTTGCCTCGGCCCTGGCTGGGGGTATGGCGGCCGCATGGTGGTACAGAAATACCCTGAAAAAGCTCCACCAAGCCGAAAAAAGACCCACAAATCCGCAATATGGGATTTCAGCAGACGATTCTGCTGACGAATCCTGATCGCGGAAGCCGTCCCAGTCAGAAGCGTCTCACAATCCGGTGCGACATGACCGATTCCGGACATCGTCAGACCAGTTTGTCGATCTGGGCGGCCAGATCGAAGTCCTTCGCCGTGAGACCTCCGGCGTCATGCGTCACCAGACCCAGGCGGACCCGGTTGTAGCGGATGTCGATATCCGGATGGTGGCCTTTGGCTTCCGCCAGCGGAGCCAGTTGGTTGACAAAGGCAATCGACCCAAGGAAATCCCCAAACTGGAAGGTTCGCACCAGTTCTCCGCTCTCCACCTGCCAGGACGGCAGGGTACTCAAGAGAGAAGCGGCTTCAGTGGCGGAAAGTGCGGGCATAGTGTTTCCTCCTGGTAAGAAACT
>Ga0302189_10000874_pt1 | contig 26294 bp, 13 predicted proteins | sample II_Bog_E2_2_FD_194551 | JGI IMG/M metagenome (GOLD analysis project Ga0302189, IMG submission 194551) | Peat permafrost microbial communities from Stordalen Mire near Abisko, Sweden - II_Bog_E2_2 | ecosystem: Environmental > Terrestrial > Soil > Wetlands > Peat | place: Sweden: Abisko...
ACGCTGCTGACGACGGACAAGCACAGGGATGGGGATTGGCCGCGGGAGATTCTGGAAGAGCTGGCAACGATGCCGGCGGAGCTGACCGAGCAGCAGGTGCTGAACACGGTGACGTGGATGGCGCGGGGGCGGAAGTTTGACCGGCTGACGGCGCTGGACGAGTTTGACATGGAGGTGGTGGCGAGGCTGCGGGAGCATATGCGGATTCCGGGGATGGGCACGAGCGTGGTGGCCAACTACCGGGACAAGCTGGCGATGCGTACAACGGCGAGGGATGCGGGATTCCTGGTGCCGGAGTTTGTAGGGGTGCTGAACTACGACGAGTTGCGGGAGTACATGGACGGGACGCCGGGGCCGTGGCTGCTGAAGCCGAGGGCGGAGGCGTCGGCGCTGGGGATTAAGAAGATTGGGGAGCCGGAGCAGCTGTGGAGGGCTCTGGATGAGCTGGGCGACCGGCAGAGCTATTTCCTGCTGGAGCGGTTTGTGGCGGGCGATATTTACCACGTGGACTCGATTGTGAGCGAGGGCAAGGTGGTGTTTGCCGCGGTGCACAAGTACGGACGGCCTCCGATGCAGGTGATGCACGACGGAGGGGTGTTTACGACGCGGACGGTGGACCGGGCGAGCGAGGACTGGCGGGAGCTGACGGAGCTGAATGGGCGGCTGGCGCCGGCGCTGGGGTTGAGGCGCGGGGTGACGCACGGGGAATATATCAAGTCCCGGGCGGACGGTAAGTTTTATTTTCTGGAGATTGCGGCTCGGGTGGGAGGAGCGTTTATTGCCGACCTGGTGGAGCATTCGACGGGTGTGAACCTGTGGCGGGAGTGGGCGCGGATTGACGTGGCGGAGCTGCGGGGCGAGCCGTATATGCTGCCGGTGGTGCGCGAGGAGTATGCGGGGAGTGTGCTGTGCCTGGCGCGGGAGGCGGACACGGATACGTCGGCGTTTCAGGCGCCGGAGATTGTGTACCGGATGACGAAGCACCACCATGCAGGGCTGATTGTGCGATCGAAGGAGCCGGGGCGGGTGGAGGAGTTGCTGGAGGAGTACAGCCAGGCGTTTCTGGAGCAGTTCATGGCATCGATGCCGGTGCCGGACAGGCCGACGGCCTGAGGAGGAGATGGGGATGAATTTGACGCAATCGCAGGAAGTGGTGGTTTGGCCGCAGACGCACTACGTGTACGTGGAGCGGCGGGGCCCGTTTATGCCGAATGCGCAGCAGGCGTGGATGGAGATGCACCGGCTGCTGCCGGAGGTGGCGGCGGGGAACGAGATTCGGGCGTTTTTCAGCCTGTACCGGATGAGCCCGCCGGTGTATCGGGCGGGGGTGAGTGTGGCGGTGAAGCCTGCGGCGTTGCCTGCGGGGTTGAGCTATGAGCTGTTTGAGGGCGGCCGGTACGAGCGGTTTACGCTGGTTGGGCCGTATACACAAATGGCTGAGGCTTCGGGGAAGGTGTGGCAGTTGGCGGCGGAGCAGAAGTTTGCGCTGGGGGATGGGTTTGCGATTGAGCACTATGTGAACAATCCGCAGACGGCAGCGGCTGAGGAGCTGATTACGGAGATTCTGTTGCCGGTGGAGTGAGGGCGTTTAGACTTGAGAGGACCGGGGAAGAGCCGGGAGAGAGGATTTGGCTAGATGGCAGACAAGTGGCAGTATCCGCATCGGCGATGGAATCCGTTGCGCCGGTCGTGGGTGATGGTTTCGCCGCACCGGACGCAGCGTCCGTGGCAGGGCGAAGTGGCGAAGACGGAAGCGGCGCAGGGAGCGAGCTATGACCCTGAGTGCTATTTGTGCCCTGGGAATGTTCGGGCGGGTGGGGCGGAGAACCCGAAGTATGAGGGGGTGTTTTCGTTTGTAAACGATTACTCCGCGGTATTGCCGAATGTGCCGGAGGTGGTGGATGAGTCGCCTTCCCCGTTGCTGGCTGCCGAGCCGGTGCAGGGGCTGTCGAAGGTGCTGTGCTTTCATCCGGACCACAGTTTGACGCTGGCGCGGATGGAGCGGGCCGATATTCGCAAAGTGATTGACGCCTGGGCGGAGGAAGTGACGGAGCTGGCGGCGAATCCGGCAATCCGCTATATCCAGGTGTTTGAGAACCGGGGAGCGATGATGGGTTGCAGCAATCCGCACCCGCATTGCCAGATATGGGCGACGAGCTGCATTCCGGACGAGCCGGCGCTGGAGACCGAAGCGCAGCGGGCTCACCTGGCCGAGCATGGCAGCTGCCTGCTGTGCGACTACGTGGGGGTGGAAGAGAAGGCTCAGGAACGGGTGATTGTGGAGAACGAGCACTTTCTGGCCGTGGTGCCGTGGTGGGCGGTGTGGCCGTTTGAGGCGATGGTGGTTTCGAAGCGTCATCTGGGACGGATGCCGGAGTTGACCAGCGAGGAGCGGGACGGGCTGGCGGATGTTCTGAAGCGGCTGACGCGCCGGTATGACAGTTTGTTCGAGACGAGTTTTCCGTACACGATGGGGTTTCACCAGTCACCGGTGGATGGCGGGGAGTATCCGGAGTGGCATTTCCATGCGCATTTTTATCCGCCGCTACTGCGATCTGCGACGGTGAAGAAGTTCATGGTGGGCTTTGAGATGCTGGCGATGCCGCAGCGGGATATTACGCCGGAGCAGGCCGCGGCGCGATTGCGCGCCGCAGCGGAGTAGATTGCTGTGTTGTGAGTGGGTTGATGCGGGAAAGCTTGGAGGCCTGGTGGGAGTGGTGAGCTCGCTGGGGATCGAACCCAGGACCCACGCATTAAAAGTGCGTTGCTCTACCAACTGAGCTACGAGCTCCCGGTGGTCCTCCATCTACAAAGGTAGCACAATCGGCGGCTGAGCCTGGGCTCGGGCGCCGATTGCTTTTTGGGGGCGCGTGGTGGGTAAGGAGCGGGAAGGGGAGTGATTGGGGTGCGAGGAGATGGTGGGAGAATGTCATGTCTTTTGGCGAGCGGTGGGAGGGGAGATTGGCAGACTGAGTTCCGATATTAAGGGCGTTGAGCGAAGGGGTACATTGTGTGCATACGGGTAGCAAGAAAGTGGTACTCAGGTAACCTTTCGGGTGTTATTGTCTTGTCAACAGGCCAACCTTAGGATTGGGGATACCCCCGAGTCCAGCGCCGAGTCGAATTTTTGTTTGAGCGAGTTCGCAGGCCGGGTTCCACAGGCTTCGTTTTTTTATTGAAAACGGGGCTATTACGCAGGGTATGGAGATATTCAGGTGGCTGTGACCGATCCCAACGCAACGCCGGAACCGAACGAGACGCCAGATGACGTGGCATCTTTGTATTCGTGGGCGAACCTGCATGGAGCGAAGTACCGGGATTTTTCGGCTTCGCGGTCCGTGGCGCGCGACGAGGCGAAACGGCGTGTCGAAGAGGCTTTGGTAGCCGAAGCGCGGCGGAAGAAGGAAGAAGAAGATCGCCGGCTTCAGGAAGAAGCGCAGGCCGCGGTGAGAAGGGCGGCTGAGGCGGCTGAGGCGGCGCGCAAGGCGGAGGCGGAGCGATTGGCGGAGATTGCCAAGCAGGCTGAGGCGGAACGTCAGGCGGTGCTGGCGTCGCAGGAAGCGCAGCGGCAGGCGCAGCAGCGGGCGAGTCAGGGCCAAGGTGGGCAGGCACCAGTGCCGGCAGCCGGTCACCCGCAGACAAAGGCACCGGGGCAACCACAGGTGCAGGCACCGGGTCAGGGACCGACGACAGGGAGAGAGATGGATTGGCAGACGCCGGTTCGGCGCACTCGGCCGGAGTTTTCCGTCGGTGCCGGGTATGCGCAGACGGTAGAGGCCGAGGCAGGAGGGCAGCCGGAGCAGAACGAGAGCTATGTTCGGCCGGCTTGGCTGTCGCCGGATCCGGTGGCGTATCTGCGGGAGTCCGGGGAGCGAGATACGCGACAGATGCCAGCGACGGGTGTGCCACATCCGTTCACGCCGTATGAGACGGAGCGGGCATCAGGAGCGGTGCAAGGTGGACAAGGTGAGCCGTTTGGCGCATCGGCTGCGCATCCGGCCCCAGCGGTGAGGGTTTCGCAGCCGTATGTACCGCAGGCAGTGGGATTGCCGGGTGGGCCGGTACGCGAGGCGCAAGCGCCGGATTTCCAGAGCCAGCAGGGACACCACTTTCCGAGCCAGCGTGCTGAGGTCGAGGTTTCGCCCGGAAAGAACCAGATTGAAAGTTCACCGCAGGCGCGTTTTCAGGTCACGGAGCCGGTGCGGCAGGAACCAGTGCCGCAAAGCACGGCGCAGCAGGGCCGTGGGCAGGGGTATGCGCCGGCAATGGGCGGGGATGAGCGCGTGGCAGAGCACACGGAGCGGGGCAGCAACAGCTGGTACGCGCTGAAGAGCTTGTTTGACCCGCAGGCCAAGCAGGTGGAGCAGGCCCCGAGCCAAACGCCGGCAAAGGTTCCGGTGCTGGCAGTGTTCTCTTTGGCGGGTGGAGTGGGCAAGACTAGCCTGGTGGCTTCGCTGGGGCGAGCACTTTCGTCGCGCGGGGAGCGGGTGCTGCTGGTGGACACGGCGGCTTACGGGCTGTTGCCGTTTTTCTTTGGAGCGCGAGACCAGCGGCCAGGAGTGCTGCGGACGTTCAACCCTCCTGGGTCGAGCAACGACGCGCCTGTACAGTTGCTGGCGCTGGACCCTGAGAGCCAGTCGCCAGAGGGCGTGGGGCAGGACTGGATGATGCAGGAGATGCAGCGGCAGAGCCGGGGCTGCAGCCGGATGCTGGTGGATTTGCCGACTGCCTCGGGAGCGACGACGCGGCGGATCCTGCGGATGAGCCCGACGGTGCTGGTACCGGTGATTCCGGATATGAATTCGGTCGTTTCAGTGGGAGCGATTGAGGCTTTTTTCCGGAATCACAACAATATGACCGGTACGCAGGCGATGCCGTATTATGTACTGAATCAATTTGATTACTCGCAGCCGCTCCATTTGGATGTGCGCGAGATACTTCGTGAACAGATCGGCGATCGCTTATTGCCGTTCGCGCTGCGGCGCAGTGCGGCGGTGAGTGAGGCATTGGCCGAAGGAATGACCGTGATCGATTACGCGCCGAGCTCCTCGGTGACCGAAGACTATGCCAGCCTGGCTGGATGGGTGCGCGGCGTGTCGGCGGCGGCCAACGTTGCTCCCCGCGGCGTACGCTGGAGTGAGCGCTGATGATCGGTCGGATCTGGCACGACATAGGGGCAGCAGAGACCTTTTCGCTGAAGGTTCTGCGCTTTGTTTTTCTAGTGTTTGTTGCGGTGGCGATGTGGTTTTTCGGGGTGTTGCCGCTGACGTGGCCGCAGCAGGCGGTGTGCGGGCTGCTGACGCTGGTGATGGCGATTTCGCTGGGGCGTACATCGGACTCATACCTGGTGACGCTGACGCTGATGGTGACCAGCTTGTTTGCGACGTTCCGTTATGGGTACTGGCGCATTTCGCAGACGGTGCAGTTTTTTCAGGATCCGGCGAGCCACTGGGGCGCGCTGGATGCGTTCTTCATTCTGCTGCTGATTTTTGCCGAGAGCTACGCATTCATCATTTTGTTTTTGGGATTTTTCCAGACGATTTGGCCGCTTCGGCGTGCCCCGATGCCACTGCCGGAGAATCCGGAAGAGTGGCCTCATATTGATGTTCTGATTCCGACGTACAACGAGCCTCTTGAGGTGGTGAAGTACACGGCGCTGGGTGCGTTGAACATCGATTGGCCGACGGAAAAGCTTCACGTATACATCCTGGATGATGGGCGTCGCAAGGAGTTTGAGCAGTTTGCGTTTGAGGCCGGGGTGGGTTACAAGATTCGCCCGGACAATTTCCATGCGAAGGCCGGCAACATCAACACAGCGCTGAAGTCGCTGACGTCGCCGTATGTGGCGATTTTCGATTGCGATCACGTGCCGACGCGCAGCTTTCTGCAGATGACGATGGGTTGGTTTCTGCGCGACGACAACCTGGCGATGTTGCAGACGCCGCACCACTTCTATTCGCCGGACCCGTTTGAGCGGAACCTGGGCCAATTCCGGGTGATTCCGAACGAAGGCGAGCTGTTTTACGGCATTGTGCAGGACGGCAACGACTTCTGGAACGCGACGTTTTTCTGCGGATCGTGCGCGGTGCTGCGGCGGGAAGCGCTGGACGAAATCGGCGGCATTGCCGTGGAGACGGTCACCGAGGACGCGCACACATCGTTGCGGATGCAGTCGAATGGCTGGGGCACGGCGTACATCAACATTCCGCAGGCAGCGGGTCTGGCGACGGAGCGGCTTTCGGCGCACGTGGGGCAACGCATTCGCTGGGCGCGGGGGATGATCCAGATTCTGCGGACGGACAATCCGCTGTTTGCGCCGAAGCTGAACTTTGCGCAGCGGCTGTGTTATTTCAATGCGATGATGCACTTCATGTACGCGCTGCCGCGGTTGATCTTTCTGACCGCGCCGTTGATCTATCTGCTGCTTTCGCACACGAACGTGCCGGGGTATTGGGCGGCGATTCTGGCTTACGCGCTGCCACATCTGGCGCTGTCGAATGTGACGAACTCACGGATTCAGGGAGCGCATCGGCACTCGTACTGGAACGAGATTTACGAGACGGTGCTGTCGCCTTATATTTTGCTGCCGACGATGCTGGCGTTGATCAACCCGAAGCTGGGCAAGTTCAATGTGACGGCCAAGGGCGGTGTGGTGAAGAACAGCTTCTTCGACGTGAAGATTGCACAGCCGTTTCTGTCGCTCTTATTTTTCAATTTTCTGGGAGTGTTCATCTCTATTCCGCGGTTCTTTATCTGGGACAAGGACAGGCCGGGCACGGTGATTATGAACGTGATCTGGTGCTTCTTCAATATTATTGTCCTGGGCGTGTGCGTTGCAGTGTCGCGGGAGATGCGGCAGTTGCGCGGTCATGTGCGGATTAACATAGTGACCGCAGTGACGCTGATCCTTTCAAGCGGCCGGCGGCTTGAAGGTGAGACGATAGATATGTCGAGCGGCGGGACGGTGATCCGGATGGATGTGCCAGTGGATGTACCGGCGGGAGAGCTGGGGAGGCTGGTGTTTGAGAATAATTCGACGGCCGAGCTGCCGGTGACGATTGTGGGATCGGAGCAGGGCAAGATACGCATGCGATTCAACGAGATGACGATTCATGAGCAGGAAGTGCTGACGATGTCCCTATACTCGCGTGCGGATACGTGGCTGGGCTGGGGCGAGAGCCGAGAGATCGACAAGCCGATGCGGAGTTTGAGACGGATATTTGCGATATCGATGGCAGGGCTCAAGATGACGTTCGTGAGCCTGTTTTTGACCAGGAAGCCGAGCACGAAGGGTAAGGGCCGGAAGCCCGCGGCCGGGGCTGGGAAGGCGGCTGTATCGGCTGCGCGGGCCGCGAACGTACTGTTGCTGGCGGGGCTGGCGATGGGAGCGGCGCAATTGCTGGGGCAAGTGCCGGCGCCGGCAGTGCAGTCGACGCAGGGGTTGCTGGGCACAGATGCGCGGGCGGCGATCGCGAAGCTGCCCCCGCCTCCGCCGGGGCAGTTTCGCGACGTGTTTACGATTGAGGATGCGGGTGCGCCGCAGATCGAGTTGCGGGGCATCGACAGCCAGAGCAATGTTTTCTTCAGCCTGCAGCAGACGCACGTGGTGAAGGCTGCGAAGATTCATGTGTACTACACGATGTCGCCGAGCCTACTGCCGCAACTGAGCCACATTCGACTGCTGCTGAACGGGACGGCATTCGCGACACTGCAGGTGCCGCCGGGGCAGAATCCGACGACGGGGTCAACGGAGCAGGAGGCGGAGTTTTCCGTACCTCCGGAGTTGCTGGTGCGGCGCAATGTGCTGACGTTTGAGTTTATCGGGCATTACGTGATGGTGTGCGAGGACCCGGCAAATACTACGCTGTGGGCGCGGGTGCACAAGGGCACATATCTGGATATATCGGGCGATATTCTGCCGTTGCAGGATGATTTGAAGCAGCTACCATTGCCGTTTTTGGATACGGAAGTGATCGACCAGCCGAAGATTCCGGTGGTGTTCACGGCGACGCCATCGTTGAAGGCGCTGCAGGCAGCCGGAGTGGTGACGTCGTATTTTGGGATGATGTCGGAGAATCGTCCGGTGCGGTTTCCGACGTCGGTGGGGGTGATTCCGCAGGGGAATGTGATTCTGATTTCGGAGAATACGAACCTGCTGCCGGGAGGGTTGAACCTGCCCAATTTTGGGGGAGCGACGGTAACGATGCGTCCGAACCCGAACGATGTTTTCAGCAAAATTCTGATAATTTCCGGAGCGGACGGAGACCAGCTGCTGATGGCGGCGCAGGCTGTTGCTCTGCATACGGAACTGTTGCAGGGGGGAAGTTCGGCGATCAGCGACCTGAAGCTGCCGGCCCTTTCCGTGCCGGATGGTGCACCGCGCTGGGCGCGAACGGACCAGACGATCGCGCTGTGGGATTATGCGACGGCAGCAGCGCTGCAGGGCGATGGCAGCGGACCGATGAATGTGTATTTCCGGGTGCCGCCAGATATTTTCTATGCGGAGCGGCCGAATGCTCTGCTGAAGGTGTCATACCGCTACAATTCAATTCCGATTGGGCCGATTTCGAGTATCCAGGTGAGCGTGAACAATGCGTTTCTGGGATCACTTCCGCTGATACCGGGGCAGGAGCCATCGCGGGTGAACAAGGCGGAGCTGCCTGTGCCGGTGGTGAATCTGCGCCCATTCTCGAATTCTCTGTCGTTTGACTTTACGTTTCAGTTGTTGAAGAAGGGCGGTTGCCAGGATACGACGCCGATCAACATGCAGGGAGCGGTTCTGAGGGACAGCTACCTGGATTTGACGAACTATCCGCATTACGCCCCGTTGCCGAATCTGGAGATTTTTGCGAATGCGGGATTTCCGTTTACGCGCTACGCGGACCTGAGCCAGACGACTGTGATCCTGCCGTCGTCGCCTTCGACGCAGGAGATGGAGCTATTCCTGACCCTGATGGGACACTTTGGGCGGCAAACGGGATTGCCTGTTTTCCGGGTGACGGTGGCCGGGTCGGATGCGATGCATTCGGGCGCGGGGGCCGATTTCCTGGTGTTGGGGACGGGGGACGACCAGCCGGCGTTTGAGAAGCTGGGCGATCACCTTCCTGTGAGTGTGCGCGGCGGACAGGTTCAGGTGCGGGATACGCAGGGATTTTTTGCGCCGTTTCATCATGCGTGGTGGAAGCTGGAGCCGAAGGAACATGCCGAGTCCGGAGACCTGACAGCCTCGGGGACACCTGATTCGGTGATTGAAGGCATTGAGTCGCCGTATGACTCGGGGCGCAGTGTGGTGGTGATCAACATCAAGGATGCGTCGACTTACGACAGCTTCATCTCGACGTTCCTGAAGGTACAACAGGCGAGCGACATATCGGGATCAGTTGCGGTGATGCATGGGTCGGCGTTTCAATCGTTCCGGATTGGCAACAACGTCTATCATCTGGGCGTGCTGCCACCGTGGACGCGGTTGACGCTGTGGTTCATGCAGGTGCCGTGGTTTGCCTCGGTGTTGGTGATGGCGTTGGCCTTCCTGGTTGCGGTATGGACGCGGATCTGGCTGCGTCAACATGCGCGCCGGCGACTGCAAATGGATAACCGCTAATGGTGGACTGGGGAGCAAGTGGGTGGAGGCGGCGGGTTGTCGCGATCCTGCTGGGAGGAATTCTTGTGGGGTGCGGGACGGCCCGAGCCGACACGGACTTTGGAGCCCTGTGGCAGGCGTATTCGGCACACTTTCTGAGTGGGGATGGCCGTGTGGTGGACCCGCAGGGGGCTGACCGTACCACCTCAGAAGGGCAGAGCTATGCGCTGTTCTTTGCGTTGGTGAACAACGAGCCGATTCGATTTGCGACGATTCTGCGGTGGACGCAGACGAACCTTGCTGGGGGCGACCTGGGAGCACACCTGCCGGGGTGGAGTTGGGGTAAGGCGCAGGATGGGCACTGGGGCGTGCTTGACGGGAATTCTGCGGCGGACTCGGATGTGTGGATCGCCTACGACCTGATTGAGGCGGGGCGGCTGTGGAAGCAGCCGCAGTATGTGGCGCTGGGGCGCCGGATGCTGATAGAGATTGCGGGTCGCGAGGTGGTTACGCAGCCGGATCGGGGATCGATGCTGCTGCCTGCGCCGACCGGGTTTCGTGCGGCGAATGGATGGATTACCAATCCGAGCTATTTACCGCTGTTTGTCCTAAACCGACTGGCGAAGGTGGATCCGGCGGGGCCGTGGATTTCGATTGCGATCAATACGCCAGCTCTGGTGGCAGGAAGTTCGCGGGCGGGATTCGCCTTTGACTGGATCAGCTTTAGGACGGGTGTTGGGTATGCCCCTTCGGCGGTCAATCCATTGAAGGGCGGCGTTGCGCTGGGCAGTTACGACGCGATCCGGGTGTATTTGTGGGCGGGAATGCTGGATGATGGGGTACCAGCGAAAGCCAGGCTGCTGAAGGCGCTTTGGGGGATGGAGGCGTACCTGCAGCAGCATGGGTCTCCTCCGGAGAAGGTGAATGCGGCGGGGCAGCCCGAGGCGCAGGCTGGGCCGGTGGGATTTTCGGCAGCGGTGGTGCCGTATTTGCTGGGATTGGGGGACGAGGCGGGGGCACAAAAGCAAATGGCGCGCGTCCAAACGGAGGTGGTGGAAAAGACAGCTCTGCTGGGAGCATCTCCGACGTATTACGATGAGAATCTGACTTTATTTTCTACCGGTTGGCTCCAACGCCGCTTCAGGTTTGGTGCAAACGGGGAAGTGCTAGTACCATGGGTGCACCCATGAAGTTTCGTACGCAATTCTGGGTTTTAGTATTGGTTGCCGGGCTGGGCGCCCAGTTGGCAGTTGCGCAGAGTACCGCCCAGCAGAATGCAGCGGCACGGATGAGCGATGCGGAGCGTACGCTGATCGCGAAGGCCCAGGCGCTGGAAGGGCGGGGCCGGCCTGATATTGCCGCGCAGGTCTGGTCGCAGATTCTTCTTTCGGATCCGAATAATCTGCAGGCGATGGAAGGTGTGGCGCGTTGCTACCGGCTGAGCGGGGACAGCAAGGCATCCGATGAGGCATTGGACAGGCTTCGGCGTGCGAATCCGAATGATCCGAATCTTTCGAAAATTCAGTCGCTGACCAGCAACAAGACGCGGGATGTGCGTCTTGGTGAAGCTGGAGCGCTGGCCAAGGCGGGCAATGCCGAGGCTGCGATGAAGATTTATCGGGATTATTTTGGCGACCATCCTCCTGATGGGGATATGGGCATGGCGTACTACGACACTCTGTACGCGACGGCCAACGGGAAGCAGGAAGCGATCAACGGAATCCGCGCGATGGCGAACCGGAATCCTACGGAGTCACGGTACGCAGTGGCGCTGGGGCGGATGCTGACCTATGATGCGCGGACGCGTTCGGAGGGTATCCGGATATTACGTGAGCATGACAAGGACAGCGATGCGGCTGCTGCGTTGCGTCAGGCGCTGGTTTGGGAGGCGGCGAATCCGTCCTCCGCGCCGGAGCTGAAGGAGTATCTGAAGGAGCATCCCAACGACACGGAGCTGGCCGGGAAGCTGAAGCAGGATGAAAGCCAGCTGGCGCAGATGAATTCGGGCATTGCGCGGACACCGGCGGAGAAGGCAGCGTTTGCGGCGTTGAACGCGCACCGGCTGGACGAGGCGCAGGCGAGGTTTCAAGCGCTGATTGACGAGGATCCGAAGAATGGGCGGGCGGCGGCGGGGATGGGCTTCCTGCGCATGCAGCAGAACAACTTTGGCGGCGCGGTAAGCTACCTGACCCAGGCGGAACAAAGCGGGTACAAGGCAGGGCCGGTGGTGAGTGCGCTTGCTACATCGCAGTTCTGGTACACGATGGGTGAGGCGACGGCGGCCTTTGACGCGAACCAGATGGATGAGGCTGCGGCCAAGTACCGGGAAGCGCTGACGATGCGACCGCGGAGCCCTGAGGCTCTGAACGGGCTGGCAGGGTTATATGTGAAGAACGAGCAGTACACGGCGGCCGCGGATATGTACCAGCAGCTGCTGAAGGCCAAGCCGGGATCAGTGGATGCCTGGCGGGGGTTGTTTCTGGCGTATGCGCGGGCGCACGAGAGCTCTCAGGCGATGGCAACGCTGGGACATTTTCCGGCTGCAGTAAGGGCCAGCCTGAGTAGGGACCCTGATTTTTTGCAGACGCTGGCTTCGCTGTACGATGCCGCGGGCCGAGATGCGGATGCGCAGAAGATACTGGCGCAAGCGCTGGCGCTGCCGTTCCCGGATAATGGGGCCAATCTTAAGAATGGTACGCGGCTGCAGTATGCGGGCATCCTGATGGAAGCGCGGCGTTACGACCAGGCGGCGGAGCTGTATACGCAGGTGCTGGACGACGACACGAGCAACCTTCCGGCGTGGATGGGGCTGGTATCGGCGCAGCATCTGCTGGGGCACGATCAGGCATCGATTGCCGAGGTGGAGAAGATGCCGCCGGCAGTGTATGAGGCAGCGTTGTCGGATGCGGGGTTCCTGTCCATGCTGGGGTCGATGTACCAGCAGGCGAACCAGTTTGAGATTGCACAGGGGTTGCTGGAGCGGACGGTTCGCTTGCAGACGGCTGCAGGCGGGAAGCCGTCGGTTGGGCTGCTGACACAGCTGGCGACGATCTACCTGCAGCGGAACAACACGGAGCAGGCGTATGCGCTGTACCGGCAGATACTGACGGCGCAGCCGGACAATCTGGATGCGTGGCGTGGACTGATCGGGACGCTGCAGTCGACCAACCGGAATGTGCAGGCGTTGCAGGAGATTCAGTTGATTCCGCCGGCGGTGCGGCGACAACTGGAGTCGGACGTACAGTTTGAGCAGTCCGAAGCGAGTTTGTATGCAGCGACGGGCGACAGCGTGAATGCGATTGCGACCTTCAACCGTGTGCTGCAGCACTACAAGCAGCTGCGCCAGGAACTGCCGGCTGATGCTGAGATCCAGTATGCGTACCTTCTGTTCAACAACAAGAACGACCGTGGGCTGTATCCGCTGCTGATGCAGATCGGGGCTCGGAAGGACTTGACGCTGGAACAGCGGACGACGGTGCAGGGGCTTTGGGCGAACTGGGCGGTACGGCGGGCAGCGACGGCATTTGAGAACGGGAACAATGCGCGGGCGCTGGAGATACTGGACGCGGCGTCGCAGGCCTTCCCGGAGAATTTGACGGTGCGGAAGGCCGTGGCGGGCGGGTACCTCCAGGCGGGGCATGCGAAGGAGTCGCTTTCGCTGTTCAAGACAATTCCGATGCAGGACGCGAGCGCAGGGGACTTTCAGGGAGCGATCGGTGCGTCGCTTGCTGCCGGAGACAAGGCGCAAGCGGAGGTGTGGCTGCGCCAGGCGCTGGAGCGGTTCCCCAGGGATGTGCAGATTCTTACGCTTGCGGCGAAGTTTGAGCAGGCACGGGGAGACAATGCCCGGGCTGCGGACTACTGGCGGGCGACGCTGGGGGTGATGCCTGAGGTTTCGCCTGCGGATCGACTTGCGCACGAGCTGGTGAATCCTGATCCGGGCAAGATGACGCAGAGGGCGGCGACTCCACGAGACCTGTCGAACCTGCTGAATCCGGACGATGAGCCGTTCCCGAAGACGGCAAAACTGCCACCGCTGCCTGCGTATGGTCACGATCCTTATGACGGATCGGCGCCGGTGGTGATCAACAACGTGGGTGGAGAGCCGGGCGCGCCAAGCAGGGAGCCGGTGTATCCAGTGCCGACCACGACGACCGCGCAGTTGCCTGCTGACGAACTGGCGCTGCCGCCGGGAGCGCTGACCCCGACCGCGGTGAAGCCAGTTCCACAGCGCAGGGAGCATCGCGCGGCGGCGCAGAGCCAAACCACGACGGATGGTACGGGTAAGCCTTCGGCGGGTACTTCGGCGAAGAAGCGGCCTGCAGGACAGGGCGCGTATACAGGGCAGATGAATTTGCCGCCAGGGCAAGATACGGTTCCGACGACGAGCTATCCTGCGAATCCCGTGACAACGCCGGCGCAGGGAGCGCCGCAACCCTATACGCCTCCTGCGCAGGGGCCGCAGTCGATGCTGGACGGTCCGGATGCGCCGGGCGGGAGCGGTCTGCTGCTATCCTCGCAGCCGATGAATTTAACTGCGGCGAGAGCTCAGGCTCTGCTTGCGGAGCAGACCGATGCGCAGTTGAGCCAGGGATTTGGGCTGCGACCTTTGGCGAACGCTACGGCTTCGGGGCAGGTGGTTGGGAATATGCCCGCGGCACGGGGCGCGGATATGCGGATGGAGCAGACACAGTACACGCCTTCCCCGCAGGATGCGGTGGCAGGAGCGTATTCGGCACAGAAGCAGGTTGCGCAGCCCCAGGTGCAGCAGCCGGTGCAGCCGGAGCCGCAGCAGCCGGTTCAGCAGGCGGTGCAGGCACCCACACTTACGACGAAACATCGGCGCAGGGCCAAGGCTGCGACGCAGGCAGGGGGAGGCAGCGTGCCGACGCTGGTGACAGCGCCAGGGGAGCAACTGCCGCAACAGCAGGTGACAGACGGGCTGCCTGGGGCGGCGCCGCAGACGACGGGCACGGCAGGATTGAGCGACCAGGAGCTGCAGGAACGCAACCTCCCGCCGCTTCGGGGTCCATGGGTAAAGGTGCAGCGCGCCCCGGCAGTGCTGAGTCCGCGAGAAGAGGCTGAAGAGCAGTTGCGCAACCTGGAGAGCGGCTACAGCGCGTGGCTGGGGGGAACGGGCATCATCAGCCACCGCACCGGAGAGCTGGGATTTGAGGCGCTGACCTCGCTTGAAGCACCGATGGAGGCTTCTGTTCCGCTGGGGACGAAGGCTCGGTTCACGATCGTGGCGAGGCCGGTGTTTCTGGATTCAGGGCAGGCGACGGGCAATGCGCAGATTCAGACGGTATCTTCGACGGGGATCGTGACGATTGTTCCGGAGCCGATTGGCACGATGGGTGGGGCCGTGGCTGCTGCGACTCCACCGGCACAGCAGAATGCGGCGGGCATTGGCGGCGAGGCGCAGTTGACGCTGGGGAACCTGGCGATTGCGGGCGGGTATACTCCGGCGGGCTTTTTGGTGGCGACGTTTACGGCGCGTGCGACGTGGCATCCGGGCGGAGGCCCGTTCAGCTTCGCATTCAATCGGGATTCGGTGAAGGATACGCAGCTTTCCTACTCGGGTTTGCGTGATCCGGGTTCGGCTACGGCGACGTTCCCTGGGAATATATGGGGCGGTGTGGTGGCCAACCAGGGCAATGTGCAGTTTGCCAAGGGCGACCTGGCATCGGGTTATTACCTGGGCGGCGGGGGCCAGTATATAACGGGTTACAAGGTGAAGAGCAATACGCGGTTTGATGGGTCGATGGGCGCGTACTGGCGAGTGGTGGCGAAGCCGGAGTATGGGAATCTGAACGTGGGCGCGAATTTCTTTGCGATGCATTATGCGACGAACCTGCAGGCGTTTACGTTTGGGATGGGCGGATATTTCAGTCCGCAGGCGTATTTTCTGGCGAATATGCCAATTACCTGGACGGGCCACTACCTGACGCGTTGGCACTACACGATTCTGGGCAGCCTCGGGGTGCAGGCATTTGAAACGCAAAAGTCGTCGCTGGCGCCGTTGTCGCCGCAGGAGCCGGGTGTGCTGTACCTGGCGCCGCTGACGAGCGTTGGACCGAACTATGATTTGCGCGGACAGTTGGCATACGCATTGAATGAGCACTGGTTTGTGGGTGCGTTTGCAACGGCGAACAACTCGCGGAATTACGGCAATATGTCGGCGGGGTTCAGTGTGCGGTACCTGTTCCGTCCGCAGCCTTCGACGGTGACGGGCCCGACGGGGATGTTCCTGACGGACGATCAGCATCCGATGCGTCCGCTGCTTGTTCCATAGGTGATTCGGGAAAAATACCCATCGGAAATGCGTTGGAGCGATGGATTTTGGGGCGTTTGCGCAGGATACTGAATCAAGGGCCTTGCCCAATATATGAAAGACTGCGCGGGGCCTGAAGAGGGCCGGCGGCAGGCAGGGGAATCGGCGATGAGCGGCGTCATCGAGCAGTCCTGGTTTGTCGGAGAGATGGGCAAGGTCACAGGAGATATGTGGCTGAAGGGCTGGGACGAGCGGAATGCAGGCAACATGAGCCTGCGTCTGACGGCCGAGGATCTGTCGCCATATGCGGAAGCGCTGAATGGCGAGCGGGTGTTTCGGTTGCGTACGGCGGTCCCGGAGTTGGCTGGAGAGCATTACCTTGTTACGGGTGCGGGGAAGTTTTTCCGCAATGTGGCGAGTGATCCGGCGGGGAACCTGGGGATTCTGCGTGTCGCGGGCGATGGCGGCTCGGTGGCGGTGCTTTGGGGATTGCGCGGCGATGCTGGGCCCACGTCTGAGCTGACGGCGCACCTGCACAGCCACCTGGCGAGGCAGCGAGCGTCGAGCGGGAAGAGCCGGGTAATTGCGCATTGCCACGCGACAAACCTGATTGCACTGAGCCATGTGCTGCCGCTGGACGGGGCGATTTTTACGCGGGCGTTGTGGGAGATGTGCACGGAGTGCCTGGTGGTCTTTCCCGATGGGCTGGCGGTGCTGCCCTGGATGGTGCCGGGGACGCTGGAGATTGGCGAGGCGACGGCGGAGGCGATGCGGGGCCAGTCGATTGTTCTTTGGCCATTCCATGGGGTGTTTTCGGCGGGGAATTCGCTGGAAGATGCCTTCAGCCTGATTGATACGGCGGAGAAGGCGGCGGAGATTCTGGTGAAGGTGTTGGCGATGGGCGGGGCGCGGCAGTCGGTGAGCTCGGGAGATCTGGAGCGCATTGCCAAGCACTACGGGCTGACGCCGATGGCCGAGGCGATGGAGTTGGAGGGTTGGAGCGCGCCGGCGGGACAGCTATCGGATGCCAGAGACTGAAAGCACAGCTTCTAGCCATTAGCTGCTAGCCGCGAGCTCGATTGTGGTGACCCCGAAAGTGCCTTTGGGCTGTTTTGCAAGGGAAGCGGGAAAGCCAAGTTGTTGATTGCGGGTATGTTACATGGTTAAAAGCGAAGAAAAAGAGAAATCGAATGGATGCTTTTGTTGTGATTTTTCTTTTTTGGTTCGGAAGTTGTTGAATTCAAGTTAGATGCTGGTTTTGTAGATGGTGATTTCTGGTGCGCTTTGTGCGCATAACAGCCGCCAACTTTCAGGTGAATCGAGATGCGCTCGATGGCGGGTAGAGGGGAGGTTGTGCTGATAGGACCATTGTGCGCTTTTTGGCTTTATTGTCGGCAGAGTTGGGGGACATTTTTGGGGCGGGTCAGCTGCGGCTTTGCCTCAGTGGGGGGTTATCAAGTCAGCGGGATTTGTGGTAGCGGAGAAGGGTTCAGGGCAGGAGGCGGTAGGTGATGCCGACGTGTACGCCGTTTGGGGTGAGGGGGTGCTGGGGCTGGTTTGGGTAGCCGGGGGAGTTGAGCCACCACTGGTATTCGTAGTCGACGCGGATGGCCCAGCGGTGGGTGATGTGGAAGTTTGTGCCGGCACTTGGTGCGAGAGCGAGGTAGGTGGCATCGCCGATGGTGAAGGGATAGTGGATGGTTGCCTGGCCGACGAGCAGGTTGGTGTAGGGCTGGAAACGTCCTTTTGGGAAGAAGAAGAACCTGGGGCCGGCGAGGAGGGTGCTTTCCGTTGAACTCTGGAATCCGCCAAAGCGGAGGTAGCGAGTGTTGGCTTCAAAGCCGAGGAAGCGATTGAGGTTGAAGTCGGCAAAGCCTCCGATGCCCTGGAGGCGCTGGTCGCTCTGATAGGGGAAGGAGGCGTGGAAGTTGGAGTATTCCGCGCCGATCCAGAGGGATTTGGTGTCACGGAAGGCGGAGGGAGCGACCTGGGCATGGGCCGGGAGAATGGCGGCGAGGGCGAGGAAGAGTGCGAGGGTGGGGAAGGTTTTGAGCAGATGCATGTGCGCCTCAGAACAAGGATTTTACAGTGAGGGTGAAGGGAGCGGAGTGGGAAATCTCCGAGGCCTTTGCGGTGATGGCGACGTGATAGGTGCCGGGAGGGGTTCCGGCGGAGATTGGGCTGGGTGATCCGCAGGCGGATATGCCGATGGCGACGGCCAGCAAGAGGACGGCGAGGCCGGATAGGAAGCGGCGGCGACGGCGGAAACCGGGGAGCAGGAAGAACGAGAGGGCGGCGAGGGTGGCGGCGAGGGTGGAAGGGCCAGCGGAGGTCTTGTGGGGAGCGGCTGTCTGGAGGATGACGGTGGCCGAGCCCTGGCCGTTTGGCAGGGAAGTGGGGCTGAAGGTGCAGGTGGCGTAGGCGGGCAGGCCGGTGCAGGCGAGGGCGAGTGGCTGACTGAATCCGCGGAGGCTGGAGACGGTGAGCTGGGCCTGGGTGGCGAGTCCGGTGTAGAGGGAGGCGTTGCCTGGGGAGAGCTGGATGGAGAAGTCTCCGGCGACGATGGTCTCAAGGAAGACGGGCGAGGTGCTGGGGGAGAAGTTTGCATCGCCATGGTAGACGGCTGTGAGGTTGAAGGTGGTTGCTGTGGGGAAGGTGGGAGTGAGGGTTGTAGTGCCCGCGGAGGAGAGTGGGGAAGAGCCGAGGGGGGTTGCGCCGTTGAAGAATGTGACGCTGCCGGTGGGATGCTGGGCGGTTTGAGAGGTTACGGTTGCGGTGAGGGCGACGGCCTGGTTGATATCGCCTGGGTTGAGCGAGGCGGTGAGGGCGGTGGAAGTGGGGTCGGCGGTGATGAGTTGGGAGAGGGCTGCTGAGGTGGCGAGGAGGTTGGGGGTGGCGGCGAAGGCGGCAGTGACCGGATAGGAGCCGGCGGGGAGAGAGGCGACGGTGTAGGTGGCAATGCCCGTGGCGTCGGTAATGAGGGGGATGGACTGGCCGTTGAGTGAGAGTAGAAGGGTGTTGCCTGCGCCGGCAGGTTGGCTGGGGGAGGTGAGGCGGACGGTGAAGGTGACGGGGGTGAAGGTTGGCGCGGGGTTCATGCTGGAGGTGAGGGTAAGTGCTGTGGAAGCGGGTATGACGCTGATGGAAACGGGCGCGCAGGAGCTGGTGGCGTAGGTGGTGCTGCCGGGATAGTTGCAGGAGAGGTTGTAGCTGCCGACGGGAAGAGAGATGGGGGCGAGAGTGGCGACGCCGGCGGTGAGAGAGGCTGCTCCGAGGGGTGAGGTTCCGTTGAAGAAGGTGACGGCGCCGGTGGGGGTGCCGGGGCCGGGAGGCGTGGTTGGAGCGACTTCGGCGGCGAGGGTGACGGGGAGGCCGTAGGTGGAGGAGGCGGGAGTGACGGAGAGGGTGGAGGTGCTGGGGAGGAGAGTGACGAGTTCCTGGCAGGTGGCGGAACTGGGTGCGAAAGCGCCGTTGGAGAAGTAGGTGACGGTGAGGGTGTGGGAGCCGGCGGATGCGCCGTTGTAAGCGAAAGAGACGGAGTCGGCAAGGAGCGGGAGGTTGGCCATGGTGGTGCCGTTGTCGGCGAAAGCGATGTAGCCGGTGGGGGTTCCGCTGGGAGAGGTGACGGAGGCGGTGAGCTGCGCGGTGCCGCCGATGGGGATGGAGCTGGGGAGGCAGGTGAGGGCAGTGGCGGTGGGTAGTCCGGTGATGAGCTGGGAGAGCGAGGCGGTGGCTGCGGCGAATGCGCCGGTGGGCTGGTAGTTTGCGGTGATGGTGTGGGAGCCGACGGAGAGGGTGCTGGTGATGAAGGCGGCGGAGCCGGTGGTGGAGACGGCCTGGGAGGCGAGGAGGTTGGTACCGTCGAGGAATTCGATGAGGCCGGTAGGTGAGCCGGTCTGGGTGGTGAGCTGGGCTGTGAAGGTTACGCTCTGCCCTTCCTGGGCGGGGTTGAGGGAACTGGTGAGGGTTTCGGAGATGCCGCAGTCGTTGCTGGTGGAGGGATATTCGTAGGCGCCGATGTCGATGTTGCAGCCGTTGCCGGTGACTTCGGCGACGCGGGGGTTGCCGGCGAAGTCCCTGGTCCAGAGCTGGTGATAGGTGTTCTTGACGATATCGAGGACGCTGTTCTGGCCGGCGTCAATGGCCGGAGACGTGCTCTTGAGGGTGTAGTTGTGATTGGCGGGGTCAGTGAATTGTGGGTCGGCGGCGATGTTGTTGTATTTGCCGGAGACGTCGATGCAGTAGTTGCCGAAGAAAGGGCCGCCGGCGTTGTAGAGGATGTTGTATTGGAAGGTGGGCTGGTTTGCTTCGTCAGGCACCTGAGTCCAGGAACAGTTGACAGCCGGATAGGATGTGGAGCCGCTGATGATGTTGTTGAGGAATACGTCGGATGGGTTGCCGGTTCCATAGGTGTCCGGGCTGGGATAGATCTGCGCAATGTCGATGCAATTCGAGTAACCGGCATTGTTGGTGCTGGTGTTATCGACGATCGTGTTGTTGATAACATAGACGCCCTGGCCGGTGGTGCTGAGAGCCCCTCCACCGCAGCCGGCCGAGTTTCCGTAGATCAGGTTCTGGTAGATGAGGTTTATATCATTGGAGCCGATGTGAATGGCGCCGCCTGTGCCACCGGGCGAGGCGTTGTTGCGGATGATGTTGTTCGCGACGACGGTACCGCCGCCCCACAGGACGATGCCTGCTCCGCCGTTGCCACCGGAGACTTCCATGCCGGCGTCGGCGTTGTTTTCAAGGGTATTGCCGTAGATGAGACCGCCGTAATAGCCGGTGGGGAAACCCGGGCCGGAAAGCCCACCCCAAATGACGATTGCGGCGCCGCCTGTAATGGAGCAGCCGCCTGGTTTGTCCTGGGTGGCGGAGATGGTGTTGTTGCGGATCGAGGGGGCGCCATGGCCGGAACTGTAGTTGGACACGATGCCCCAGCAGTTGGAAAGGGTGATGATGTTGTCGGCGATCGTGGGAGAACTTCCGGTGATATTGATGCTGCCGACCGGAGGCGAGTTAGAGCCCGGAGCATAATTCGTGAAAGCTCCGCCGTGCTGGATGGTGAAGCCGGAGATGAGAGAAGCCGATGTCTCACCATGGGTGAAGGTGACTGCAGGGGCAACGGAGCCGCCATCAAGTATCGTGACCGCGGGGCCGGCGGAGGAGGTGACGGTGATGGCTTTTCCGTTGAAGTTGATGTTTTCGTTGTAGGTGCCGGGGGCGACGAGGACGGTGTCGCCGGGGTTGGCAGCGTTGATGGCGGACTGGATGGTGGTGTAGGTTTGGCCGGGGCCGACGGGGAGGGTGTTCTGCGCGAGGGATACGGAGGCGAGCAGGGATAGGGTGCCGAGGAGAGCAGAGCGCAGCGGGGGTATCAGCATGGTTGGGTTTGGGTCACCGCCATTGGATTTTATCATGGGGTCAAAATGGCGCAGGGTGGCGCAGGTGGGAGCGAGGTAGGGAGTCAGGCGGGATGGTCAGGCGGGAGGGTCAGGCAGATTGGGTGCGGCGGTTGGGGCGTTGCATGGGGACGACCTGCACGGTGACGTCGCGGACTTCGGAGAGGAAGCGGTTGAGAACGGAGCCGCGGATGAGGATTTCCCATCGGGAGCGTGCGGACTGACCGAAGACGACGTGGGAGATGGATTCCTGCTGGGCGAAGCGGATGAGTGCGTCGGAGACGTTGCGGTCAGTGAGTGTGATGATGGTTGCGCCGAGGTCGCGTGCCATGCGCTGGACGTCCTGGAGCCGCTGGTAGGCTTCCGGGTCGCCGTGTCCTGCGTCGGCCTGGGGTTTGGTGACGTAGACGGCGTACCAGTTGGTGGAGAGGCGGCCGGCGATGCGTGCGCCGACGCGGATGAGGCGTTCGTTGCCGGGGCGGTTGGAGAGGCAGACCATGACTTTTTCGGGGATGGGGGCTTGCTCGAGGCCCTGGTTGCGGCGGTACTCCGCGGCGCGCGAGCCAACCTGCTCCGCAGTGACGCGGAGGCTGAGCTCGCGGAGCATGTTGAGGTTGCCTTTGCGGAAGAAGTTGGCGAGGGACTGCTCAACTTTTTCCGCGGCGTAGATTTTTCCCTGGCGGAGACGGGAGCGGAGTTCTTCGACGGTGACGTCGACGTTGACGACCTCGTCGGCGCGTTTGACGAAGCTGTCGGGGACGGTTTCGCGGATGGTGGTGTTTGCAGAGCGGGCGACGGCGTCGTTGAGGGTTTCCAGATGCTGGATGTTGACGGCAGTCATGACGTTGATGCCGGCCTGGAGGAGCTCGAGGACATCTTCGTAGCGTTTGCGGTTTTTGCTGCCGGGGACGTTTGTGTGGGCGAGCTCGTCGACGACGACCATTTGGGGTCTGCGGGCGATGACCGCGTCCACGTCCATTTCCTTGAGCTGGACGGAGCGGTAGGGGATGACGCGGAGCGGGACCTGTTCGAGGTCGCCGATCTGGGCTTCGGTGTCTTTTCGGCCGTGGGTTTCGATGAGTCCGATGACGAGGTCAGTGCCCTGGTCGCGGAGGAGATGGGCGTCGTGGAGCATGTGGAATGTTTTTCCGACGCCGGGTGCGGCGCCGATGTAGACGCGGAGCTTTCCGGGTTCGGGTTGACGCTCGAGGGTGAGTTCAGCCATGTCAGCCCACCTCCACTGCGTGTTTGTTGAGCTCGACGGTAGCGACGGGGAGGGTGAAACGGAAGGTGGAGCCAGCGCCGAGGCGGCTTTCCGCGGCGATTTGCCCACCGAGGGATTCGACGAGGCGGCGGACAAGGGCGAGGCCGAGTCCGGTGCCGCTGTCCGACATGGAGCTGAAGCGGTCGAAGATGGAGCTGAGGCGGTCTGCGGCGATGCCCTTGCCGGTGTCGCGGACGGTGAACTGGATGAATCCCTTGCGCTCTTCGGCGGCGAGGATGACTTCACCGCCGGGGGGAGTGTAGCGGAGGGCGTTGGTGAGGAGGTTGTCGAGGATGGTGCGAACGGCGCGGCGGTCGGCTCGGAAGTAGGAGAGGTCGGCGAAGGCCTGGATTTCGATGCGGACGGACTGGCTGACGGCGAGGTCGATGTGGCGGTCGCGGGACTCGACGAGCATGGGGTAGGGGCGGAGGTTTTCGAGGAGTGGTTCGCGGTGTCCGCTGTCGAGTTCGGCGACGTCGATGAGGTCGGCCATGAGGTCTTCCAGCTTTTCTGCTTCCTGGCCGGCGGCGACGACCAGCTCGGTCTGGAGTGGACGGAGTTCGCCCGCGAAGCCCTTGCCGAGGGCGTAGAGTCCGCGGCGGAGCTGGAGGAGCGGGTCGCGGAGTTTTTTGGAAGCAATGGCGATGAACTGGCTCTTGAAGCGGTCGGTATCGGAGAGACTGGTGACATCTTCGAGGGTGGTGACCGCACCGAGGAGCCGGCCTTCGGAGTCGCGCATGGGGGTGGCGCGAAGGCGGAAGCTGCGAGCGAGGTTGCCAATACGCATGGGGAGCAGGGTGGCATCGCCTTCGGAGGCAACGGGCTGCTGCATTTCGACGGCGTTTCGGATAGCATCGAGGATTTTTTCGCCGCCGGGGGTGTTGGTGAGGGCCATGCGGTCCTGGGCGGCGTCGCCGAGGACCTCGGTGGCGGCCTGGTTGAGCTTGAGGACCTGACCTTTGCTGTCGGTGACGATGATGGGCTCAAAGATGGACTGGAGGACGGCGTCGGAGAGCTGGAATTCCATTTGTCGGCGGCCCATTTCGGTTTCGCGGAGTTCACGGAGGCGAACGGCGAGGCGGTTCATCTCCTGGGCAATTTGCCCGAAGCTGTCGCGGGAGTTCCACTCGGTGCGATGGGCGAGGTCGCCCTGGGCGATGCGGCGGATGTCTTTGGCGAGCTGGGTGACGGGGCTGAGGACGAAGTAGAGGGTGAGGCAGGCGGTGAGGGTGGCCGCGCCTGAGAGCGCCCAGAGGATAAGGAGGCTGCGTGTGGTGTGGGCGGACGAGCCGGCGGGGGCCAGTTCGCGGTGCACCCAGACAGCCAGGGTGAGCGACAGCGCGACGAGGACTGTGCATCCGAGCGTAAGCCGTTGGGTGAAGTTCACAGGGCCCCTCAAGAAGAGGAAATGATTACACCTAGCATCTTACGGGACGCGGCAGGCGGCAAGCTGAGCATTGTGCCATTGGCAATCGAGACCGGGAGCGGCGGGGAGGGCGACGAGGACCCAGTTGACGCCATATAGGGATTTGAGGCGCTGATAGTCGGCGAGCTGGAAGTGGTTCCAGCCGGATTGTGCCTTCTGCTGGTCGCGCCAGATGGCGGCGAGTTCGGGAACCTGTGTGGTGACGGCGGTGTCTTTGATGGCATCGGTGAGCATACTGCGCTCGGCGAGGGCGCGGAAGCTGTGGTAGTCCTCACCGTCGGCGACCATGTAGCGGGGATCCATCGCGAAGTAGGCATCTTGAGGGGTGTTGGAACGAACCCAGGCGAAGGCCTGGAGCCAGGGGTTGGAGCCGGTGACGCCTGGGAGTTCGAGATGGGGGACGCCGGCGAAGAGTTGGCGCTGGCTGATGAACATGCCGGCGTTGATGAGGATGAGGAAGACGACCCAGCGCCAGACTCGGGCTTTGAGGAGGTACTGGCCGATGAGCGCGCCGCCGATCAGGGTCATCATGATGTAGACGAGGTGCAGGTACCGCATGGGCTGGAGGGGAATGAGGCGGATGAGCGCGTCAGGGCCGGTGATGACCATGGCGACGAGCTGCTGGAAGATGCCAAAGGCGAGGACGCCCCAGGCGAACTGGGCGAGGGTTTTATCGCCGCGTTTTTGTGCCCAGCGGGCGAGGAGCCAGAAGAGGATGAGTGGGGCGATTGCGCCGAGCCACTCGTACCACTCCCAGCGATAGAGGAAGAAGTAGGTGCGGGTTTGGATGGTTTGGCGCCAGGTTTCGGTGGGGCGTTCAAAGATCCAGCCGAGGGGCGTGAGGGCCATGGCTGCGTGGGTGAGTTCGCGCTTCTCGACGAATTGGGCGGCACGGTTGCGGACGCGGTCGATTTGGGCGAGGGCGAGGAAGAAGCAGAAGCTGATGCCGAGCGCGCCCATGATGGGGTGGAGCAGGAAGGCAGCGAGCAGGAGGGGGACGGTGATCCAGTAGCGGCGGGCCATGACGCGGTCGACGGCGAGGAGGATGAGGCCGGTGGCGAGGGCGCGGGGGTGGAGGTGCTGATCCATGATGTAGAGATCGGTACCGGAGACGGGGAGTGTGAACATGGCGCCGAGCATGGCTACGCCGGCCCATTGGGCGACCGGGGAACAAAAGAGTCGGCGGAGGATGAGGAATCCGGCGGCCATGACGAGGAGGATGGAGAAGCATTGCCAGAGGAGTTCGCCCCAGGCGACGGGGAGGTGGGTGATGCGGAGGGACTCCGCAATGACCTTGTCAAAGGCTGTGGCCTGGAGTTGTGTCTCAAAGAATGGGGCATCATGGGGGAAAAGCTGGGGCTGGAGGTCGTGCTTGACGGCGGCGAGGTACACGGCATCGTCTTCTGTGCCGGGGTGATAGCCCATGACCAGGAAGGCGATCGATGAGAGGAGCAGCAGAGCGAGATAGCCGGACAGTCTACCTCGTATCCACCGTGGGGGAAATGTGTTCATCCAGATGATTTTAGTGCATCCGGGTTGCACGGGATGGAGTTGAAAACGGGTCTAGACCGATGAAGGTATAAAATCAAAGTTTGCAGATAGTGGGTAGAGTTGCGTCGAACAGAGTAGCGGGCCGGTTCAAACCATGAAGAATGAACCCGCTCGCTGAGGTGCCACTATTCGCTGTGAGTCACATTCATGTAGTGTGATCCGTCGTTCTGAGTAAATGCCGCATAGAATGTGCCGTTGAACGAGACTGTTCCCGGTGTCATTTGGTTGTTGCCATTGATCAGGTCTGTAGAATACGGCGCAGGAGAATAGCTCTGCCCATTTTTGCTTCCCTCGAGGACCAGGTCGTGGCTGTTGTAGTCTTTGAATGAGAGGATCAGATTCGCACCCCATACCGTTGCATTTACCCCGCTTCCGACTTCGTAACCAGGCGAGAAGAAGGACTGTGTGGCACCGGTCTGGGTAAAATTAGTCTGGCATACTCGCAAATAGTGGCCACCTGCACCACCTTGGGTCTGGTACGAGTAGTAGACGTTGCTGTTGAATTCGACCACTCCTAGCACGGCGCCAACTTGCGGCATGTCTCCGGTTGGGTCGTTGTTGCACCATCCTCCGACAACAAAGGTAGATCCATTTGACGAAACATATGTGTCAATTGAAGTAAGGGTGCTCCTAAAGTTGTCCACGACGGCAACAGCCAATTGATTGTTCCCGACAAACGCCGTCGGAGACGAACTAACGTATTGGCTGCTGGTAGTTAATTGAATGGGTGCATGTTGGGGGCCAATGGCAGGATTTGTTGCATAGGTCAAATATAACGCGCCGAGCGGACCATCAGA
>Ga0302189_10000876_pt1 | contig 26242 bp, 19 predicted proteins | sample II_Bog_E2_2_FD_194551 | JGI IMG/M metagenome (GOLD analysis project Ga0302189, IMG submission 194551) | Peat permafrost microbial communities from Stordalen Mire near Abisko, Sweden - II_Bog_E2_2 | ecosystem: Environmental > Terrestrial > Soil > Wetlands > Peat | place: Sweden: Abisko...
GGCCGAAGAGGGCGTGTCGAGCGGTATGAATCGAGTGCGCAAATCCACGCTGCCATTTTCTTTCCTGCACCACGCGGGACTCTTTTTTTGATCCGTAGTGTCACTGTATTACGCGGGGTTCAGTAAAGGTTGTCACTTGGAGCGATGAAGGGATCCTCGACGTTGGCGATTGCTTTCTTTCTGGCATTGGTCGGACTGGCAATGGCGATCTATCTGATCTCAATCCGAAGCTCGGCACATTCACACTCTGAATCCTATACGGAGGCAAACATGACACTGAGTTGCGGCAACGGGATCGTCAATATACCCGGCAATCACTCGGTTGACCAGACGGTGGAAAGGCTTAAAGGGATACTGGAGGAGAAGAGTCTCAAACTTTTCGCGCTGGTCGACCACAGCGGAGAAGCAGAAAGAACTGGCATGAAAATGCCTCCCTCCAAGCTGTTGATCTTTGGAAGCCCCAAAGCTGGGACTCCAGTCATGCTGGCCGCCCCCAGCATCGCCATCGATCTCCCGCTGAAGGTTCTGGTATGGGAAGATAGTCACGGAAAAGTCTGGCTTTCCTACAACAGCCCGGCCCACTTACGGGAGCGGCATACCGTCCCGCCTGATCTGCTACAAAACATTGCGGCGGTGGAACCGCTGGTAGCCGAAGCAGCCGAGTAGCCTGGTTCCATTTGGGATTTCCTCAGATGAAGTACAGGTTCGGAAGTAAAAAAGGCCGGTCAGCCGTCCATTCGGAAAAGCGTTCGATTGCCGTGCTGGCCGCTTTGGGGTGGAACAGCGACGACGATATAAACTGATTTCTGAATGAATTCATCAACGGATCAGCAAATCGAGGAGCTTCAGACCGCGCTCAAGGTGGTCCGTGAGAACGAGAACAGGTGGATGGAAATCTCCGCCGAGTTCTCCACTGATCCTGAACAGATGGAGCAGTGGTCCAGCACCGCGAAGCTCAGGCGGATCGAAGTCGAGCGGATCGAGGCGCTTTTGGCCGGGGCGGCGGAGTCTTGTGGCCTGGCGCAGCCGGGGTGCAGGAAGACGGTTGAAGCGAAAGGCAGAATGGGAGAGACGGCATGAACGAAGCGGAAATGAAAGCCGAGTTGGAGCGTCTGCAAGCAGAGAACGCAAAGCTCAAGAGCAAGAATTCAGCAGGGTTGAGTCTCAAGGTCAGCGAGAAAGGCGCCGTATCCCTTTACGGAATGGGGCGTTTCCCCGTCACCCTCTACAAGGAACAGTGGCTTCGCATTCTTGCCAGCGCTCCTGAGATCGAGGCGTTTATCCGCGAAAACGATAGCAAACTCAAGACCAAAGAGTAACGACATCCATAACATCCTTCTGAGTTGCTCCTCGAGTAGTAAGGCGATTTGGCGACATCTGAAAGTCCCGGCGCGTGCCTTTTCGCGATTTCTTTATCAACTGTTCACACCAACCCAAAATTCAATTTACACCTGGCTGTTATTCCACAGCTGTGCACATTCCCCTGCCGGCTTGCCATCTTCCCAAGCAGTAACTGAAGTGCGCCGGCGTAAATCTCTCTTGCAAGAATCTATGACCCCATGGAGGAAAAAAGCATCGCAGTGAATGGATGAAGACCCGTTGTCAAGGGCACTGGCCATTCTGTAACTTCAGGAAAGTGCTGGCGTACAGCCGCAGGAACTGCGCCGGACAAGTCGTGGCTGCAGAACGATTTGTTGAGTATGTTTGGAGGAAGCCGGCAATTGGTTGTCCCGTTCCTTGAGTAATCGGCCGAAGAGAATCTCCGCAGCCCGCCGTCCAATCTCTTCGGCCGGCTGCTGAATCACGCTGACCGATGGGCGGACTGTCGAGGCCAGCTCAAAATCGTCGAAGCCTAACAGTGCGATGGATTGGGGCACGGCAATGTTAAGTCCCTGCAACACCTCGAGAGCATAGATTGTGGTGCTGTTCTTGGTCGCAAAAATGGCATCTGGCGGATGCGGCCCGTCGAGCAGACTCTTGATCGCGCATTCGGCGGACTTGTAGTCCTTGACTGAAGTGTCCAAGATGCAGGCCAGACCCGCGGATTCGACCGCCTTGCGGTATCCCTTTATCCTTTCGCGAATCGTGTACAACGTGCTTTCTCCGGTAAGACAAACAATTCGCTTGGACCCATGATCTATCAGATGCTGAGTGGCGGTCATCGCGCCTTTGAGATTGTCAACTACTACGGAGACAATCGACGAATTGGCGACCGGGCGGTCGATGGCTACAACCGGCAAGGCGGCTCGATCGAGCAGGTGGCGTAACTCAAGGCTTTGCGAATTGGCAGGTACAATGATCAGCCCATCCACGCGATGGCGTATGAGAACATTCAGGTTGTCGATCTCCGTGCGCGGGTCGTTGGCCGTAACCATCACGATAAGAAGCGAGTCATGAAGGCGCGTCATAGTTTGTATGGCTTCCGCGCAACTTGAAAAGAAGGGATCCGCGATGCTGGGAATGACCAGGCCGATCGTTTTGGTGCGACGGCCTTTGAGGGCGCGTGCCGCCTCATTGGGCGTATAACCGAGGGTTTCAATCACGCGACGCACATGGACCAGTGTCTTTGGACTGACTCGATCGCCGCCATTGATGACGCGCGAAACAGTGGTGGTGCCTACCCCAGCTTTCCGGGCTACCTGGCTGAGAGTTGGATGCAGACTCTTCTTAGTCATTTGGCTGTGGTGGCAGAGAATGCCAGTGCTAGTTTATAAGTCTATGCTTTCTGTTCTGGAAAGTTAAGCACGCTGCAAAAGAAGTTGGCAAAGCGATTCCTGGTTTGTATCTTTTGTGGTATCGTTTCCATGAAGCCGATGCGCGCGGGCATTCTGTCTGCTGGCGGGATCGCATCGGATGGTATTGTGTGCGCACATTGCCGCCGGGTAACGACCTCATACGGAACTTGAACTTCGGGAGGGCAGTAGATGAAAGCGTTAGTCAAGAGCAAAGAGCAACCGGGGCTTTGGCTGGAAGAAATCGCAGAGCCAGCTATCGGCATCAACGATGTATTGATAAGAGTGCGATACACCGGCATTTGCGGGACCGATGTGCATATTTTCCAGTGGGACGATTGGGCGCAGAAGACGATTTCGGTCCCCATGACCATTGGGCATGAATTCGTGGGTCAGATTGTCGCCGTCGGGTCGAACGTAAGCGATTTCTATCCGGGCGACATTGTGAGCGGCGAGGGCCACGTGGTCTGCGGGCGTTGCCGGAATTGCCTTGCGGGAAGACGGCATCTCTGCGCCCACACCCAGGGTGTTGGCGTGAATCGTCCCGGCGCCTTCGCTGAATTCATTGCCCTGCCGATGACCAATATCTGGAGGCATGATCCGAAGATCAATCAGGAAGTGGCGGCGATCTTCGATCCCTTCGGCAACGCAGTCCACACCGCTCTTTCATTTCCAGTGCTGGGCGAAGACGTGCTGATTACCGGAGCCGGCCCCATCGGCATCATGGCGATTCCGGTCCTGCGCCACTCCGGAGCAAGACACATTGTCATCACCGACATGAATCCATTTCGACTGGAATTGGCCAGGAAGATGGGTGTGACTTTGGCCGTGAACCCGACCGAAACATCGATCTCAGAGATACAAGAACAACTGGGAATGCAGGAAGGCTTCGATGTTGGGCTGGAGATGTCCGGCAATCCGGAGGCTCTGCGGGGGATGATCGCCAACATGAGTCACGGAGGAAAGATCGCAATTCTTGGCATCCCAGCCAAAGAGATGACGTTTGATTGGCGTCAGGTGATTTTCAATATGTTGACGATCAAGGGCATCTACGGGCGCGAAATGTATGAGACCTGGTACAAGATGTCAGTGCTGCTCGAATCGGGCGTCGATATATCGCCGGTTATCACGCATCAATTCGCTTACAGCGACTTCCAACATGGTTTTGACGCGATGATTTCCGGACAAACAGGCAAGGTGGTTCTTGATTGGACGAGTCTCGCTTGATGAGGCCATGCAAAGTGGCGCTTTCTTCAGGAAAACGCCACTTTGTCGAATGGGCTCAGGTTTCCGATAACTATAGGTCGCGACACCTAAGCCTTACTACCACCCTGCGCCTTTTGACTACAGCTTGTCGGGCACAAGGGTCATGGAAAACACCACCACATTCCGATTGCTGGGCAAGCTGACGCTGCGAACCGTCTTATTCCCGTCAAGAGCGAAGGAGTAAGCGTTGACATAGAATCTGTTACTGTCTTGGGTGCCGTCTCCCGCCAGACGATAAGTCATATCCGCCGCCACAGACTCCCCTGCAAAACCTCCAGGCGCCGCCCAGTCGCTCAGACTCTGGATGAACGAAGAGGATGTGCCGTCGGAGTAGTTTACGGTGAAGGTTTGCAGTTCCTGGCTTCCGTCAACGGCCAAAGCGAGGATCTTAAGACTGGCAAATTTGCCCGGCGGAAGCGCAACCGTCTTGCTGGTGACCGCGTCGGCTGCGTTCGGCGGTCCCAGCTTGAAGACAACTCCGGCTCCTACCTGCTCAGAACCAAGCTGTTGTTTGGAAAATGCGTAACCTCCGTTGTCCAGGCTGTCTGCCGCCGCGAATTTCGAGCCGTCGTTATAAATGCCAGCGACGTTATAAGCCGAAGATAGATCGACCGGCACTGTTCCGGTCAAAACCGGGGTCACCATCACCGTGGCGGTAGCGGTGTGCGATACACTGCCCGCCACCGCATCAATGGTGACTGTCGTTGTAGCCGGGGCCGCGGAATTGCTCGCTGTCAAGGTCATGGTACTGAGTCCGGCGGTGCTGGCTGGGCTAAAGGTGGCTGCCACTCCCGGCGGAACTCCCAATGCGGTGAGATGGACATCTCCTTTGAAACTGCCCATCGGTAGCACCACGACCCTGGTTGTAGCAGTCCTCCCTTGCGGGATTGAAACCTTGGCCGGCGATGCAGAAATCGAAAAGTCGCTGGGTCCGGCATGGTTCGAGGGAAGCACATCATAGAGTGGTTGTACCGCTCTCACTTCCGGATTCTCATCGGCCACCGAGATGGCCAGAATGCGAATCTTATCGTTATCCGGCAACATGATGGTCTTGGCCGCTGGGGCCAGGTCGATCGCATACCCATACAGATACGAATAGGCGTAGGCGACATTCTGTCCCGATGCGTTGTGGTAGTGATTGGAATACCACGCCAGATTCGCGCGTTTGATGTAGCCCGGCTTCAAGCCTGTCATCTCACCGTAGCTGTCATGCGCGGTGTCTTTCGAACTCCATTGCCGATCATCCCACTGCCCGATGAATCCGCCCCAGTCCTGAACATTGAGTTCGGTTGTTTTGTTGCCAACTTCAAAAGCCGCATTCTGATCGCCATCGGCAGATGCCGCCAGCACATAGACGCGATTGTACGTGCCCGATGGCAGATTGATCGTCTGCCCCCTGGCCACAATCGCATTGGGAGTGCCAGTCTTGGCCTGAGCCAAATTGAACCGGACATCATTGAACAGGATTTGTGCGGGCAGTATCTCTGCCGGCAGGGCATTGCCCTTCCCGTCGAATCCGCCGGAAGAATGGTCACCGTGATTGCTGGCGGTTGCCAGGTCATAGGAAAGCACGACGGGCTGAGACCGCACATCCTTCACTTTGGATGCGGGCGCAGACAATCGGACAGCGAAGGTGCGGGGCTGATAGGCGCCGAACGATGTGACCAATGCGCCTCCGCTCAAGGTCGCCTGGCCCATCGGCTGTTCCTGTCCGTTCACTTCACGCGCGCTGGTGAGGGGCGCAGCAAAGGAGAGGCGAACATTGGATTGGGGTTTGCCATCAAGTTCTACCAGGCGCACGATGGTTTCGTCGCTAAGTTCCGCTTTCTTCAGAGCCAAAACCCGTATACGCGGGTTACTAACTTTCAGCAAGGAGAAAGTTGCTCCCAGCGTGCCTGCGTGCTTCGAAGTTTCGAAGGCGATAAGTGGAGCATTCAATCTCTGCGCCTGCCAGTCGGTTTGCGATTCACGCCAGCCTGCAGCGTGGCCGGCGATGCCATAAACAAACTCGTGGTGTCCAATATCCTGCGTAGCCTCGTCCTGATAGCCTCCGGCTGTGCCTGGAGTACGAATCAATGTGAGGCGAATGGTATGATCGTTCGGCTTATCGGATCCATTCTTGCAATCCGTAAGTATTGTGGCCCCGAATTCACCGCCCATGTCAGTCAAGTCAATCCACTGGTGCGACGGCACTTCGAACTTCTTCGGCTCCGCCGTGGGACGATCGATGGTGCCGATGTCCCAGTTATATGTGGCCATCTGGTTCGAGGCGGTGAGCGGAAAGACCACCTTGAGATTCGATTCCCTGGTGTTCCAGTCAATGACGTTGCTAAACTCGACGCGCTTACCGGCATCGCCCGCCGCAAGGCTGATAGTCTGAACGAACCGCGACCCGGCTATCTCGCGGGTAACTTCTATCGCCACCCGCACCGGGCCGTCTTCGATGACCCGAATCTTTGCAGGGCCCGAGACGAACGCCTTCGGCGCCGCCTGCTCCTGTGCCCAATCCATATTCCAGGCCGGCCAACGCGCGGGATTGTCGTAAGAGATGGCGAGGCGCGCGGGAGCTGCAAGCAGTTCCTTGCCAAGCGACTTATCGTAGATGCTGGAGACATCTCCGCCTTCATTCAGTCTCACACGGTAATACTCGTTCTCCAGTCCGTCCTTTGAGACTTTCAAGGGCGACGAGGAAGCGCCTCCGCCTGCACCTGGCTGCACATCATAAACCGCATAGCCAACCGACGGCGCACTGGCCAGGAAGATAACTTTGCCATCCGAAATCTGCGCCGGAACTTGCTTTCCGTCCGGAGCCGTTACATGGGCGGCCTTGGGAATACCCCCTGGGAAGCTGATGCTGGCTTCCACGATGTCCTGGCGTCCCACGTTCAGCGGGTTGAAGACAACCAAGGGCACTCCTTTGGTTTCCGTATTCATTCCCGCAGAGACGGCTTCGACAGCGTTGTTCAACACGCCGGCGAACTGATTCATCGCGATCACATCATCGTTCCATGCGAACTCGTAGGATTTGGGAGTCGCGGTTCCGGCCGCGAGGTCGTGGAAATGTGCGCCCATCGCCAATGTCCATGCGTCGTTCAAGCGCTGCAGTGGATATGATCGCGCCCCTAGCCACTCCGCGGCAATCGACGACTTCTCTGCCGCATCGGCCAGCAGTTCTTGTTTCCTGATCCATCGCTTCTGGTAGGCTTGCGAGGTCAACGACCCGGCGGAGTGATTGGTTAACTCCATCTCGCCCGTATAACGCGGGAGCCCGGCTTCCTCTGCGGGCGTGATATTGAGGAACATCTGGTCGGCGGTTGCGGAGATCACATGCACCGGGCCATCGCCCATCTTTACCGCAGGCCACTCAGGATGCGGCTGGCCGGAATCAAAGAACTGCCCCTGCGGCGGCAGACTGGCGCTCCCTTGCGTCACAATTGCTTCCAAACGCTTCACCGACTCTTCATCCGGAGTCCCGCCAATGTCGCCTGTTCCATAGTAGTGATAGTCCGTGAAGACGCCGCTGACTTTGCCGTTCTGCTCGACGCGCGCAGCCCAATCATCCTGATATCTGTTTAAGCCACGATCCCGCTGCTCTTTGGCAAGCGCAGCCTGCTCCCTACGCAGCGTGATGAACTCCTGCATGTCCTTTTCATCGATAGGTTGACCACTTTGCCGCGCCTGCTGTCCTTTCTGTTGCAAGACATCCAACTTCTTGCGCAGGGCCTCGAGGGCAGGGTTGGAAGGCTCCGTTGGAAGCGGTTTGCTGAGATCGCTCTCGATCCCCCCGCTGTAACTCCCAGGATTGAGGCCTGCCAGAACGCTTTCGCCATCGGGTCCAACCCAAACGCCCACATTGAACGGTGTCCCTTCCGGCGTTTGCTCCAGCGATTGCGGACCGCCACCATCAGCCGAAGAGCCCCATACGAGCTTTTGCGTCGAGAAGCCCTTTACGCCGGAATGCGCCAGGATGGTTGGAAGTGAGGCAGGAAATCCGAAACAGTCGGGCAGCATAAATTCCGCGCTGGCCTTGCCAAACTCCTTGCGGAACCAGTTATTACCGTAGAGAACTTGCCGGATGATGGCTTCGGCGCTGGGAGCATTGACATCCCCCTCTTCCATCGAAGAGCCCGCTGGATACCATCTTCCTTCGTCAACATACTTCTTGAGCTTTGCGAAATCCTCCGGGAAATACTCCTTCATAAAGCGGTACCGGTTGGCCCCGCTGAAATTGAAGATGTAGTGGGGATATTTGTCCAATAACTTGAAGTTATCCTCCATGGTGCCGCGAAGGTACTCGTCGATGGATTGGGGATATTCCCATCGCCATTCTGTATCGAGGTGTGCGTAGCCAACCACATACAGAGTTGGATCTTTGGTCAGGTCGGGCTTTTCCGCGGTTTGCACCTGAGCTGCGCCAGGCAGAGTCAGGAAGACAAGCAAGAAGGCAATCAAAGTCGCATAAAACTTTTTCATCGTAACTAACTCTCCAGGTGTGTGGCGCTGTATGAAGACACGTTACCGGCTAAGACAGCGTGACTATTGCAGTCAGCTTGCCGGCCCGTGTGTGAATAACTTGATTTCCGTGGATGCTGTTGGCGCCGTGCCCTCTGGGAAGAGGGCACGGCGGTTGGTTGGGTTATTGTGGGTTCAGGTCCTCAACCGAATTGCTGGTTGTGAGCCCCTTCCTCGCAGCCGGCTAGAAGGTAATCTTCCCGGAGACCTTCACGATTCTTGGGCTGTTCTGCTGAGCTGGGCCGATGGTGCCGAAACCAGTCCAGCCAGTTCCTGCGGTATAGAGCGCAGGGCCGTCATCTGGCGAGTTATCGGGTCCCCCAAATTGCGGGGTATTGAATGCATTGAAGGCATCCATGCGAAGAATGAAATCTATGCCCTCCCGAATCGTCGTGCTCTTCTGGAATGAAATGTCAATGTTGGCGGGGGAGGGCTGGCGCACTGCAGTGAATTGCCCGGGCGTAGTTTGCAGTCCCCACGTGAAACCGTTGTTACCAAGCTGTTGGCTCGGGAGATCGCTCCAGCATTTAGTGATGGTGGCGGCATCGTTCGTGAGCCATTCCCCCATGGATTTATGAGAAGGGCGCAATTGGCTTAGCGGACAACTGTCCACCACGCCGTTATTGAGCCCAACGGGCCATCCGCTCTGTACCGTGATCATGGAACTGAGCGTCCAGCCGTTGATGAACAATCCAACCAGCTTGTTGGGATTCGGGAAGAACAGCGAACCCTTGCCGATAGGCAGGTCCCAGACCGGGGTGATCGCCAAGACCTGATCGCGATCGTTGTTGTTGATTATGTGCGCCAGACCAGAGCTGACGCCGCCGGGAACGGGGGCCGCCGAACCCTGAAAGGGCCATCCAAATCCATATTGCTGTCCGTTGATTGTCTTTGACCAGGTGTAGGCGACTTGGAAGAAGAGCCCGCGGCTGCTTCCATAGACGTGACGGTTGACTTTGACTTCCAGGCCGTTATACCAGTTCTTGCCGATAGGCGCGTTGTATTCTCCCACCAGGGCGGGGGTTCCTCCTCCCGAACAGTACTGGCTCAGAGGCGCCAGCAGATCGAGAGCCGCTACTGTTTTAGATGTTCCGCAGCCGCTCCCTCCCTGAAGCATGGAGGATACTCCGTAGTAGGGATTGGGAACCGAATCGGCCCAGATACTCGGATTGGCGATGGCCGCGTTCCACTGCGACAGAGTCGTATTGGCCGCGCTCAACCAAAGGAACGTGCGGTTTTTGTAAGAGTAATTCGCCGCGTAACGGGCATCGACGGTCACCCGTCCCGGCAGCTCGCGCTGGAAGCCCAAGGAGAAAACCTCATCACGGGGCAGCTTGCGTTGGGGGAAATCGTATGCATTAAAGTCGTTTCCGACATTCGTCAAAAGCCCTTGCGAACTCCCCGGAGGCACAATAAGAGTCACACCGGCGAAGGGAGATCCCGACTTGAAAGCAGCGTTGGGCGTGACGTTGCTATCCCTGGTGGAAGTGTAGGGCGTGGTTTCGCCGAAGCCGGCGTTGCTCCCGCCTTCCAGGCCGAGTTGATAGACAAGGCCCCAACCACCGCGGACCACGGTCTTGGAATTGATGGCGTAGGCAAACCCGATGCGCGGACCGAAGTTGCTCCAATCGGTGTAGTAGGCATCTTGGGACTGGCCGTTGACGCCGGGAAAGAGCTGACCGCCGAGCGCCTGGGTCGGGGGAGTGATGCCCGCCGCCTTCCATGCGGCGATATTGCTGGCCGAGGCGATATTGGCAGCAAAGTTCGCATTGTTGGTAACAGGATTCACGCAGGTCAGGCACATGCCAGCGTTGAGTGCATTGTGCTTGTCCCGCAGGCCGCGCTCCACATCGTAGCGGAAGCCCAGGTTCAATGTCAGGCGATGGTTCACGCGCCAATCGTCCTGGAAATAGACGGCATAGGTCGGCTCACTCTCAGAGTTGATAGCGTTCCAGTCGATGCCTCCGCTATTTGGGTACCCCAGGTAAAAGTCTGCCAGACCAGAACCGTTCAACATATTGTTATTGCATTTATTCCCCCCCAACGTAGGGTCTGCGGTCGAGTAGCATTTGCTGTTGGTTGGGTTGTATCGGGTGAATCCCGAGTTGAAACCGAAGTTTCCATTGGGGTGGCCTCCAAGGGACCAATCGCCATACCGGTAGTCGGCAATAGACCCGCCGATATGCATGCTGTGCGATTTCTTGATCCAGGTAAGGTCGACGTCCAAATTGACATTGGTGGTGGCGTCGGATTCCATGTTATTGCCGAAGATCGAAGAGTCGCCGGACGTGGAACTGCCCAGTATGCCGCCGGTACCGCTGTCGCTGACGGTGAACTCCGGAACGTTTAAACCTTTGGTGTTGCCCGGAAGCGGCAGCGCGAGGCCGAGGATCGAGGGAGCTTGCGCCAGGGAAAAATCGCCATCCGGGTTTAGTACCACATTGCGGGCAAAGCCAACCTTGGCGTCGAGCAGAAGAGAGGACGAGAAGGTATGGGTGACGTCTTGCCCCGCCGACCAGTTCTCCTTGATCTCGTTGATAAGTCCGTTGGCGGCGAGTCCGCTCAGGCCATTGTTGTTTTGGTTTTCTGTTCCGGTCTGCCACTCGTAATAACTGTACAGCTTGGTCTTGTCGCTGAGATTGTAGTCCACCCGAATGGTGGGCTGGTAGTAGTGAATCGTGTGCGGGGTAGCCACATAGTAGTTGTCGGCATGCGCGTAATTCACGGCATTCGTGAGATTTGGCAAGGGAATATACTTCAGAATCGCCGTCGCGGTGCTGTTTATCATGCTCGCGGGAATGTTGCCTTGCGTGGTGCCATTCGCGGAATAGCCGGGGAACGCGGTTTGATAAAGGTCTTTTTGATGACTGACCGTTCCATCGTTGCAATTATTCGCTGGAGTGCCTTCGCCAACGGGGCAATTCGACGTGCCCGGCTCATAGATCGGAATTCCGGCGGATTGGCTCGTCGCGGAGCCAAAATGGCTGGGATCCATCGTCGCCGCGAGGCCAAAGTCCACGCCCGCGTTGCCATTGAATCCCGGCCGCAGATAGGCCGGCGGCACATTCATCGTGACTCCATGCGCGGACGCAAAGTTGTATCCTTCGAATCCGAAGAAAAAGAAGAGCTTGTTCTTCTTGATCGGCCCGCCAAAGGTTCCGTCGTAGTGGTTTTCCACGTACCCTTGGCGGGCGATGCCGTAGAGTTTACTCTGAAAGTTGTTGGCCTCAAAGATCGCGCCTCCATAGTTTTCGAAGAGGTCGCCGTGGAACTTGTTCCCGCCGCCCTTGGTAACGACGTTGACGGTCCCGCCGGCAGTTTGGCCGTACCGGGCGTCGTAGTTGGTGGTCATCACGTTGACTTGATCGACGGTGTCGAGATTGGGCGAGACATTCCAAGCACCGGAGGTCGCATTTTGGAAGCCGGTCTCCTGCGTGATATTGATGCCGTTGAGGGTGAACTGATTGAAGGATCCAGTGCCGCCGAAGGTTCCGGGACCATAGGAAACCTGAGCGCCGCCGCCGATGCTGTAATTATTCGATTGAGACCAGCTCCCGTTCGTGGGCATATTCGTCAAGACCTGGCTTCCGGGCGTGGTCCCGATCAGGTTGAAGACATTTCTCCCGCCGAGCGGCACTGACTGCAGTTCCCGCTCCAGGAGCAACTGTCCACCGGAGCCGGTTGTCGTCTCAAGCTCCGGAGGAGCGGAGGTCACCTCCACTTTCTCCGTTGCGCCGCCCAGCTCCAATTTGAAGTTCTGGCCAAAGCCCTGCGCCGCGAAGAGGCGCACTTTGTCCTGGATGGCAGTCTTGAATCCCTGAGCTGTGGCGGTAACCGTATAGGTTCCCGGCAGCACATAGGGGATGTAGTAGGTGCCATCCTTGGTTGTCCGGGCCGTGTAGGACGTTCCGGAATCCACATTGACAGCTGTAACCGTAGCATCGACGACCAGGGCACCCTGGGGGTCCGTCACCTGCCCCGAGAGGGTAGCACGAAACTCCTGGGCCTGTGTGGCAAGGGCCGTTAGTAGAGCCAAAGCGACCAGGAGCATCACTTTGCTCCACGGCGACGTCCGTTGCGAATACCTCATTTTTTGCCTCATTGGATCCTCCGAAATTGAGTGTTTTCGCTCATTGTTTTGCCCCCACGCAGCGCGTGCGGGACGCTTCTTTTCTGTGTTGTCCGAGACGTTAATCTTGTAGCAATGCTTTGTCGTGATAAGTTCTGAACAAAATATGAAATTTATATGAACGCTGTAAACTATTCATGGTAAACAATATACACGTTTGCGTAACGATACCATTTTGACTTGTCTGGGCTTTCTGCTAGCCTGTTTTCAGCCTATGTGCGCTGCCAGTGAGCCGTGTGAATCCGTGATGGAGGTGTCGAATGGCCACCCCGGTGCTGCCTGTTTCCCGCTACCTCTTCGCGGATTTTGAACTGGATATCCTGCGCAGCTGCCTGACCTGTCGCGGCAAAGAAGTGCCGTTGCGGTATCAGAGCTTCCAGTTGCTCCAGTATTTCGTTGAGCACCCGGGAGTTCTCCTCTCAAAAGATGAACTGACCGCAGCCATCTGGAACGATACCGCGGTCACCGATAACGCTCTGGTGCAGTGTGTCACCGAGATCCGAAGAGCGCTCAACGACGATCCTCACAATCCGCGTTGTGTCAAGACATTTTCCAAGATCGGCTATCGATTCATTGCGACCATCAAAGTTGCCTCCGATCCACCCAAGTTTTCGGTACTGGACGCGCGACCGCTCTTCCCTGGCCCTGCCCAGCAAGCCGCACCGGCAGACCTGGCGACTCGGCAGGAACATCTTTCCGCCGCGCCGTCCGCCTTTGCCGCAATCGGGATCCGTGGATTCTGGAGGTTGGTTCCTCTGGGATTTTTCTCACTCCTGCTGCTGCTTGTTTATGCAGACAAGGCACCCTCAGAAAGACTGGTCAACGGCGATTCGTCTTACGTCCCAGGCCCGCCGATTCTTGCGGTATTTTCCTTGAGCAATGAAACCGGCCGTCAAGACCTGGATTGGTTGCGTGAGGGTGTTTCGGACATGATCCTCACCGATCTGGCTCACACCCGTCAATGGAACGTGTTGAGCCGCGAAAAAAGTCACGCACTTTTCGACGAAGGTGCCTTTTCCGGCACAACTCCGCTTAACAAAGCGCTGGAAGCCGCCAAATCTGTTCATGCCGCGAACTTCATCGTTGGAGCCCTCTCCAGTTCCGGCCAGGAGGTCACGGTCCGCCTCGAAATACGCGACGGCAAAGACGGACACCTGGTGGCCACCGATAGTGCGTCTCTGAACGATCCCCGAGAGATTGTCACGCAAGCCGGCCTGCTCTCCGCAGATATTGCCCGCCATCTTGGTTTTGCAACTGACGCCGCGCCCCCTCTTGCCGACGTGATGACCAGCAATGTCGAAGCGTATCGCTACTATTCGCTGGGGGTGGAAAAGGCTGAGCAATTCCAGAATTCGCAGGCCATTGAGTTATTCAAGAAGGCCATTGCATTCGATCCCAAGTTTGCCATGGCCTATGCGCGCATCGGCTACGCTTACGCCGTACGGGACTTCCAGCCCGAGAAGGCGCGCCCCTACCTGGAACAGGCGCTTCATTATTCCGAACAGTTGCCAGTCATGAACCGGCTATATATCGAAGCCTGGTCCGCCATTGCGCGCTCAGACTACAATTCTGCCATCGCCATCCTGCGACAGATCACAAGCCAATACCCGGATGAAACCGAGGCTTATTGCCAACTCAGCCGCATCCTGCGCGGCCAGGAGCGCGTTGCCGACGCTGCCGACTTGCTGCACAATGCGATTCAGAAGAATCCAGGCGCCAAAGACCTCTATAACGCCTACGGTTTGATCCTGGTTTCGATGGCGCGTCCTCTGGAAGCCATCGACGCATATAAGCAATATGTCGCCCTGGCGCCGCAAAATCCCAATGCTCACGATAGCCTGGGGATGTCTTATCAGTTGGCCGGCCAATATGACTCCGCACTGTCGGAATACAATGCGGCGCTAAGGCTCGACCCGGAATTTGAACCATCCATAGTTCATCTCGGCGATACCTATTACCAGCAAGGTCGCTATCGGGATGCACTGCGCGAGTACCAGCGCTATATCCAGGTTGCCGGCTCCAGCCAAGCGAAAGCAATCGGTTATGGCGGCCTCGCCACCGTCGATCTGGCAATGGGCAATCTCGCGGACGCGCAGACCGCCGCTAACGAAGAAGTTCACTACAATCGCAATGCCGTCTGGAATTCTCTGGTGATTGCCCTTGCGAAACATCAAGAGGCTCGCGCAGGAGGATTGGAAACCATTCTCTTCGCTGACCTGCCCAATCCCGAGCGCGGTTCCCCGCGTGACCTTCGGATGGAGTTTTTTTACCGCGGATATATCGAACTCAAAAGAAGAGATTCTCAAGCCGCGATCGGACACTTCAAGGCCGCTCTGAAGCATTTACCACCTTCCTCCGGAATCGACCTCCATGAGGATTGCCTCGCCAATGCGTATCTCGAACTGGGCATGGTCCCGAATGCCATTGCAGAGTACCAACGTATTCTGAAACTCAATCAGAATTATCCGTTGGCCTATTTTCATCTTGGGCTGTCTTACCAGAGAATAGGTGACCGTGTGGCTGCCAACACCGCCTTCCAACATTTTCTTGAGGCGAATTTATCGTCGGATCAGGACAGTCCGCCTGTGCTTGAGGCAAAACGCTATCTCTGGTAGGCGCTCTGGCGATAGGACATGTACCTTACCAAAATTGCATCCGGGGCAACGAGAATCCGTCAGCACGTGGGCTGTGGTGGGAGTTTGATCAATATAGTACATAATTGTATCTTCTCGCCTCCCGCATTCTAAGCTCTGCTCCAGACGAGCATCGTTCAAGTACGCAACGGAACGGCTGGAACTGCGATGAGCCTCCTCAAGAAATGCGATGCAAGAAATCGTCTACCTGCGAGTCGTAACAAGAGCCAACATTCGTTTGGGCCGGTGAGACAAGCCGATAGAGTCAATTCTTTAGAGATCAAGCCGGACGGACCATGGGCAGGTAGGCTGACCTTTGTCGAAGACTTCACACGGGAACATTTTCTCCCTGGGTCGCAAATCACTTCGATCGGAAGTTTAGGCAGTTTTTGAACCACGACCGCATCTAAGCTACGGTTGGTCCGGCAAGACGCCGGGGAGCGCAGGTATGGATTGCACAATCTGTAGGGACCTGGAACGAGCTTATGAGGCTGGGCTCAGCGAGTACATCGAGGCTCGTTGCTCAGCATGTTATCAGGCCAGCAAAAGCCTCGCGGCCAAGAAGAATGTCGATATGGAACGCGCCAAGTACGAATTGGAAGAGCATTGGCTAGCATGCGTCTCCGCAGTCAGGGTGTTTGGACCTTTGCCGGAATGGGACGTGTCTAAGAGTCTGAGACAACTGGCGGCATAGTCTCGTGTAGGTTTTCTTCTGTGGCCGGTCCAGGTCTAGAAGTGGTCGCGGCAGGATCGACCGCCAAACCGGAACTTGAGTCTCAATCAACGAGAACAGCCCATTGCGCTCATCGGGAGCGCTATTGGCATTCTTCACAGATTCCGGGCATATTGCTGACTATCAGAACGCCTCTTGAAGAGATGCATCATGGCCGTCAGGCCACATCATCCAGTTCTTCGGGATCTTCCAATGGCTCATCATCGTTGAGTTCAGCAAAGCCGGGGTCTTCTTCCGGTTCGGCTGGCGTGGTTATGGGATTAGTCGCCGCTGTCGGAATATCGAAGAGGCTTGGGGGCTTCTGCTGCGCTGGCTTCGCTGGCTCAGTGGGCTTGGCGGCCGGAACATACTGAGTGACTTCCGTATTCGGCGACGCTGTCTTGGCAGGCGTCTTCGACTTCGCGCGTACCTCAGCCTGGGCAGCCTTGGAAGCCGCATCCATCTCTGCCTTGGCTTTCTCCAGGGTGTTCTTCATTTGCAGATGGGAGCCGACGAAGCTGACGATGGTCGTGGACAACTCGGTATCGAGGTCCTCGGCAGTGCCGGTGACGCTGAGTGGCGTGGTGAGAGCATCATTGTCGCTGTCTTTGAGCTTCTTCGGCACAATGTTCACTCGGATCTGATCTGCATCGACAAGTGTGACTGTTAGCAATACCGCGCGGTCACGCAGGACGGGTACAAGTTCTTTGAACATGGATTTCTCTCCAGATGGAATTCGATTGCTGGATTACGGTCGCCGAGCGCGTCTCCGCGTCTTCAACCAGAGGTGTGGGTCTACGCCGAGCGCCGTCATGCGTCCTGTCTCCGCGTTGAAAAGGCCTCCGTGGTGCGAGAGCTTCCCGTAACGGAAGAGCCGCGCCATACGACCCGCCTCGCAGCGTGCCCTTTCGCATCGAGAATCCCTGGTTCACTGGTTCGGCAGAGGTCATGACGTTTACAACCGAAGAGATGCTGGCGACAAAACTGCGCGCGATGTTGCAGAGGGAAAAGGGGCGCGACCTCTTTGACCTTGCCCATGCGTTGGAGGTTTTCAAAAACCTTAATCGAGCGCGCCTGCTTGAATGTTTCAATCTCTATCTGGAAAGAGCCAACGTGAAGATCCCGCGGGCTGAGGCAGAGCAGCGGATGCTGGCAAAGCTGCGACGACCGCGCTTTCTCGACGACATGAAGCCTCTGTTGCCAGCCGCTGCCCTCTTTCGCTACGCTCAAGCGGCCCTACTCCCCCGCAACATCCCTGCCTATCGTTCTCTCTGCTGGTAACCTTTTGCTCCGCCCCAGTGGTCTACTTTTGCTCCGCCCTTGACAGATGCTTGCAGTTCAGGATAGGAAAAGACTGTCGAAGGAACAAAGAACCGATAAATGTCATTCTTTTGTAATTTTTCCAAATCATGTGACGAAATCTCTCCAAATCAGTGACAATTGTTGGTGAAAGGTGGCGAGTTATGATCGATTCCCCCGATCTTGCAGCTCAGGCCCAACCTGGGTCTCCTCCTGAGGTCAGTCTCGGGACCATCCTGATCGTCGAAGACGATCCGCACATGCAAAAGACCCTGGAGAGGACCTTTGCTTACGAGCGCTACACGACTGTGATCGCGGGCGACGGTCAGGTTGGACTGGACCTGTTTCGCCGCGAGCAGCCGATCGCCGTCGTGCTCGACTTGATCCTTCCGACCATTTCGGGGCGTGAGCTTTGCAGGATATTCAAGCAGACTTCAGCTGAAACTCCCATCATTGTGCTGAGCGCAATCAGTGAGGTCGCGGACAAGGTGCTACTGCTGGAATTAGGCGCCGACGACTATGTCACCAAGCCCTTCAGTCCGCGCGAGCTTACTGCGAGGGTGCAGGCAGCCATCCGCCGGCAGCGCAAACCTTCCAAGCAGACTGTCTATCGGTTTGGCGATTGCGAGGTGGACTTCAGCAAGATGACAATTCGAAGGAGTGGGAATCCGGTTGTGATTACAGCTCACGAGTTCAAACTGCTGAGATTCTTCACCGACAATGCCGAGCGAGTGCTCGCACGCGATGTGCTTCTGAACGAGGTTTGGGGTTACAACTTCTACCCGACCACGCGGACAGTGGACAACCAGATCCTGAAGCTTCGGCAGAAACTGGAACCAGACCCGGCCAATCCCAAACACCTGTTGACCATATACGGAGCTGGATACAAATTTGTCCCATGACGGCGTTGGCGAACAGACCCCACCAAACGAGGTTCCCGCGGGAGTGAGATACATGCGCGAGCGACCAGGGTTTCGTACGCATGCCCTTCTTGTCATTGTCATGGCTCTGGTCATTGCCGTCGTGACCGGACTCAGCCTGCTGCTGATTCGTCATCAACTCCGAAATCAGGTATCCGAGGATCTGTCGCAGGAGTTGGGACACTCCGTTACCACGTTCCGGAACCTGCAGGACGAGAGGCTGGCTGCTCTGGAACGCGAGAATGCACTTCTGGCGAAGTTGCCCACGCTGAAGGCGCTGATGACGAGCGGCGACGAACTCACCATTCAGAATGGAGCGGCAGAGTTTTGGCATGTGAGCGGAACGGATCTTTTCATGCTCGCTGATTCAACCGGCCGGATTGTAGCGACTTATTCACAGAATAAAACTCCGTCCGCCACTCTTCTGAAAGGCGTAGATACTCTATTCAACTCCCCTGGCAAGCACTATCTGATCGACGGCGGCTCGCTTTACGCGTGCGCCACGCAGCCGCTCTATTTTGGCAGCGATCGGGAAGGCACTCTGCTTGGATACGTCATCAGCGGTGTTTCGATTGAACGCACCGTACGGCAGATCAGCCAGCCAACGGGCGTAGCAGCGGCTTTCCTCAGCGGCGGTCAAGTCGTCGTGAGCACCTTCGATGGAGCGATGCAGACGGACTTGGCGCGCCAATCGCTCACGCTTTCCAGCCTCACGCGAGCGCCCAATACGCTCACGCTTGGCAATACACATTTTCTTTCAGCCACCGAAGATCTCTCCGCAGATGCTACTTCTCCGTTACAGCTGGTCGTTTTCAAATCACTGACTCCCGCGGAACAGTCGATAAGCCGCATTGACAGGATGGTAGTGAGCGTAGGCCTCCTGGCACTATTCTCCGGGACCATTTTGATGGTTGTTGTTTCCCGGCTGGTAACGCGGCCTCTTGAGGTGCTCTCGCGAAGCGTGACCGCGTTCGGTCTTGGAGACGTTGCCCACCGCATTCCGCGTCATGGAACTCGGGAAGTACGGGAACTGAGCCGGGCATTCGCCAGCATGCGCAGCGAAATTCAGCAAGCGAATCGGACGGTCTTGGAGTCGGAGCGATTGGCAACGATCGGGCGAATGGCTAGTTCGGTCTCGCATGATTTGCGCCATTATCTTGCGTCGATCTACGCAAATTCTGAATTCCTTGCTTCTGATCGTTTTTCAGCCAAGGAGCGCGCAGAGATATTCGCGGAAATTCAAGCCGCGGTAACCGGAACGACCGACATGCTCGAGTCACTGTTGATATTCAGCAGAACAGGCGCCGGCATTCGGCGGCAGCCCGAGCTAATCGCGAGTCTGCTTGAACGAGCCACGGCTCTGGCCCGCACCCATCCCGATGCAAGCGGCGTTGAGCTGGAGACTCATTACGGCGATCCGATAGAGACCGCAGCATTCGTCGACGGCAAGCAGATTGAACGCGCTATTTCCAATCTGCTTCTCAACGCCTGCCAGTCGGCGCGTTCTGTTGGGCCGGCTGCATCGGTCGTCGCAACTCTGGAGACTGAGGCACGACACATCGTCGTGAACGTCATCGATAATGGACCAGGCGTTCCCGATAGCATCCGCAAGAGTGTTTTCGAGCCTTTTGTGAGTGTAGGAAAACAAAAGGGCACTGGATTGGGCCTGACACTCGCGCATAGCATTGCCAAGGAGCACGGCGGGGATGTGATTTTGTTCAGCAGCCGCCCTGGTGAAACAATCTTTCAGATGAAAGTGGCACGCGATCTTCCCTTTGACAATCAAACCAACGCTGCGGAGATCGTGCGCCGAGCAGGTGGTCCCAGATGAGAAACTTCAGCCATAACGGCAATCGCCGATCTGGTGCGCGCTTCTTTCGAGAGTGGGTTCCACTGTCGATGGTGCTTGCGCTGATCGTCAGCGTGACACTGTCTTCGCAAGCGCAGAATGTTGAACAACAGAACTTGCCAGAAAGAATTCAAAGATTGAGTGACGCCATGGCCAGTACACAAGCGCAACTGGAGCATTCACAACGTCAGCTTGAAGAGATGCGTAAGGAGTTAGCCGAGTTAAGGCGGCAGATGGCGGCTGCCGGCGCGGGCGGCGCTCCAGCAACGAATAAGCCGCCTGATTCGTCTTTGTCAGAAGGTACAGGGGAGGCGCTTGCAGCCGCGGTTCGCGACATTCAGGAGCATCAAGCGATAGAGGAATCGCAGATTGCAACGCACGAGCAGACGAAGGTTGAAAGTAACTCGAAATACCCGGTGAGGATCACGGGCCTGTTGTTGATGAACGGCTTCGTGAATACGGGCGCCGTTGATATGCCCGCTACGCCTACGGTGGCTCTTCCCGGCTATGGAAATGCGGGCGCATCAGTGCGGCAAACGGTGCTCGGCTTCGATGCACGAGGCCCACGCCTTTTTGGCGCACGCAGTTTTGCTGATCTCAGAATCGACTTTGCCAGCAGCCCGTCCTTCAATGATTCAACAACAAACTATTCCGGCTACCTTGGCCTTAACTCCACATTCTTGCGCCTGCGCACCGCTCATGCCGGTCTGGATTGGGATCATACCGAAGTATTCTTTTCTCTGGACCACCCAATCTTCAGCGCGGAGTCGCCCACATCTCTGGTGGCCACAGCGGAACCGGCGCTGGCCTGGTCAGGAAACCTGTGGACGTGGAATCCCCAAGCAGGAATCACCGAGAACATCGGCCGCATGGGCGCTCGTAATCTGCAGTTGCAGGTCGCTTTGATCGATGCTGGGGATGCGCCGCTCACCCCATCTGACATAACTCCAATGTCTGTTCCGCTGACCAGTGCCGAGCAAGCCTCGCGGCCCGGCGTGCAGGCACGTATTGCGTTGCTTGGAAGGGGACGCAAAGACGAGCGCAGCCACATTGGAGTCGGAGGGTACTTTGCCGTCCACAATACTGCGCTGGATCTCAATTTCGATTCCTGGGCCGCCACACTCGACGGGCGCCTGCTTCTCTTCGGTGGCCTTGAGCTATCAGGGAGCTTCTATCGCGGCCTGGGACTTGGCGGGCTCGGTGGCGGGGCCTACAAGGACTTCGTCTACAAGCCAAATCCGAATACAGGCGGCTATTATTTCCGCGCACTCGATGACGTAGGGGGGTGGGCGCAGTTGAAAAAGAAGCTGGGCGAACGCCTGGAGTTCAACAGCGCGTATGGCATGGACAACGCTTTTTCATCGCAAATGCGGCACTACATTGTGACGGGCGGAACGATGTATCAAAATCTCACGATCAACCGCACCTTCACCGGCAATGTAATCTACTCTCCAAGCGCGTACCTGCTATTTTCTCTGGAGTACAGGCACATTCAGAGTTCGCCAATTGCGGGTTCGCCGGCACAAAGCAATGTTGTTGGTGTGGGCGCAGGATACAAATTCTGATGACAAGGAATGCAATTCGCGGATTTCTGTTCTGCGGGCTTCTAGCCGCGGCGTCGTACGGATTCGCGCAGGATCATCCTCAAGGACAATCCACGACTCAGCTGCGCCTTCGGGTCGTCTCCGCTGCCGCAGGCCGTCACCACACGGCGCCAGCGGTTGTGTGGCTCAAACCCCTTGCCGGAACGCCAAGCCTGCCGTTTGCCTCACAGGGACACTACGCGCTGCTGCAAACAAATCGAACCTTCATTCCTCACTTGCAAGTGGTTCCTGTGGGCAGTGTCGTGAGTTTTCCCAATGCCGATCCATTTTTTCACAATGTGTTTTCTCTATTCGAAGGAAAGCGCTTTGACCTTGGCTTATACGAAGCGGGCTCGAGCCGCTCAGTCACTTTTTCTCGTGAAGGGGTGTCCTACATTTTCTGCAACATCCACCCTGAGATGAGTGCTGTGGTGCTAGCACTTTCCACGCCGCTTAACGCGATTGCTGCTTCAGACGGGTCCGTCACCCTCCAAGGCATTCCGCTGGGAGATTACAGGATGCACATTTGGATTGAGGGCGTTCCGCCGGCCTCACTCGAAAGCCTGAGTCGTACTCTCCATTTGTCTTCTGAACCCCTCGATCTTGGAACCGTGAATGCGCCATTGGGCAGGCCGGAGGAAAGACATCACTCCAACAAGTTCGGCGCTCCTTACGACACGCACACTCCCTCGCCCTACTAGATCCAGGTTTCGACTGGGGATGCTGCACCACATAACCTTTCAATCTTTCTTGCGGCCATTCACTGACATATCAGAGCGGTTCTCCAATCGATGTATTCTTGACAGCTCTGTTGAAGATGGCTTTTTCTTGAGGAAGAAGCCCCTCAGCGGTGTGGTTTCGGGGTACAGCTATTGGAGAACCTCTATAGCGCGTGGAAAGAGGGGCAAGACCCCAGCAGAGGCCTCGCGTGAGAGTGGAAATGTTGACGCGGCAGTGAGCAGCAGAGCGGGAGATCAGATACGAGATGTATTGCCGCCAGACAGGACTGTCGCCGGACTTGAGGAGCCGCTTGTTGCGCATCCAGATAAAGGGAGAGTTGATGGGTAAGATGTGTCCAGGAATCAAAGTCCGCCTGAGTATCTTTAGTTTTTCTCGGCACGTGGAGAGCAAACTGAGTTGCAACCAAAGGAAGTCCTTGTTCTGCTCAAACATTATTTCGAACGCGGAGCCGGCGAAACATTGGAGCCAACTCCGGCGGGCTGCCGGAAGAATGTCAATCTCATGAGCGGCCAGGGGATGGAGACGGCAATCGAACCAGCTGCGGGCATAGTAAAAGACGATCGCCTCGAAGGCTCGCAGAGGTGGAGAGTGGGTCTCGTTCCAGGTCTGCCAAAAGCTATCGTCGCCTGCGCGGTAATGAAGGAAGAGGGCCAGCTCGCGAACGTGATGAACGATCCAATCCCCAAGAAAGAGATTGCGCAGGATGTGAAGCGTAAGGTGAGCAAGATGGTCGACGGAGCTCAGGCAAGGAAACGAGAGCCCATTGACCTCTCGCGCCGTGCGTCGCTCCCAAAAGAGACCAGTGTCCGGGACATGGACGTGTGAAACGTGTTCGTTCCAAAGGCAAAAGTGCAGTTCGATCCCAAGCGGCATCTCAGGATCGAACAGGTTGTTCTTCCACTGCCAGTCGCCGGGCCGAACTAAAGTTGCATCATGGTCGGCGTGGGCATAGCTGATTTTTGCATCCGATGGTTTATAGCCAATGGCCCTCAGAGCGCCGTTAGCGGCATCAATGCTTCTAGGCGGACAGAAGATGTCGATATCGGACTGCCTCCGGAGTCGCGGGTCCAGGACATAATCGGGCGACTGCGTAAAGCCTTTGATAACGATGTGCTCCACGCCGGCCCGGCTGAGCGCTTCGGCGGCTTCCCGGTAGGTTGCCTTGACGCGCTCGAAGCGGAGAGCATTGTCTGCGAGATTGGTTCTGAGCCGCTCGACAACCCAGTACGGAAATTTCTTCATAGGAAGTTGCGCAAGCGGCAACGTAAGGTGGGCGATGTTGCAGAATTCGAGCAGGCTGGTCCACTCTTTCTCAGATAGCTTCTCGAGGAAGGTGGTGTCCGGCTTGCCCAACTGAAGTGCACGGAGCAGCGCCGTGACCTCAGGCTGGATTCGCAGCGCGGTTCTTCCGGATTCCAGAGTGGATATGTTCATCGAGGACCTAGCTTCCCATACGGGGAGTTAGTGGGTGTACATCTCCGGCTCGCCCAGGCTGCCCGCCGGCGGCAGGTGGCGCAAATAAAGCACAATGGACCAGATCTCGTCGTCGCTCAGTGTGTTCTTCGAGCCGGGCATGCCAGAGGGCCAGATGCCATAGTCGATGATCCACTTCAACTGCCCGTCGGTATAGGACTGTATGTCGCTTCCAGCCAGCGACGGCACCGGCGGCGACATGCGATCGGCAAATGGAACGCCTGTGTTCTGCCCATCCAACCCGTGACATGCTATGCAGTAATGCGTAAATGCTTCCTTGCCGTCGGCAACCCCTGCAGCGCTGTCCTTGAGCGGGTTCTTTTGCGCCTTGTTACGCACCAGGGTTTTGTGCTTGGCCCAGCGCATGACCGCGGTCTCACCCTTTCCCGGCGGACCGGCCTTGCAGCCCACAAGCAGGATGGCGAGCAGTGACGCGCTGACGATGGGAAGGAAGCAACGCAACATGCGCTTACTCCACAACACGCAGAGTAAGTGTCATCCCGCCGTGGCCAGATCCGCAAAACACATAGCAGTGGCCGACAAACGTGCCGGTCTTGCCAGGGGTAAAGGCAATCTCGGTGGTCCCGCTTTTGCCCACTTTGCCCTCGATGCCGAGTTCCTTGAAGCGGATGCCGTGCGCCACATCTGCGCTCTTCAACACCAGCACAACCGGCACGCCCTTTTGCAATGTGATCTCGGCGGGTGTAAATTCGAATCGCTTCGCGGTCACCTCAATACGGCGCGGTCCGCCCTCGGCGTAGGTTGTCACAGCGAGCAATTGCGCCGCAACCAGCATTGCGGCAATGACGATGGGCAACGCGAACTTCAGGTTCATTCGAATGTCCTCGAAAGAAGTCTCAAGTGGAGTTACATCGAGTTACGTTCGCTCATGGTGCTGCCGTCTTCGTACAACCAAGGCTTCGATCCGCGTTTGACCTATCGGCGCAAGCATATGAGCGGGCTACAAGCTGTTCCTACACTAGGCAGGTCCCGACAACGAGTTGTCATGTAGCTGTAAGGTGAATGTCACTGCATTGTTGATTATTAAATTCGATAAGAAATTGCCGCGAACGCGTCGAAACAATCTTTGAGACCGCGATTTGGAGGCGCGACGGAACTCAACTCGGGCCACCCTGAGTGAAATGACAAGAAATCGACAACTAACAGACAATCAAGCGACACAGGTCCCCGCGGTATCCGCTAAGGTGTTTGAATGTTACGTGTGACTCATTCCTTCAAGCTTTGCGCATCGGCACACGCGATCCACTATTTCTTATGCGCGCTGGCCGCCCTCGCTATTGCGCATCACGGCTCAGCGCAGGACACACCTCTCATTTCTGGAGGCGCCGGCTTTCTCACCCGCACTAATGCCGGCAACACCACTTATCTTCCCATTATCGAGCCGCTGCTTGCCTCTCCCCTCGGCCAGCACATACTTGTTGAGTCGCGTGCTGCGCTGCTCGAGAGTTTTGCGCCCGATGGCGGCAACCAGTCGGGCTACAACCACACGCACTTCATTGGCCTTACTTACCTGCAAGGCGATTACATTGCGTCCCACCAATTTACCGCCGTAAGCGGCTATTTCCTCATTCCATTCAACACCTACAATGATCGCCTTACTCCAATCTGGATTAGCAATTTCCAGGATGGCCCATTAATTTTGCCTTTCGGCCTCTTGTCCAGTGGGAACGGCCTTGGCGGGATGCTGCGCGGCAATGCCATCCAACGCAACAAGTACTCGATCGACTACAGCTATTTCTATTCGACTCGCAGCGCCAACGAACAGTTCAGCGCTCATCGTGGCAGTGGTGGAAGCACAAGACTGTACTTGCCCGAACCGCGCCTTGAAGTGGGGCTCTCCTATGATCGTCTCTTGCAAGGGACGCATGAGAACTTCTATGGCGCTCATGCCTGGTGGGAGCCCAAGGATACAGCCTTCCGCCTGCGTTCCGAGTTTTCCCGAGGCCAGCACGCCCAGGGCTACTGGATTGAGGCCGACTACAGAATGCAAGCTTTCGGGGGTGCTGACAGCGTGGTTGGCCGCCTGGAACCTGTGTTCCGCATTCAGCAGACCTTCCGCCGCGACACCATTGTCAGCGACGGCCTCCCGCTGATGAATACTCAGCAAGCCGACTTTGCTCTTGATTACAACTTGCCGCACAACACCAGGATTCTTACCAGCTATGCGCGGCAATTCTCTGCAACGAACAATCACAATATCTGGGAAACAGGGATCGTTTATCGCTTCCTCTTCCCAACCTGGAAGGGAAAACAGCAATGAGATCAAAGCACTTACTGAACCTCGCATAATATAGTGTCAATATTAGACATATAGCAGTAAGCTATAAGGCATGACACGCTCCAGTGCTCCGCGCCGAGACTTCGCCGCCATG
>Ga0302189_10000880_pt1 | contig 26167 bp, 17 predicted proteins | sample II_Bog_E2_2_FD_194551 | JGI IMG/M metagenome (GOLD analysis project Ga0302189, IMG submission 194551) | Peat permafrost microbial communities from Stordalen Mire near Abisko, Sweden - II_Bog_E2_2 | ecosystem: Environmental > Terrestrial > Soil > Wetlands > Peat | place: Sweden: Abisko...
GCGCGCATTCTCACCGCGCGCGGCCTGGTGGTGAACCAGTGTGGCGTGCCGTTCATGCAGGCCGACGAATTGCGCGAGACCAGCAAGCGGCGGGGCAGGTTCTTCCCGCACGTCACCGCCTATGTCGCCGCGGTGCCGACCTATGTCGGGGGCTTCATGACGCTTGGCCTGGCCGCGAAAGACCCGGCTCTGACACGGGTGGCGGCCGACGAGATCCGCCGCCGAGCCGAAACCAGCGGAATTCTCGGCACCACACGCTACTGGACGCCGGAGATCCACGTCGGCGCGTTTAGCCTGCCCCCCTATATCGCGGAGCAGTTGGTTTAGCTCGTACGCATCGGCCGGCGGGGCTTCGGACGCGGAAGTTCTGATTTTAATCCGCAAGCCAATTTAATCAAGTCTCGCTGGGCTTTCTATCCAAGGGGCAGATAGTTCCGCCTCGGGCCGCTTGTAACTGTCAAGTCATGCCATGGTTGGGATGCGAGCCAACAGGCGCCCCATTGTCTCGTCGCCGGCTGCCATCGACCGAGGCGCAGATTTTCTTGGCCAATACTGGCCGTATTCTGTCAAATAATCCCATATTTCCGGGCGATCATGGTAGAGACGTTCCATAACCGCAGCGATGCTGTTACAGCATGGCTGACGAACGCCATAGTATTCGACGACTGGTCCCAGCGGGTTGAAGTGGAGCGAGGTCATTTCCAGTAGCCTGAGCAAAGTGGGCTCCATCATGGCGCACCAGTGCGTGAGGCCGAGTTCCCTGCTGACGCGAACGACCCCCCGCAGCAATCCCAATCGCATGAGAGTGGTCGCATTGTAGTCCCGCCTCGGTCCGGAGATCACGCAGCGGGAAATCTCGGCGGTACGCAGGATCGGCATGTCCGCGGGCAACGGCACTGCGCAGTATTGTTGCATCGGGAAACTGTGCCCTGGCTGGTCCGCCGAGGCCAACACCAGGCGAATCGTCCCCACGATCCCACCGCTTTGGCGGCAGATCAGGGCAAAATGCTTGGAACGCTCGTCGAACTCGTCGCGCTCCAGGCCATTGGGCTCGACGGCCGAATGCCGATCGGTCCGCAATGCCTCGTATCGGAGGCGATAGCAACTCTCGATCGTGGCGGGTGTATCGGCCGATTCCACCACGAATGCCTCTGCGATGGCACGAATTGCCTGTGCGACTGCGGCCGGGGTCATCTTTTGCTCCTTCTTTCCGGAGGAATACGAGGCGATATTCGCCGTATCGGCGAAGCTCGCTGATATGAGGCGTACGTTTCGAAGCGGCGATGGCCTGACCGCACATCGGACAAGGTAACTAAAACGATGACCAAGGTCAACGTTCCGATTCCGGTTGGCGCGAAACAGTGAGAAAGGCGCTCTCTCGCTGTTACCGCTGGCGTTGAGCCGCGGCCATGGTGCTGTCGTCGGGGTGACGGTATCGTCGCCTGGCGTGAGCTGGTCGCCCAACCGGGAGGGGCGCCGGCCGCCCACCCGGTTTGCGACGCCTGAGGCGCGGCTGGCGGTTTCGTTTTATGGCGGCGATTCAGATCGGATCATGCCGCCGCGATTGCAGAAGGCCTCGATAAAGCTCGCCCTGTCCCTCCGTCGCGGTGCCTTAGCATCAGCGATCGCGACGGTGAGGCGCCGGGCACGGCGCGCTCCGCGTGTCAGCGGATGACCATTACGTTGACTGCCGGTCAATCCGCGCGTTACCATGCGCGACATGAGGTCGGACTGATGTGAAACGATGGAACCCAAAGGGTTGCGAAATGAAGGTGCGTCGGCGCTTGTCCTTCGGCTCTCCCGCGGCGCCAGGAGCGACCGCAGGCGCGGTGGCAAATCCTGAACGGAAGGCGCGGGAGGCGCCAGGGGCATCGATGGCCGTCAATGTGAACATCCCCGCGTCGTCGCTGCTTCTGCGGGCTGTGCTGCCAGGCATGGTCGTGAGGCGGGCCGGCAAAGTACAGGATATGGCGTCGGCGAGGGTCAAGAGCACGGCGGTGTTACGGCCATGACGGGTCTGGACAGGCGCGTCGCCGTAACCGGTTTCAAACCGACGCCGTCGATCAAGGGTACATACGTGCCTCCTGACAGCGATGGCGTAATGGCCCCTATAGTGGCTTATTTAGCCGCCGAGGATCCGCGTCGGAGCGCTGTGTTGGTCGTGGGGCCAATCGGGTCCGGGTGCGCGCTTCCGGCCGGTTGGTTTAGCACCTCGTTCTCGAACCCCACGGCCGCGCTGATCGAAGCGTGCCGGATAATTCAGTCCGGCGAGATGGACACCGTGCTGTTGCTTCTCGCCGGCGGCACGGCGCCTGGCTCGTGCGTCGCGGCGGCGATTACGCTGCGCTCGGCAGAGCGCGCCGGCGTACTTGCTGAAACGCCATTGGCATGGCTCGTCGCAGCAGTGCAAGCGGGAGCAGGCCAATCGGTCGCGTCTGCCTTGTCTCAGGCGGCAGACCTGGCCAAGCTCCCCCTCACGGCGATCGGCTACGCCGAGTTGCCGGAAGGCGATGATCTCGGGGCCGACTCGGTGGCTCGGGAAGCCGCCGCGGTGCTGTTCCAGTGCGGGGCGAGCGTTTGGGCGCATTTGTTCGACCAAGCGGGCGATATCGCACCCTTGGTGGCCGTGGCGCGCGCGATTGAAGCGCTGCGGTGTGCTCACGTCTTCGCCTCTCGTCATCCGGGCTGGGCAGAGGGACTGGAAGCGATATCATTTGCGACGCGGCCTTTGCCTTGGATACAGCCGCTTTGCGGTCGGGTCGGCCTGGTGGTGACCGCATCCGTCGACGGTGCCGCGGTTTTCGTTCTCACCGAATACCGCGGCCGTCGGACGGCCATCGTCCAAAGCCGTCTCGGCGGCCATGACGCTGCGTTGATCCCGATCGCCGGCACGGATGCCGACGATCTCGATCGTCAGATCCTTGAGTTGGCGGGTGCACTCGAAAACGGCGAGTCGTATCACGCAGCGGCTCGCCGATGCCGCCGGCTGTTCACGACCGGCCGGCCACTGCCGCTGGCGGCCGGTCTCGTGGCGCGCAGCCAGGCGGAGGCGCAGCGCGAAGCGAAGTTCCTCCGCCGCGCCTTGCAGATCGCCCAGCGGACGGGCAATGACGGCAAGACGCCGCTCGGCAGCATCGTAAGCCTCAACCCGCTTGGCCCGGACGTCCCCGTGACGTTCGTGTACCCGGGCGCAGGCAGTGCCTATCCTGGCATGGGAAGCGATCTGTTCGCGTTGTTTCCAGGCTTGATGCGGCGCTTCGAGGCCGGGTTTCCTGATGGGGCCGAATGGTATCGCGCGGCCGCGGCACTTTACCCGTCCAATCTCGGCGACCTCGATGAGGCCGGCCACCAGGAGCTCGAACGGCGGGTGGCGGCCGATACCTGGTCGCAGATCAGCGGGAGCTGTTTCTTTTCACTGATTTTGACGCATCTGGTTCGCGACCTTATGGGTATCGCGCCCGGCTCCGCCATGGGCTACTGCATCGGCGAATCGATGATGATGGCCTCGATCGGTGTCTGGCCTGAGGTCGACAAGCTTCATGCCAACTGGATCAAAAGCGATCTATTCCGGGCACGGCTCTGCAACGACATGGCTGCGGTTCGCGAGGCATGGGGACTCGACGGCGAATTGAGTGGACCGATCGCCGATCTCTGGCGGACATTCCTGGTTCTGGCGGGGCGCGAAGACGTGGCCGCGGCGATCCGCGGAGAGCCTCGAGTCTATTTGACCATTGTTAATTCTCCGAGCCAGGTGGTGATCGCCGGCGACGGCGCCGCGTGTGAGCGCGTGATCGCACGGATGGGGTGCCGGAGCATGCCGTTGCCGTTCAACGTTCCGATCCATTGCGAGGCGATGGCATCGGAATGGCCCGCCCTGGTCGACTTTCACCGGTTGCCGGTCACGCCCAAGCGTGGCGTCACCTTATTCAGCCAACATCGGTCGTCAATACCGCAGCAAGTCGACACGATCGCCGAGGCGATCGCCGACACCTATACCAAGCACGTGGACTACCCTGCGATCATTGAAGCCGCCTACGCAGCAGGTGCGCGGATCTTTATCGAGCTTGGCGCAAGGCAGATGTGCGCTTCATGGATCTCCGAGACGCTCGGGGATAGGCGGCATCTCGCGGTCTCGCTCGATGTCAAAGATACCGACCCAGCACTGACGCTGCTTCGCGGCGCCGCGCGACTGATCGCCCATCGCGTTCCGTTAGACCTCGACGCGTTGATCGGCGAAGACTGATTTGAGGCTCACTCAAGTCGCTTTGTCCGGCGACAATCAACACGGTTGCCTTATTGCCTCAGCCGAAAATGCTCCCCTGGCAGATTGTTGCAGCCTCATATCCGATGCGCCCACCAATGGTGACCGCAGCCGCCCCCGGCATGGCGGGAAGCGCAACTTGTAACCGCCGCGAGCGGCGAAGCCCAGCTTACCGGTTCCGCTCTACCGGCGGGCGGCCACGATGAGGGTCGGCCTGTCGCGCTCTCCGTTTCGAGTGACCGCGACGGTTTTATCGAAACCGTTTCGTTGACATTGGTCAGCACATCAGTTACCTTGCGCGGCATGGAGTTTCGCTGGAACCCAGAGGTATCACGAAACGAAGGCGGCCCCTGTCCGTGCGCCCTGGCGGGGCGCTTCGTTCGCCAAGCGGGTGCCGACGGCCTTTGGGCTTGCCCATCGCGTCAGGAGCGACCGAAGGGACAGGGCAGATCCTGATCCGGAGACGCGGCAGGCGCCAGGTGCGCCGATGGCCTTGAAGGGAACCGTGCAATGCGAAGTTCACGATCAGTCGCCGTGATAACTGGAGGATCTTCTGGACTAGGTGCAGAGTTCGCACGCTGCGCGGCGGCGGACGGGCATGATCTGATCCTGGTGGCGCGCCAGCAGGAACGGCTCGAAGCAGTCGCCGCTCCGCTTAGAGAAGCCTACGGCGTGAAGGTGACCTGTCGCCCCCTCGATCTTTGCGATCGGGGCGCGCTCGAGGCGTTCTGCGAAGAACTCCGCGCCGGCAATGTCGTGGTCGATGCGTTCGTGAACAATGCCGGTTTCGCGTTGATGGGCGCATTCTCCGATGCGGACCCAAGGCGGGTGGCGGCGCTTGTCGACGTAAACATCGGCGCGATGTCGCTTCTTCTGAGAGCCGTACTGCCAGGCATGGTCGCGCGGCGGAAGGGCAAGGTGCTGAATGTGGCGTCGCTGGCAGCCTACCAGCCTGGTCCAGGCGCGGCAGAATACTTTGCGTCAAAAGCCTACGTGAAATCGCTTTCCGAAGCGGTCGCGCACGAGGTCAGAGGAACCGGGGTGAAGGTGCTGACGCTTTGCCCGGGTCCGGTCAACACGCCCTTCGCTCGAAGCTCCGGTCTTGCATCCACCTGGCTATATTCCGGTCTGTTGGGCCTCGAAACCCCTGCCCGGGTTGCCAATCTGGCCTGGAAGCGAGTCGAGCACGGGAGCAGCACCCTCGTCCCCGGTTACATACCGAAAACCTTGGCGGTCCTATCGACCGTTATCCCAGACTTCATCCGTCTGCGATTGACCCGGTTTTCCACGACCGAGAAGGGCGCTGGTGATCCGGCTATCGCGACACAACGTTGTTCTTGATGGCGTTTTGGCGCGTGCTGTGCACTCCGTGTTTATCCGGAAAGAGATGGAGTCACTTCAATGACTGGCCCGCCGGAGATCCCCGGTAACAGATGCCACAGCGAAGTTGCCAAGCCTTTGGCACCAGCGTCCGGGGAATGCCATTGCTATTAGAGACTTGCTTCCGGACGGACTCGCAGATTCAAAGGACGAATGGGCTATGTTGGTAACAGAATTACCGCCGCCATCAGGACGTGACAAGGCTGCAATTGCGTCGTGGCTCAAGCAAGTAATAGCGTCTTATCTCGGAACATCCGTGGACATGATCGATGGCGAGATGCCGTTGATGGACTTTGGACTTGATTCGCTCTTCGTCATCCGAACGTTCGCGCATCTCAGGCAGGCGTTGGATATAGAGGCGGACCCTGCGGCGCTCGCCGTCGCAACGTCGATCGACGATCTGGCATGCCGAATTGCGGACGCTGCGGCTGAGCGCACGCTTGCGCCGGTGGCAAAGGTCCAGGTCTGGGCAAGCTTCAGCCCCGAACCGTTGGCCGATGCGATTCGCAATGCTCTCGATGTGGCCAAGCGCACTGCGGTCGTTCGCTGTTCGCAGTTTGCTGATACGCCGGTCGCACCCGTGCCGATGTGGACAGACGGGCGCTGCATGCTGGTCGCGGCTATCCGTCTATCCGACTGGGGACGTCGGCCGAATGCGCGTCTGCGCGGCCTGATGATGCAGGAGTGGGCGAGTGCCTTCACACCCTCGATCGTGGTCCTCTGCCCGGGTTCGGAGACAGAAGCCGCACGTGTTGAGTTCAAAGGAGCGCTCTCGGGAGCCGCCGACATCACCATGATAGACGGCAGCTTCGTTGCGCCGGCAATGCTCGATAGGGCGCGCGATCTCGTCGGGAAGGTCCCGTACACCGACGCGGGCTTTCGTGCTTTGGCCGCTCTGGTTGCGGCGGATTTCCCGAATGGGTTGGGCTGAGTGGGGATTCTCTGGTGTGAGGACGGTCCAATGAACATGTTCGCCGAGGATGCACGGCTACCTGCCGATATCAAGATGAGCGCTATCCCGCCGGCACCGAAGGGTCATCCGGTGCTGATGACTGGCGCGACAGGCTTTGTCGGCGCCTACATTCTCGCCGAGGTTCTGCGTGGCACGGATCATAGGGTGGTCTGTCTGGCGCGCGCTCAGGACGATGGCGAGGCCGCGGTTCGCGTACGACGCAATCTGCAGGCGCACGGTGTCTGGCGGGATTCGTGGTCTGATCGAATCACCGGCTTGTGCGGCAACCTGGCGGCTCCGCGTCTTGGCTTGTCCGAGCTCGCCTGGGTACGCCTGGCGAGCCAAATCGGCCTGATCATTCACAACGGCGCACAAGTCAACTTTGTCGCACCGTACGCTGCGTTAAAGGCGGCAAACGTCGACGCCACGGTCGAAATGCTGCGGCTCGCCACGTCCGGGCGGCTGAAGCCGTTCCATCATATTTCGACCGTCGGCGTGATATGGCGGCCGCCCGGTGATGTGGCCCCTGTGGCCGAGACGGATGATCCAGGTGATCCGCGGATGCTTGCGAACGGCTACGACCAGAGCAAGTGGGTGGCAGATCGCATCGTCGCAGAGGCCATCCGACAGGGGTTGCCAGGAAGCCTCTACCGTCTCGGCCTGGTTTCCGGCGAGTCTCGTACCGGCACCTATGCGCCGCGCGATTTCCTTTCGTCGATGCTCATTGGTTCGCTCCAGATGGGTGCCTTCCCCGATTTCGACTGGCCGATTCCCATGCTTGCGGTCGACGTTGCAGCACGAATGGTTGCGGGCCTTATCGGCGGACGCAACACGCTCGGCCAGATCTATCACGTGGTGCACCCCCATCCATTCACCGGCCGGGAACTGGCACGCCTTGCGCTGCTTCGCGGATTCAAATTCCGGGTCCTGCCATGGGAGGCCTGGCGCAGCACCGCCGTTCAGCCTGATAGGCTGATCGGGAGCGATTTGTCGGACTATGCGGACTTTCTGCGGACGGCGCATGACTTTCGGATTCCACACCTTCTGATGGACAACGTTCGTGCAGCAGTGCCGGAGCTGGTAAGAAGCTGCCCGTCCCAGCGCAAGTTGCTGGGCCGATACATGGAATATTTCATTCGAAACGGCCGCCTCGCCGCTCCGGACCGGCGCGCCGGCCTCAGGTGGGGTCTGACGTACGCGTATCGCCGCACGTTAGGTGCGTATACCTGAAGCGGTGGGAGTCCGATTGAATATCGACGCGTTTTCCGTCCGAGATGAGACCCATCAACGTGATAAGCATACGAGAGCGTCTTCCAATAAACGTACTGTAGTTCCGATGACGTGGACGCCAGTCCGATCCCCGAAGCGGAGTTTTTGAGTCATGACCGAGTCTGCAACTTTGAATCGTCCAGCCCCTTGTGCGGTTTCGCCATCGGTGTCAGCCATCGCCTTCGATCCGGAGGTCATTCAAAGCCGGATCCAGATGATCCGAACGACTCTGTATGTCGTGGTCGACGCGACGGGCCGCATTGGTGTGGCGCTTGACGGGGAAGCCGCCGGCGACGTGATCGGCATGTTGCCGCCGCTCTTCCCCGAATGGCTCGGTGATCGCGCGTTCACGGAGGCACACAATGTCCGGTTCCCGTACGTCGCCGGCGAGATGGCCAACGGGATCTCCTCGCGCGCTTTGGTCATTGCGATGGGCCGTGCGCAGATGCTGGGCTTTTTGGGGTCCGCCGGCCTGACGCCTCCTGTGATCGAGGAAAACGTCCTCGCAATAAAGGCGGCGCTTGACCCGCTTGGCGCCAGTTGGGGAGCCAACCTGATCCACTTGCCTGGACAGCCGGCGACCGAGCACGCGAATGTGGACGTATTCCTTCGCCATGGCGTCGACCGCGTCTCGGCATCAGCGTTCATGTCTCTGACGCCTGCAGTCGTGCAGTACAGCGCGACAGGTCTGACGCGCCGGGCGGACGGTCAGATCATCCGGCGTAACCATTTGTTCGCCAAACTCTCGCGCTCCGAGGTCGCGGCGGTGTTCATGTCCCCGCCGCCGTTGGAGGTGTTGCGCGGGCTGGTTTCGGCTGGCCGGATCACCGCGGCAGAGGCGGACCTTGCTGCCGGGCTGCCTGTGGCCGCTGATATTACGGTGGAGGCGGACTCGGGCGGCCACACGGACAATCGTCCATTGGTCTCGCAGTTTCCGACGATCCTCGCGCTCAAGCGCGAACTGGAAACGCGGTTTGACTACAAGCAGCCACTTCGTGTCGGGGCGGCCGGCGGGCTTGCGACGCCAGCCTCTGTTGCCGCGGCGTTCGCGTTGGGCGCGGCGTATGTGGTGACCGGGTCGGTCAACCAGTGCTCGACTGACGCGGCCCTGTCACCGGCCGCAAAGGCGCTGTTGGCTGGCGCGGGGTTCGCCGATATGGCTATGGCGCCCTCCGCCGACATGTTCGAACTGGGCGCGAAAGTGCAGGTGCTGAAGCGCGGCACCATGTTCGCGGCGCGAGCCACACGCCTCTACGAGCTCTATCGCAACTACCCCGACCTGGAATCGCTGCCACGCTCCGAGCGGGAGGTACTGGAAAAGACCTACTTCCGGCGTCCGATCGAAGAAGTGTGGCAGGACACGCAGCGCTTCTTTGCAGCCAGGGCGCCGGAGCAGCTTGATCTCGCTGCGCGTGACCCAAAGCACCGCATGGCGCTGGTCTTCCGCTGGTACCTTGGCAGGTCCAGCCGCTGGGCAATCGATGGAGTCGCTGACCGGGTCATGGATTATCAGATCTGGTGCGGACCGGCCATGGGAGCGTTCAACGCCTGGGCCCGCGGCTCCTTCCTGGAGCCCCTGGCGAACCGAGATGTGGTGCAAATCGCGCTCAATCTCCTGGAGGGCGCGGCCGTGCTGTCCCGGGCACAACAACTGCGCGCGCTCGGCGTGCAACTCCCTGTGGCGGCGTTCGACTTCCGGCCACGGCCACTGCAGGCATAGTGCCATGAATCACTTCACTCTGGGAGTAAAGCCAATGGAAGCAGCTCATGTCATGACCCCGATCGCGGTCATCGGTGCGGGAGCGCTGCTGCCCGGCTCGGCGAATGCGCCGGGTTTCTGGCGAAACGTCGTAGCCGGGCGCGACCAGGTTCGGGAGGTGCCCGAGACACACTGGCTCATCGCCGACTATTTCGACCCAGACCCCAAACGTCAGGACAGGACCTACTGCAAAACTGGCGCGTTCATGGACGAAGTGCTGTTCGAGCCGCTGGCTTACGGCATACCGCCCAACGAGCTGGAAGCGACCGATACGTCGCAATTGCTCGGGTTGTTGGCCGCGCGGGAGGCTCTGGACGATGCGTTCGGCGGCCATTTTGCGGAGGCGGACAAGGACCGGATCAGTGTCTTTATCGGGGCGTGCGGCAGCCCGGAGCTGCTTCGTCATATGTCGCACCGTCTGGAACGACCGATATGGTCCAAGGCAATGCGCGAAATCGGTCTGACCAAGGATCAAGCCGACGCGGCTTGCGACCGAATCATCGAGCATTACGTGCCATGGCAAAAGATGACGTTTCCGGGTCTTCTGGGCAACGTGATTCCAGGCCGGATCGCCAATCGGTTCGACCTCGGAGGCACGAACTTCGCTGTCGACGCCGCCTGCGCAAGCTCCCTGGCGGCGGTGGCGATGGCAATCCACGAGTTGGAGAGTGGCCAGGCGAGCGTCGCTGTCGCCGGCGGTGTCGATACGATGAACGACCCGGCGATGTTCATATGCTTCTCGAAGACGCCGGCTCTGTCACCGACGTTCGATTGCCGGCCCTTCTCCGATCACGCTGACGGCACAGTGCTTGGGGAGGGTATTTGCCTGCTGGCGCTGAAGCGGCTGGACGAGGCCGAGCGGGACGGCGATGCGATCTACGCCGTGATCAGGGGCATCGGGTCAGCGTCGGATGGCCGGGCCAAGACCCTGTTCGCGCCCTTGGCTGAAGGACAGGCGAAGGCCATGCGCCGCGCCTACGCCGTTGCGGGTTACGGTCCGGAGAGTGTCGAACTGGTGGAGGCGCACGGAACCGGCACGCGGGTCGGCGACGCCGTCGAGTTCGATGGGCTGCGCAGCGTGTTCGACGAGACCGGACGACCAGACCGGCAGTGGTGCGGACTCGGATCGGTGAAGTCGCAGATCGGGCATACCAAGGGCGCCGCTGGCGCGGTGGGTTTGATGAAACTTGTTTATGCCCTGAATCACAAGGTGCTGCCGCCGACGATCAAGGTGGACCACCCCAGTCCTGACTTGCACCTGCCGGAGACGCCATTCTATCTAAACACACAGACGCGCCCATGGACACGCGGGTCGGGCCACCCACGCCGTGGCGGTTTGAGCGCGTCCGGGTTTGGCGGCACAAATTTCCACCTGACTGTCGAGGAGTATGTGGGGGGCGGGCGCAGGGCGGCTAAGGTCCGGCCGGAAGGCTCGGCGCTCGTTATGGTGTGCGCCGCTGATTCGCGTGGCGCCGCCGAGGCCTGCCGGGCGATGGCCCACGATGCGGCTGAGCCAGGGATGCTTGAATGGCTCGCCTACTCCACCCAGCAGGCTTTCGATGTGGCGGCTCGTTGCCGCGTGGCAGTGGTCGCCTCTGACGGCGAAGAACTGGCCGCACGGCTGATGCGAGCCGCGGAGCGCCTGGATGCGGCGCCGAATACCAACATCTCCGAAGCGGGCATCGTAGCCGGATATGGCGCGCGCGAGGGGGCGGTCGCCTTCCTGTTCCCCGGACAGGGTAGCCAATACCTGGGTATGGGCGGCCCTCTCGCGATGTTCGACGAGGCGGCGCAGGCAGTGTGGGATCGCTCGGCCGATCTTGCGCTCGATCCGGCGCTGTCGCTGCACGAGGTCGTCTTTCCTCGCCCGGTCTTTTCCGACCAGGAACGCGACGCGGCAGCGGCGACGCTCACGCGCACCGAATGGGCACAGCCCGCGCTCGGCGCCATGTCGCTCGCGATGCTCGCCGTGCTCCGCCGCGTAGGAGTCGTGCCGGAGATGGTCGCCGGCCACAGTTTCGGCGAGGTCTGCGCGCTGCACGCGGCCGGCGTCATCAGCGCCGACGACCTCCTGCATATCGCGCGCCGGCGTGGCGAGCTGATGGCGGAAGCATCGTCCGTGCCGGGCGCGATGATCGCGGTCGCGGCAACGCGGGCGGAGGTCGAGGCGGAGATCGCGGCGGCTGGCGTGAGCGTCGTGATCGCCAACCACAACGCGCCCCGCCAGGTGGTTGTCGCTGGACCGGTCGAAGCCATTGCCGCGTTCGAGCACCATCTCGATGCGTCGCGGATTTCGGGCCATGCAATCGGAGCCCGCCGGCTGCCGGTGGCGACGGCATTTCACACGGCGCTCGTCGCGCCAGCCGCCGCACCGTTCGGGGCGTTCCTCGCGACTCTGGATCTCCAGGCACCGAGGCTCCCGGTTTTTGCCGGTGCCACCGCCTCCATCTATCCCGCCGGACCGAGCGACGCGGTGCGCGCCATAGTGGCGGAGCAGCTAGCGCGGCCGGTCGAGTTCGTTTCAACCATCGAAGCGATGTATGCAGCCGGCGCACGTTACTTTGTCGAAGTTGGTGCGGGCTCGGTCCTTGGCGGACTGGCGACCGCCTGTCTTGCCGGGCGGCCTCATCTTGCCGTCTCGTTGGACCGGCGTGGCGTGTCCGGGCTGGATGCGTTCTGGAGCGGCCTCGCGACTCTTGCGGCATCTGGCTGCGCACTCGATCTGGCGGCATTGTGGGACGGCTACGCCCGGCCCGCCGATCCGCGGCAGCGGACGAAACCGGAGTTTGCGGTTGCCATCAACGGCATGAACTATGGACGGGCCTACCCAGAGCGGCCGGGCGGTCCGAAGCTGCCACCTCCGCACAAAGTTCCCACCGTCACGTCGGCGTCGCACGAGATCGCCGCGCAGGTTGCAACCCCGGAGCCTCTCGTTTCGGGCGTCCCAGACGTCGCGATGGCGATGGCAGTAACGAGCGTCACACCGCAAACGATGGTGCGGGCGCCTCGCGCAACCCATGAAGCAGAGGCATCGATCCCAGTGGAACACGCTCCTGTCACACGACCGCATGTCGGCCCGCTCCACGCAGGCGACGGTGCTCCGGCGGACGCCTTCCGCATCTATCAGCAAGCGCTGAGCGAAGCGCATTCGTCGTTCCAGAGCTCGATGGCAAGCAGCCACGCAGCGATCATCAGCGCAATGGAAAGCGGTTTTCGTGCTGCTTTCGGGGCGAGCACGGTTCCGGCGGACCCGTCGCCCCAGCTTGCGTTGCCGTCGACGGGGATCGCTGGGGCGGCTCCGGTGCCTACGCCGGTCAGCGCCTACGCCGCACCCGTCGTAGCGCTATCCCGTAAACAAGAGACGTCAATCGCGCCGCCGAGCGCCCCGCCAAAGCGCTTCGATGCCGCGTTGCCTGCCGCCGACCCGCCGGCACGGTCTGCCACGCCGCCTGCCACCGGCGTTGCAGCGGCGCGCCCCACGCAAGATGTGTTGGCGATGTTGCTGGCCGTGGTCAGCGAGAAGACCGGCTTCCCCGCTGAGATGCTGAATCCGGAGATGAAACTGGAGGCTGATCTGGGGGTCGATAGCATCACCCAGGTCGAGATCCTGGCCACGCTGCAGGAGCAGATGGGCGGCACTTTTGAATCCGACACCGGACTGCTCGTGCAAAGCCGCACGCTTCGGCAGATCGCCGATTACTTTGCTTCCCAGGCGGCGCAGGATGAGGATGCGCAATCAGCAGCGGCCGCACAAAGCGTGGCCAGCGGCATCGCCGGACCTGGCGAACTGCAGGTCAGCGAAGGCTTGCCATCGCTACGCCCGTCGCCCACGATTGTGGTTCCGATGCCGGTGCCAGTCGACAGCGGTGCGCCGTCGCAGAGCTTGCAGGACTCCGACGTCCGGAGAGCGTTCGCAAGCCGGCAGGTGCTCAGAGCGGTTCCTGCCGCGGGCAGTGGTCAGCCCACGCTGCCGCCTCCTGCCGCCGGGACGGTCGCGCTGGTCGGTGGCCCCGCGGCCGTCGCCGAGGCGCTTGCTGGCCGGCTTCGCAACCATGGTTACGCGGTGCGCGTCTTCGCGGACCTGCCCTCCGAGCCCTGCGCGGCTGCCGTCTTCCTTGGTGGCCTGGCCGAAGTCGCCGACGCCGGCGAGGCGCTGGGCATTCAACGGCAAGCGTTCCGGCTGGCGTGCTGGACGGCAGTGCACCCCGGCGGCGCTTTCATCACGGTGCAGGACACGGGGGGACGATTTGGCACCACGTCGTTGTTGCCGAACCGGTGCTGGCTCGGCGGCATCGCGGGCGTGACCAAATCGGCCGCCCGCGAATGGCCGCAGGTGGCTGCGCGGGCGATCGATCTCGATCAGGCCGGGCGGGACGCGGACTCTCTTGCGACCGTCCTTGAGGAAGAGTTGCTGCACGGTGGCCGGGACGAACTCGAAGTGGGGCTGCCCACGGACGGAACGCGAGTCACTCTGCGGACGATCGGCGCCGAATCCGCGGGCGCAGGACTGTCGCTTGATCCGTCGGCTGTCGTCGTGGCCAGCGGTGGCGGGCGCGGCGTGACCGCTGCGGTGGTGATCGGGATGGCGGCCCGCTATCGCTGCCGGTTCGTGCTGCTCGGCCGGTCGATGCTCATTGACGAGCCCGCGGAGCTGCGGGACGCCGCCGACGATGCCGCGCTCAAACGGGCGCTGCTGAGACTCGCGGCACAGCAGGGGGAGACCCTCTCTCCAATGGGTCTTTCGCGACGCAGCGCCGAGATCCTGGCGGCCCGGGAGATCCGAGGCACACTGGCGGCCATCGCCGCTTCCGGCGGCACGGCCCGCTATGTTTCCGCCGATGTGCGTGATGGTGCCGCACTCGGCTCCGCCCTGGCGGCAGTCAGACGGGATTGGGGACCTGTCGATGTGCTGCTGCATGGGGCCGGCGTTTTGGCGGATGCCTTGCTGGCAGCCCAAACCGATGCGCGTTTCGATCAGGTGTTCGGCACTAAAGTGAAGGGACTCCGCTCTCTGCTCGAATGCATGGTCGGAGACGAGCTTAAGGCAATCGTCCTGTTCTCCTCGGTGGCAGCGCGATTTGGCAATGCCGGGCAGTCGATCTACGCCATGGCGAACGAGACGTTGAACAAGGTCGCCCAGGCCGAAGCATTGCGTCGCGGGCCTGCGTGCATGGTGAAGGCGCTTAATTGGGGACCGTGGGACGGCGGCATGGTCACGCCGGAGCTTGCCGCCCGGTTCAATCGGCAGGGCGTCCTGTTGCTCAGCCGCGATGCCGGAGTCTCGCTGTTCCTGGCGGAATTGGATCACGGATTTGATGGCGAGACCGAGGTCGTGCTCGGCAGCGAACTGCCCGCACAGCCTCCTGCCATCTTCCCCAAGCCTGCCGCCGAGCTGATGCCTGTCGGGACCATGGATGCAGGGCAACATGAGGAGCAGCGCGATCCGGCGGACCGCGGGACTGCCGGCTTCTCGCCCGCACCGCATGGGGCGGTCGGCGTCGCGTGAGTCGAACGGCGGGGACGCCGCCCACCAGGCGGCGTCCCCGTCCAACACGACATAAGGAGGTCCTATGACCAATCCCCAACCGATGCCGCGTCCACGACGGAGTGGGGCGGTGGTTGCGAGACCGGCCCGCGCGCGTGAAGCCAGCTTGGCTGGGGGGCAGCCGGTTCTGCGCAGCGACGCCGACGGCGTGCAGCAAACGAAATCCATCTTACGCATGGTATCGCAGGACAGCGCCATCGTCGCGGGTTCGCGGACTTCGCCGCTCGCCCTTTTGCTTCAGGAGCATTTCGCGACGTTGCACCGTCTGCACGGCGGTCACCTGGCGCGATCCGAGCTGGGGTTTCAGCAGTATTTGGGCGCGATCGAGAACGGCTTTCTGGCCACATCCAACGACCGCCTGATTGTCGATGCGCAGGCAGGGTTTTTCAGCGAGGCGGAGTTGGCCGGTTCGCAAGGTGTGAGATGGGACGTCACCTCCGTAACCCCGCGTGCCGGTGCTCGGCTCGATCCGCTTCCCGCGCCGGCTGAGTCGGGTTGCTTTGACGCCGCGCAGGTCCGGGCCTTCGCCGAGGGCAGGATGGTTGATTGCTTCGGCGCGGGGTTTGCTGAGACGCTCTGTCACACGGCCACGCCGACCATCCAGAGCGGGCCGATGCAATTCATCCATTCGATTGCCGCCTTCGAGCCGATGGGCGGCCCGTGGCAGCGCGGCTATACGCGCGCCGTGCAGCCGATCAGCGGAGATGACTTCTTCGCATCACACGTTCTCAGCGACCCCTCAATGCCGGTAACGCTCCTGGCGGAGGCCGCGCTGCAGGCCGTCGCCTTCCACATGACGGCGTGCGGCTTCACGCTGCGTCGCGACGGGTACCGGTTCGAGCCGGTCCCGGGACAATCTATCGAGTTGAGCAGCAGCGGCCAGGTCTCACCGCAGGCGCGCGAATTGGTGACCGAGGTCTTCATCGAGGAGGTCGCCGACGGTCCAACCCCGACAGTTGTTGCCGACGTTCTGATCAGCGTTGACGGCGTCAAGGCGTTGCATTGCCGTCATCTGGGCCTGCGCCTGGTACCGGACTGGCCGTTGTCCGATGGCTTGCCCGCGCGCGACACGGATGATCGGACCGAAGTCGGCGACGCTGGTCCCGTCGCGGAATGCGACGGGGTCCGCTTCGACCGCAACAGCCTGCTTGCCTGGGCGCTTGGCCGCCCGAGCGCGGCCTTCGGTCCCCGGTTCGCGCGCTTCGATGATGGTCGCCCGTTCCCACGCATGGCCGCCCCGCCGTTCCTGTTCGTCTCCCGCGTCAGCCAGGTCGACGGCCCGCTTGGCGGGATGCAGTCCGGATCGGCAGCGACCGTGCATTACGACGTGGGGAGTGAGCCATTCCACGCGTCGGTGACCCCCGATGGCCGCATGCCAGCGAGCCTCGTGATCGAGACGGCGCTGCAGGCATGCGCCTGGCTCGGCACCTATGCCGGAGGACCGCTATCAAGCGACGATGATCTCTCGTTCCGGGTCACCGAAGCCAAGATTCGTTGGTTCGGCTATCCGCCGCGTGCGGGCAGCCTCACGAACCGGGTCGTGTTGAAGAGCGCTCACCGGTGGCAGGGCACGCTGCTGATGAGGCTGACGGCTGAAAGCGAGGCTGACGGCAGTCGCCTGATGTCGTTGGAGATGGCCTGCGGTCTCTTCCCCAGACAGGCGCTGACCGGACCAAGCGATGCCACTGTGGCAGTGGAGCATGATCATTTCACGGTGGAGGCAACTGCGAACCTTGCGGGCTTGCTCGACTGCCTGCCACAGCCGCCCATGCGCATGATCGATTGCATCACGGGCTTCGCGGCGGCAGGCGGCTCGGCGGGGCTCGGCCAGCTCAGCGCGGTTCGGCGGATCGGGTATGACGATTGGTATTTCAAGGCGCATTTCTTCCGCGATCCGGTGCAGCCGGGATCGCTGGGAGTCGAAGCGATGCTGCAGTCCACATGGCTTCTGCTGTTGGCAGGGGGGCATGCGTCACCTTCCCAGCGTGTGTATCCGGCCGCCGCGACCAATCCGGTCCGTCTCCGCTTCCGCGGACAGGTGCAGCCCTTCCACGGCAGCATTCGCGTCGAGACCGAGCTGACCTCGCTTACTCCGACCCCGGCGGGCCTTGTCGCCGTCGCGAAGGCCGCGTTGTGGGCCGCGGATACACTGGTCTACGAGTGCCAGGACCTCGCGCTTTTGGTGTGCCCATGAACGGGCGGATTTCTGGCAGGGCGTTGTGACGGCCATTCTGGGCGGTGGGATTGAAACCGTTGTCATTTGCGACGCGGACCTTGCCTTGGACTCCAGCCGCTCGTGGTCGAGTACCGCATCCGGTGAGGCTGCCGTTTTATTCTTTCTCACCGAATACCGGGACCGTCGAACTGCCATAACACACTGCCGTCCATGACATCGCGCAGATCCCGCTCGCTGGCATGGATGCCGATCAGTCCGGCGGGTTAGCGATTGCAGTCGACGATCGCAACCAATGACCGCTTATCTTAATACTCGAGCTTGGTTGTTTCGGCGATCGTACCGCTCAGGCCGCTCAAGCCCGGACAAATGGCTTCGAACGGATAGTGTGCAGTCACGCTAATTGTCCTGACGCCGGCTAGGTTTGTCGTTTGTTCTGCCGTCAGCGAAGCGCCTGGCGCAGCCGAATCAAGGAATGGGACCTTCGCCCAAACCGTCGAGGGGGATGGAACGGCCATTGAAGGAACACACCACGTAGCGACGCCGAAACAATTGACGACTGCCGACCGCGCAGCTTCGCTGGTCAGAGTGCGCATGGAATGTTGCGTGAGGAAGTAGCGGCCTAAATCCGTCCCGGCGATCAGGACGAAGAAGAACGGCGCGGCGATCAAGGCGAACTCGAGGCTCGTTGTGCCCGACTGCCCCAGCGACCGACGATGGCTACTACTGAAGAAGGGTAACATAGATGGCCGTGTTGGTTGACGCGAATTGCGGCATCAAGGCCGCATAGGACATCGTCGCCGTGATGGTGACCAGCTTTGCGGCACCTGCCCCAGTGCATGTGTCCAAATTGGCCGCGGTGCACGAGGGGGAGGGGAAGGCGGCACCCGCCACGCAACCGCACACGACGGTCGCCGGACTGTTCAAACTCCAGCCGGTCGGCAGCGCGTCGGAAACAGATGTCTGGATGCCGCTAACATCCGTGGGCCGGTAGGCCGCATAAAGGCCGCCTGATCGCACGGCCTGCTGCAACTGGATCTCCTGCTGCGCCCTGTTGCCCAGATCGTAAGCCCCGAGCATCAGTAGCAACATCACTGGAGCGATTATCGCGAACTCGATTGCCGACGTGCCGTGCCGGTCGCGGCAAAAACGTCCGAGGTGTGTTTTGATCTTGTCTATCACGGATACCTCACTGGACAATCCGAACAGCTTGCGCCTGAGCAACTGCAGGACAACCACTGGCACTGAATTCCGAGATGCCTGTAAGGCTCAATGAGCCGGCGATGATTTCGCTGCAGCCTGACGATCCCCCAGTAAACGTTACGGCTGAGCTGGGGAAATACATAACGCCGCTGAATGTGCTGCCACTGCCGCGAAGGTTAACAGCCGCAGTCTTGTCTGTATAGAACAGTACGCCATTAAATGCAGGGTCAAAGCCGCTTGTGTCTGGAGCTGCCAAGTTTACAGTTGCGCCGGCCTGTACGTCAATGGCGCCCGGAGAAGAACCGGTCATGATTATCGTAACGCCAACGCCACTCAGAGTTCCCCCTGTCAGGACGACGATGTTCGAATCGTCAAAGAAATATGTTCCAGGCGGTAAATCCGGAGCACTACCACTCGCCACTGTAAAGTCGTTACAGTCGATTTTCCCAGTCGATTCGTAGGGTACGGGTATGCTACTGCACGGCGCGCTAGTCCTGTTAGGCAGCGCCACGACGCCGATCGTTGAGGCGAACGGGTCAGGCGTTGGTAACTGATAGGTGAGGGGCTCTGGAGTCAGCGCTTCGCATTGGACGCTGCAGCCGCCCGAGCTGACAGGCGCCTGGCTCACACGCATCAGGGAAGAAGCGTCCAGAAACATTGCGCCAGCGTTGACCCAGTTGGACGCAAAGGTGCAACCGTTTGCCTGGACGTTCGAACCGGGTTCGAAGGTGATGGCTCCCTCCAGGGCCAGCATGCACACGGGACCAGTGGGCGCCACCGCAGCCACGGCGCTTTCGCTAATCGTTACGGGGCCGCTGAGGAACATCCCGGAAAACAGCGGCGTAAAACTGGTGGTCACCACTGCTTGCACCCCCGGGGTGCCATTCAGGGTAATTGAATTGAGCGAGACCCCGCTGCTATAGCCCATGGCCGTGGCGACCGCGTAACCGTTCTTCAAAACGTCCTGGCCAGCGGCAAGGGCGAACATGCCGGCGGCGGCGGCGGCGTCTGCTGTGTTCTGGCCACGCCGCTTCTCCACGTACCAAGTGCCGCCTTCGGCGGCGAGGCCGACAAAACCAAGAATTACGATTGCCGAAACGGCGAATATCAGTCCCGTGACGCCACGCTGGTCTGCGCTCAGTCGGTGAAATAAAGACGCCGCGGATCGGCACATCTCAATAGCTGCCTTATAAATCCGTCCCAACGATCATGAGTTCATATTGAACCCGCGATCACGCATGTAACCGCAACGAGGGCTAAATTGCCAGACAAACCATCAGCCATAACATGACAAGAACACATGGCTCACAACCCGATTCCGAACGGGGCCGGCAACGCCCGGCGGCCGCCGCCGTGCCGGAGGACAAGCCGTCGTGCAAGCCTGTTGCAGAAGCAGTTCTGAGGGTCGATCATACCGGATTCTGCCCCCAGAGACGTCATCTTGCTGCTGGTCTGGGGCGTTCCATGGCCGGCTTTCCTGGGCGGCGTTCCGGTGCGAGTGACCGGGCGGTTTCCCGCATATGATCGCCATCAGCTTGTCGGTCCATTCCCCCGACTGATCGGTCGGAGGCGGCGACCACCCTTCGCGGCGGCGGCGAAGAGCCGCCTGCATGTGGGACGGGACCAGCATCGGACCTGCCCGCACAATCTCGTGATTTTCGTCACATGCACTGAACGCCATGCAGGAGGTTGCGTCCAAGGACTCGTTACCGATCAAGTTCCAGTGTGCCAGCTTACGCCAACGGCGGACGATGGGTCGCAGGCATGCCAGAAAAGACTTGCGGCGACGCGGGTCTGTGTGATTCGGTTCAATACGCGTATATATTGGACCGTTATGCCAATATTCCTGCTCCCTGCCTGGTTTCAGACCATATTGCCGCCTGTCAACCTTGGCAGCCGAGCCTCGCTGCATCGACCGGTGCGCAGCCAGCCGGGCTGGGACCGTCGGCGCCGACGAAGGTTCCTGGCGTCGTCCAGGCTTCCATGCGGCACCAGGACGCAAGGAAACCAGGCCGGCGAAGGGACCTGCCGATGAGATGCCTGGTCCGCCTGCTTTCCGCAATGCTGCTTTGCGGATTCGTCAACGCGTATGCACGGACGCCCGTCACATTGGCGAGTCCATTCCAGACGGCACAAATGGCTCCGCCTGGGTCGCCGCCGGGCTCCCCCGCCTTGCCCGGAACGTCGCCCGGTGCCACCCAACGTCAGGCTATTTCGGTGCAAGCCGGAACCGGCGTGCTGCTGCGTCTGCCACAGCCGGCGGCCACCGTGATGTCGGCGGAACCGGCCGTCGCGCGTGTCCAGCCGGCCTCGCCGACCAGCTTGTTCCTCATGGGGGTAGCGCCTGGCCGCACAACGGTTATCGCAACGACGGATGCGGGCGCGGCGATCGTCCAGTATGACGTGACCGTTACCCCTGGCGCCGGAGGCCAATCCCCGATTGCCTCCCCACCGGCCGGCGGCGGCATTCCCGGCACCATAAGCCCGGCGGCCGCGCTGGCGATCCAGGCGGCGATCGCGCAGACGGTGCAGGGCGCTTCGGGCGTCCGCGTCAGGGGCGTGGGAACCGACGCGATCCTCACCGGAACGGTGCCGAACGGACTCGCGGCCCAACAGGCTGAGGCGATTGCCCGTGGCTTTGTGGGCGACAAGGCCGGCGTGGTGGACAACCTTACCGTACTGGGCGCCATCCAGGTGAACGTCCGGGTGCGTATCGCGGAGATCGACCGCCAGGTCACGCGCCAGTTGGGGTTCAACTGGCAGGCGCTCGGCAGTGGCCCAGGCTGGCGCATGGGGCTGCTCACCGGCGCTGCCATTTCGGGCACGATCTCGCCGCTTATCCCCCTTGGCCTTGCGCCGCTGACCAACGCTACTGCGGCGCCGAACCAAATCGGTGCGGGGTTCACGTCCGGAAACAAACTGTGGGACGTCAACGGCGTCATCGACGCGCTGGCATCCGACCAACTGATCACCGTTCTGGCCGAGCCCAACCTGACCGCCCTGTCCGGCGAGACCGCGAGCTTCCTCGCCGGCGGCGAATTCCCGGTCCCTATCGCCGGCAATACGAGCAACGGCACGACCACCATCACCGTCGAGTTCAAGACATTCGGCATCAGCCTGACAGTGGTGCCGACCGTGTTGTCCTCGACCCGCCTCAACTTGCGCGTCCGGCCTGAGGTCAGCCAGCTAACGTCCACCGGCGCGGTCAGCGTTCCCGTCTCCGGCGGCACGTTGACGATTCCAGCACTGACCGTCAGGCGTGCCGAGACCACGATCGAACTGGGCAGCGGACAAAGCTTCGCCATTGCGGGGCTGTTGCAGAAGACCAGTCTCGACAACACGAATGGCCTGCCGTGGATCGGGGATGTCCCGGTCCTTGGCGCGCTGTTCAAGTCGAACGATTTCCAGCGCGGCGAGAGCGAACTGGTGATCATCGTTACGCCCTACGTGGTGCAGCCCGCTCCAGGGCCGTCAGCGTTGCATGCTCCGACCGACGGTTTTAGGCCGGCAACCGACCTGAGCCGGATCCTGCTTGGCCGCCAACTTGCTCCCGGTCCCGCCGGTACGCCGCCGCTCGATGGCGGTTTCATCCTGAAGTGAGAAGCGCATGCGCCACGTCTGCCTTATCGTTTCGCTGCTCGTCACCGGCTGTGGCCCTGATCTGTTTGATCCCTACCAGCGACCGGGGACCTGGAGGCCGGCCGGCGATAATGACGCGAACCTAAAGGTCATGGTCGCCAACCCGCATGACCTCATCGAAGGCGCTGGTCAGGGCGCGAGCGCCGGAGCGGAAGCGGCACCGCCTGTCGCCCGGTTGCTCGCCGGCAAGCGTTATCCGCTTCCCTCGGAGAACGCATCGACGATCGGCATCGTCTCGGAGCCGTCGCAACAGGGGACAGCCAATCCGAACCCAGTCCAGTAACGCCACGGAAGGTCGCTCGTCATGCGTTTGCCCAGAGGGTTATTGCTTGGTCTGTCGGTCGCGGTGACCAGTGCGTTGACGGCCTGCGCATCGAGCAATGGAAGGCGTCAGCCCACATTGAGCGCTGAGGCGCGATTGCAGGTGGCGGAAGCCGCCGACACCGCTGGAAACAGCGAACTGGCCCTCGCGATGTACACGGCCGCTGCGGCAAGTGAGCCCTCGAATACTGCGCTGCAATTGCGCTGTGCCGATGCGCTCGCCCGAAACGGAGAGGTCGCGGAGGCACGTCAGCTTCTGGCCGAACGGCTGCGCACCGGCGGCAGCCAGCCTGACCTGGTGCGGGCACTGGCGCTGATCGACCTTATGGCCGGGCAGCCGGCCCAGGCGATCGCCGGATTGAACCAGGTGTTGGCGACCAACCCCGGTGATATCCGCGCGCTTGTCGACAAGGCCGTGGCACTCGATCTTCAGGGACATCATGCCGAGGCACAGGCGATCTATCGCCAGGTGCTGGCAACGACACCCAATGATGCTGCCACCAAAAACGATCTCGCCGTTTCGCTGATGTTGGAGGGGCGGACCCGGCAGGCGCTGGATACGCTCGCACCGATGGAGAACGCTGATACCGCGCCGCCGAGGCTCAGGGTCAACCTTGGGATTCTCTATGCCGCCACCGGCAACGCGGAGCGGTCGCGACAAATTCTGGGCGACCGCGTGTCAGATGGTGATCTTTTGGCTCTGACACGAGCCCTGGCCTCGTCCGGTGCACCAGCCCCCACTCTCCCGTGACAGGATCGACCGGTCAGTGAGTAAAGCTTGCTAATGAAGCCAGGAGCAGGTTGATTGGTTGTCCTATCAGGACGATCAAAAGGCAGGGGACAATAAACAGTGTCAACGGCAGCACGAGCAGCGCCGGAAGCCTGGCGGCCCGCTCCTCGAACATGGTCATCCGCTCGTTGCGCAACTCAGAGGCCAGCGTGCGCAGTCCCTGACTCAGCGGGGTGCCGTATTTCAGGGTCTGCCCGATGGTTCCCGCGAGGCTCTTGAGGGCCGGCTGGCCGCTGCGTTCGGCGAGATTGGTTAGAGCGGTCCTGCGGTCCGGCAAAATACGCATCTCATAGCTGAGCAGCGAGAACTCGACGCCGACCGGCCGGTTCGACTTTGTCATCTCCTGCGCCACACGATCCACGGCCGATTCGAGCCCGAGTCCAGCTTCTGCACAGACGACCAGCAGATCGAGCGCATCAGGAATCCCGCGTCGCAACGCGTTCTGGTAGGGCACACGGACCATCGTCATCACCCAGTTCGGCAGCATCATCCCGAGCGCCAGAGACATCCCAGAATAGATGACCTGTCTGCCCAGGTGGTAGCCGAGGAAATCGGTCCCCAGATAGACGATGGCGGGTAAGCCCAACATGCATGCTACCTTCGCTCCCATGAATATCGGCATCGCCTTCGTTGGCTCGAAGCCGGACGTCAACATGGTCCGCGCCAGGACTTCGGCGTCATGGGGGGACTGCAGCCTGTCGCGAACCGCATCGCCGAGGCGCCGGATTAGCGAAATCAAGCTGGACCGCAAACGCGACGACCGCCGCTCCAGCACCGCGCCTTGGCGTAAGGCGACGATCCGGCGGGTAAACTCCTGATCCTCGGCTCCACGCAGGAACTGCAGGAGTGCGGCTGCGACCAACCCCAGGATCACGCTGCCAATAGCCGCAAGCAGAAGAAGCTTCTCCTGGGTCACGGCGCGAGGCTCATGCGAATCATGTAACGAATTGTCAACATGCCCGCGCCGAGCAATCCGAACGCAGCAAGCACCATATGGTTACCGGCGGGCGTATTCAGGAAGAAATCGAGAAAGTCATTACGAATGAAGATCAGAGCAATTCCCGCGACAAAAGGCAACGCTTCCATGATCATGGCAGACATACGGACTTCGGCTGCCAGCGCCTTTCCGCGCCTGGAAACGGTCACGCGTCTGCGCACCAGATCCTGCAGATTCTGAAGGGTCTCGACAAGGCTGCCGCCTGTCTGTGCCTGCAGGCCGATCGTGACCGCAAAGAACGCATACTCGGCGAGCCCGGCGCGTTCGTGCAGCTTCCACAGGGCGCGTTCGAGCGGCTGCCCAATCGCCACCTCGCTGACGACGAGCATGAACGCCTCGCGGGAGGGGGTAGCCGCCTCCTGGGCCACTGCGCGCAACCCCTCGGTCAGTGGAACACCGGCACTGACCGCACGGCAGATCAGGGCCATCACGTCTGGGATCTGCTCCAGCATCGCCCTCTGATAGCGCGTACGCTCCCACCCGAAGATAAACCGCGCCACGAGAAACACCTCGACCGGCATCAACAAGGCAGCCAGCGGCCAGCCCAGGAACTCCCGTCCATAGAAAAAGCCAATGGCCGCCGTGCCGCAGGCGATAGCGATCACCAGCTTCCACGCGATGACGTTCTGCTCGGGGATCTCTGGATTAAGTTGTAGCAGGCGCATAATCCGTGCCATCTGCTTGCCGCGCTGATCAGCCACCCGGCGGGCCGGCAGGCGTACCGGTGTCGCCGGTGCCGCGCCCTGGGGCCGGGAGCGGACAGCGCCGATCCGGTCTCGCATACGGCGCGTCATGACGTCGCGAGACAGCCATGTCGCGCTTATCAATGTCGCAAGCACCAGCATGATCGAGGCAGTAATCGGAATCAGCATTTCATATGCTCTGCAGTGCATCCATCCAGGCGTTCTCAAGACCGAAATACGTCAACCTGGCGGAGAAGGAAGCGCGCGAAATCACCTTTTTGTAGTGACCCATGATTCTGCCGCCGGAGTCCTCGGCATCGAACTGGAACGATACCACATCGTTTGTCGTAATCACCTCACCTTCCATGCCGCAGACGTCGGAGATTTGCACCACGCGACGCGCGCCGTCCCGCATGCGCTCGATCTGGATGACAAGATCGATCGCACTGGCGATCTGGTTGCGAATTGTGCGTGGCGCCAGGTTTGCGCTCGCCATCTGCACCATATTCTCGATCCGACCCATCGCGTCTCGGGAAGAATTGGCGTGGACCGTGCTGATCGACCCGTCATGGCCCGTATTCATGGCCTGCAGCATGTCAAAAGCCTCGGCGCCACGAACCTCACCGATAATGATGCGGTCGGGCCGCATCCGCAATGCGTTGCGAAGCAACGCGCGCTGGTCGATCTCTCCCCGGCCTTCCAAATTTACGGTGCGCGTCTCCAGCCGGACCACGTGCGGCTGTTGCAACTGAAGTTCCGCTGCGTCTTCGATGGTGACGACGCGCTCGTCGATCGAAATCATGCGGCTCAGGGCGTTCAGCAAAGTGGTCTTGCCGGAGCCCGTGCCGCCGGAGACCAGGATGTTCAGCCGGCACCGCGCCGCAATCTCCAGCAGGCGCGCAACGGGAGCGGGCATGCTCCCGTTTGCCACCATGCCGGAGAAGTCGAGCTTCTTCTTCGCAAACTTGCGGATCGAGATGCAGGGGCCGTCCAACGCCAAGGGTGGAAATATCACGTTGACACGGCTGCCATCGGGAAGGCGAGCGTCGCAAAGCGGACTGGATTCGTCGACGCGCCTGCCGATTGTCGCCACCATCTTCTGCGCCACCATGGCGACATGCGTTGCATCGCGGAACCGTACGTTGGATCGCTGCAGCTTGCCGCCGACCTCGATAAAGACGGTGTCCGGTCCGTT
>Ga0302189_10000888_pt1 | contig 26039 bp, 27 predicted proteins | sample II_Bog_E2_2_FD_194551 | JGI IMG/M metagenome (GOLD analysis project Ga0302189, IMG submission 194551) | Peat permafrost microbial communities from Stordalen Mire near Abisko, Sweden - II_Bog_E2_2 | ecosystem: Environmental > Terrestrial > Soil > Wetlands > Peat | place: Sweden: Abisko...
AACCTTCCAAGCCGGTGTCCAATTGAAGCGATCGAATCGCGCGTTCGAATTCAGACCTTTGCTCTCCTCGACGAGTCTCCAGATGGTCCCCACAGTCCTGAAGTAGAAGAACAGAGCGATTCCCATAAAGAGGTAGAACCCGATCATCATTGTTTCAGTGCCTCCGTTCCTTGCATATGATAAAGGCTCTTTACGCTCACAGCGGACAGCGGTGCGGAGGCATAGACAATGCCTAAACGGTAAGCCCGGTGTGGAAGCCGGTGGGTGTAGCCAGCCCCCATGCCATCGCAGGCGTATTGTGCGCAAACCCGAAGCGGCCGTCGGGGCCTAACAGGATGATGCCGCCGTGACCGCCGAGGCGATTGTAGAGATATTCGATGGCCTCCCGCGCTGCCAGCTCAGGGGCTGTGCCCGAGGCGACGCGGTCGGTGGCCCACTTGCCGAGGACCAGCTTCATGATGGGTTCGCCCCAGCCGGTGAGCGACACGGCGGCGGAGAGATTGTCGGCGTAGCAGCCGCAGCCGATAAGAGACGAGTCGCCAACGCGGCCGGGGGTTTTGTTGAGCGTGCCTCCAGTGGAGGTGGCAGCGGCCAGGTTGCCGCGGAAGTCGAGGGCAACTGCGCCTACGGTGTCATGAGATGGGAATGAATCGGGGCCGGGCGGAAGGGCTGTCTCCGGGCTCTTGTCGTCATGAAGAGTGTGGCCGGAGAAGGTGTCGTCGGCGAAGCCGGCAGCCTCGCGGGCCTTGGCCTGGGCAAGGCGCTCGCGCTCGCGGTCGAGAACCAGCTCGGAGTTGTCGATGAGGGTCATGCCGTGGGAGTGGGCAAAGTTCTCGGCGCCGGGACCTACCAGGTAAATGTGCGGGCTCTTTTCGAGGATGAGCCGGGCTGCCTGGATGGGGTTGCGGAGGCGCTCGACGCAGGCCACGCCGCCAGCCTTCATGCGGCCGCCGTCCATGAGGAGGGCGTCGAGCTGGACGCGCCCGTCTGAAGTTAGAAAGCTTCCGCGGCCGGCATCGAAGGTGGAGTCGTCTTCGAGGACAGTAACCGCTGCTTCGACGGCATCTACAGCGGATCCGCCGAGAGAGAGAACAGCATAGCCGGTTTCAAGCGCGTTGCGGACACCGGCCTCGTGGGCCTCTGCCGCGCCGGGCGGAATGGCCCATGCGCCGCCGTGAACGAGTAGGGTGGGTACGTGGCTGGCCGGGATCGTCACCGGAATATGGTAGAGCATTTCTCCGGGGAGCGGCGAATCCTGCTCTCAGTCCATCATCAGGTTCATACCGGTTGCTGGGCGTACTCCTCTTCTTCTTCCAAGCCATAGCGGCGGAGCAGGTTGGGCAGGCTTTGCGAGAAAGCCGACCGTGGCATCACCGTATCGCACCCGGCCTCGATGGCCTTGGCCTTCAGTTCGCCCTGCAAGTGGTTGAGAAAGCCGATAATCGACGTCGCTTTCTTCAGCTTCGTTTTGAACTTGGGGATCAACGACATGGGCTTGGCGTTCAGATTGTTCAGGTCAAAGACCAGCAGCTTGGGCCGTTCGGCCTCCGGCAGGTCGGTCAGCTTGGCCACCGACTCCTTGTCGCCCTTGACAAACTCCACTTTCACGCCGAGTTTGCGCGCCGTTTCCTGGATCTTGGCCAGGAAAAACAGATCCTCGATGAAGCAGAAGATGCGCGTGGGCGCATCCTGGCGGACCACGGCTGCGGGTTGCGGCTCGTAGGCGTCCTGATAGTATCCGTTATGGCCGTTGTTGGGGAGCTGGATGGTCGAAGGCGGGCCGTCGGCTATGTTGCCGTTTACGATGCGGTAGCTGTGGTCCATGGGGCCAACAAATTCCCTGGGCCCCTTCTGCCTGCCCGTCTTGCGCTTGGCCTGCGGCCCGGCAATGCTGTTGCCCGGCTGCCCTGGCGGCGCTGAACCCTTCTGGAAGAACTTCTTCTTCCGCCCCTGATTCTGGCGCCCGCCCGGCTGCGCACTCTGTTTTCCGCCCTGATGCGCCGAAGCGGGCCTTGGCTTCGCGGGTTGCGGCTGTGCCTGAGGCTGCGGCTGCGCCGAGGGAGCCGGCGCCTGAACCTGAGGCTGTTGCGCCTGGGGCGCGCTTGCCTGGCTGCTCTTGTTCTTGCGGCGGCGCCGGCGGCGCCGATGCCCCTGCGACTGCCCCTGGCCGTTGGCCGGGACCGGCCCCAATTCAGTTTGGGGCTGCGTCAGTTCTGTCGTCATTCGTAGACTTCCTGGTGCATTGCGATTTGGTGTTTCGCGGTCTGCTGCATTGCGTCTCTTGCTTCAGCCTTTTCCTGACGGGCGCTGAACTCCCCTTGCCCGCCGCCGCACTTTCTGAACGGGGAAAACAACAATAAGCGGCGAGAATCATCACAGAAGATCGTGCATGTTGCCACGGAAACCCACTCCGCGCGCAATCGGCTGTGATTCCCAGGCGCCCTTTGCATCTTCACCGATTCCGGCCGTCTCCGGCGTTCCCCTAAGAGCCTTCGCTCCACGCTTGCGGCGCCGGTTCAGCCTTTCTTCGGCCCATGACTATCTCTGCGGATCTCGGTGAGAATGCTTTTTGCCGCCACGCGCACAAGAGCCCGACATACAGCTTCATCCTATTGTCAGGAACGTGACGGTGCGGCTGACGCCTTACTCAGGTGATGCCCTTCCTATGGGAACCTTCGCTGCCTGCAACCTGCAATGAAATGAGCTTCCTCTGCGAAGATCCCTTGCTCCGCGGCGAGCTTGCTCTGCCCCTTTCGGGTGGCTCGCGTCAGCCGCTTGATAGGCAAGTTTGATATTACAGCGATCTGGCGCGGCTGGCAAGTGAACTTTGCAGCTCCGGTCTCCCGCCCTGCCCGCCGGCGCATCGAGGCGGCTCTCCAGAACCCTCCTAACGCAAGAGAGCGCCACTCAGTACGGAGTGGCGCCCTCTCTGTCCCGTGCTGGTCACTGGCCTCCCGAGTGATCTGCGGCCGGTGGTATCTTCCACCGCGCCTGCTTTAGACTTGCCCGGTCTGTCTCTCCCCTTTTGAGGGCCGCTTCGTTGGCGTTTTATCTTGCCGGGTGTCTTTTCTTCTATGGGCTGGCCGGATTGACTCCAGCAGCCGGCACATCACTGGCGTTTCTTTAGTTGCAATCGTTGTACCATTCTGGTAACTGTTTTCTTTCAATCTCTTGCGCATCTCATGGCGCGGGAAATTTTTCGATTCTGGAAGTTCTTTTTGGGATATTCTCCAAAATACCATAGGAGTGCATCCTACCGCTGGCACTGCGGACAGTAATGCGTACCCCTCCCACCCAGCACCATCCGCCGGATCGGCGTCTGACAGTGACGGCAGGGGAGGCCCGTGCGCAGGTAAACGCAGTGTTCCAATTGGAAGAAGCCCCGCATCCCATCAGCGTCCACGTAGTCAGAAACCGAAGAGCCGCCCAGCCGGATGGCGTCGCCGAGAACCTCGCGCAAGGCCAGCCGCAGCCTCTCCAGTTCCGCCCCGGTCAGCCGCCCAGCCAGCCGGCGCGGCCGAATGCCGGCGCGAAACAGGCTCTCGTCCGCGTAGATATTGCCCACGCCGGAGAGCAGCTTCTGGTTGAGCAGAGCCGTCTTGATGGCCAGGCGCCGACTGCGGAAGATCCTGACAAACTCTTCGGAGGTCACCGCCAGCGGGTCATCGCCCGCCGCGCGGAAACCTGCGCCCCGGCTCAGATCCCGGAACTCCAGCCGGCCGAAGCGACGCGGGTCCACAAAGCGCAGCTCCAGGCCGCTGGCCAGGCGCAGCCGCGCGTGGGTGTGGGAGGCAGGCGGCGCATCGGGGGTGGTGACCAGCAATCTGCCGGTCATGCCAAGATGGACGATCCATTGGGCGGCAGGCGTTTCCTCAGGCTTACCAATAGTTGGCTTGCCGTGCGCCGCCTGGTTTGTCTCCGGAGACCCGAGTTCGCAGACGATGTGCTTTCCGGTGCGATGAACGGCCAGGATCCTGCGCCCTTCCAGCCCCCGGGCCTGGCGAGCCGGCGGCGTCTTGAAGGGCTCGCGATGTCCGCCGAACCACACTTCGACGATGCGGTCGCCGCGCAGACGCTCATGGACGCCAAGGGCAATCGTCTCGACCTCAGGCAACTCGGGCATGGGTCCATTGTAAGAGAAGGTGTCGAGCGGCCCCGGAGATTGCTTTCCGCCGCCGGCTACTTCGGCTGGCCGGGCTCGCGAATCCGGCTGGCCTCAAAGCTCACAATCTTCCACTTGCCCTGCGCATCCCGCACGTAGACGCGGGTGTAGCGATAGCTCCCGGAGATGTCTTCTCCGGCGATGGTGGCGCTCACCTCGGCCCTGGAGATTACCTGCGCGATTGTCCCGTAGAAGCGCACCTTGCGTTCGGTGATTTCAATGGAAGTAAAGTGAATTGCGCCAGAGCGGAGGCTGGCCAAAGACTGCTCCTTGGATTGCAGTGTGCCGTTGGGAGTGATGGCCATGTAGTCGTCGGCCAGCAGGGCGTCCATGACGGCCGTGTTTCCCTTCAATACCGCATTCCGCCAGACGTCTTCCAACTGGTCGATCTCATGGCGGCTCTCGTGCTTCTGCCCCCTGGGCATCGTGGCATGTTGCTGTGCCGCGAGGGGCGTCAGCGCGAGAACCGCGGCAAATGGAAGAAAGACCAGGGCGTGCATGATCCGGCGGCGGACGAGCTTGGAAAGGGTGATCCTGGCAGCGGGCATAATCGTTACGGATGGTAGTCCCGCAAGGCCGCGAAGGTCAATCAATTTTACGATCATGCCCATGGCCGCTCCATCAATCTTCCGTGAACGGCGCCACTGCTGGCCGTCCCCGGACTCCCGCCGGTTAGACCTGGGCGAGAGATCAAACGAGAGCAATCAGGTTCTCCACGCTCCGCTCCCGCATCTTCTGGTAGAGGCCGCCCACCGCGTGGATCTTGAAGTGCTCCGACTCGCGGTGCTCGGCCTGCGCCTTCGCGTCGCGGTACTGCTCATAGATGAGCACCGTGTCGGGATCGTCCTCCAGGTGGTGGGGAATATAGCTGACGCAACCCGGCTCCTGGCGCGAGGCGAGGGTGAGCAGGCGCAGAGATTCGGCAACTTCGTCGCGATCTTCCGGAGCGAACTTCAGGCGAACTGCAAAGCTGATCATAGGGAAATTGTATCGTGAAGCTCTTGCCGCAGTCTGGAAGAGCGGCTCCGCCGGGAAGAGAGGTTTTCTTGGCGGGATGGAGCTTAGCAATGCGGCAATGGTGGTAGGGCTATGTTTGCGTCATAACCATGAAAATGATCTGCGCAATCATTGTAATGAACGCTGCTTGAGTTTCCCTCAAAATTGTTGGGTTCCGGGTGCCCCAGGTCCAGTTTTTGGGACCTGCGATTGCACAAGCCTCACGCAACCAGCTCTTCTGATACCTGTTCCCTGTACTTACGCCTCCCAGGGATTCACCAGCGACGGCGCGATCTCCTCGAAGTGCTTGACGTTCCGCGTGGCGAGTTTTGCGTGCGAGGCGAGCACGATTCCGGCGATCATGGTGTCTCGCGTGTCAACGGGGTGGCCTATCTTCTTCCGCAGCGCGTTCAGGTCCGCCGCCCGACGGGCAGCTGCCTCATCGAAGCTAGCAATTCGTCCTTGAACCACTTCGGACAGCCAGCGCTCAAACAAGTCTAATAGAGCGGACCGCTTCTTCCCCTCCGGCATCGATTGCAAGCCGTAGCGAATCTCGAAGATATTGACTGAGGAGGTCCAAATTGAGGTGTCCGGATGCCGGTCCAGCCAGCTGAGAACTTGGATATCCGGCCGGGGCAGCATGATCTCCGAAATCACGTTCGTATCGAGGATAATCATGATTCGAAGTCAGGTATTTGCAGGCGTATGTCGTGCAATTCGGCAATCGGCTCATCCAGAAAAATGCCCTGCCCACTAAAGAGAGCAGCGGAAGCCGTGCCAAAACCAACCGGCTGCGCCTTATCTTCCCGCAGCGCATTGCGGAGAATATCGCGCGCTTCGGCTTCCATGCTGTGGCCGTGGCGCTTGGCGCGGCGCTGCAAGCGCGTTTTGAGCGAATCATCAAAGTTGCGAACCAAAAGCTGCGCCATTTTTGCCTCCAAGACACCATTGCTATCATGATAGCAAAACGAACAGGAGTCAAGCCCCATCAATTCCGAGATCACGTTGGTATCCAGGACGATCATGATTCGAAGTCCGGAATCTCCATGTTGAAGTCGTGAATCTCAGCGATTTCTTCTCCCTCTTTGAGTCCGATGCCGCGGAACATATTGGCCATCTCGGTCCCAAGGCCGCCACTCGGCTTCTCGCGCTCCCGCAGTGCGTTGCGGAGAATATCACGAGCCTCCGCTTCCATGCTGTGGCCGTGGCGCTTGGCGCGGCGCTGCAAGCGCGTCTTGAGACTGTCTTCCAGATTGCGAACCAAAAGCTGAGCTATTGTTGCCTCCAGGTCTCTATTTGCTATCATGATAGCAAATAGAGATGCGATCAGCAAACGGCCGGTGGCTCACCCTTAAAGTAACCACAAAAGTTATGCGTGAAGGCTCTCCAGCGCCGCCGCAAACTCCGGCAGCAGCATCGTCTGCTCCCGATCCGGGCCAGTCGAGACCATTCCGATCTTCGCTCCGCTCTCCCGTTCCTGAAAGCGCAGATAATCCCGGGCGGCCTGGGGCAGTTTGTCGAATTCCGTAATTCCCTCGGTCGAGGCGCGCCAGCCCTTCAGCGTGGTATAGACCGGTCTGATCCGCTCCAACCCATGCACATCGGCGGGAATCTCGTCGCCCACCTTCCCATCGATCTCGTATCCGACGCAGACGGGAATCTCCTCCATCTCGTCCAGAACGTCGAGCTTGGTGATCACCAGCCACTCGGCGCCGTTGACTTGATTGGAGTAGCGCAGCAGGGGAATGTCGAGCCAGCCGCAGCGGCGTGGCCGCCCGGTCACAGCGCCATACTCGTTGCCGCGGGCCCGCAGGTGATCGCCCACCGCTTCGTGAATCTCGGTCGGAAAGGGGCCTTCGCCGACGCGCGTCACATAGGCTTTGGTCACCGAGATCACCGTGCCGATGGCCGTCGGACCCACGCCGGTTCCCGTGGAAGCTCCGCCCGCTGTCGCCGACGACGATGTCACAAACGGGTAGGTCCCGTGGTCGATATCCAGCATCGTCCCCTGCGCGCCCTCGAACATCACGCTGCCGCCCTCGGCCAGGATCTTGTTCAGCAGCCGCCCGGTATCGGTAACAAACGGCCGCACCTGCTCGGCTGCGGCGGCGTACTCGTCGTACATCTGCGTGGGGTCCAGAGGATCGGTCCCAAAGAGCGCATGGGCGATGGCATTCTTCTCCGCGCAGGCCTCCTCGATGTGGGTCTTCAGCAGGTCCGGCCTTAAAAGGTCCACAATGCGCAGCCCGCTGCGCGCCATCTTGTCCTCGTAGGCCGGCCCAATGCCGCGGCTGGTGGTGCCGATCTTCTTCCGCCCCGGCGCGCTCTCGGCGGCCAGCTCGATCATCCGGTGGTAGGGCAGAATCACCTGCGCCCGGTTGGAGACAAAAAGCCGCTCGTCCACGGCCACGCCCAGGGCCCGCAGCTTGGCTACTTCCTTCAAAAAGGCAATCGGGTCCAGCACCACGCCGTTGCCGATGATTCCCCGGCAACCCGGCCGCAACACGCCGCAAGGAATCAGTTGCAGCACAAACCGCTGCCCGCCGATGATGACCGTGTGGCCGGCGTTGTGTCCGCCGGCATAGCGCGCCACGGCGGTAAACCGCTCGCTCAGCACGTCCACGATCTTCCCCTTGCCCTCGTCGCCCCATTGGGCGCCCAGCACTACCGCCGTCTTTGCTCGCATGTCGGTCCGTTCCTTGAAGCCAGTCTTTTGGGCCTGTTTCCTGAGAGTCACACCACAGCCCCGGCCGCCTCTTTTGGGGACGCGCAGGAATCCCGGGCTGCAAAGCGAAGGCGCAGACCCCGCCGGCCCGCACCATCTTTGATGATAAACCCTGCGTGCATCATCGCCCTTTTCGGAAGAAAACGGCAGATCTGGGAAATATCGAAGGTTCCCGCCACAACTAACGCCGGCAAACCGGGTCTAAACCAGACAGCCGCTTCTTGGCCGCGCGCCGGAGAACCAGTCTGACCGGAATGCCCGCCGCGGCGGAAGCAGTCCATAAGTTTCGCCTCGGGGCGACCCTATGGGTACCACTGAGAAGGAACATGAGATCCCAATTCTGTCTTTGCGGGTCGCGTCTGGTTGCTCTCGCGACTGTCCTGATGGTCCTGCCTCTGGCGCGCGCTCCGCTCTTCGCGCAAAGCCAATACGGCCAATACCCCCAACCACAACCCTATGCCCAACAGTCTTATGCCGCCCAAAACCAGCGACCCTCAAGCCAGGCATACGCTCAGAGCTATCTGCCGCAGGACGATGGGCAGCCCCAACCTCAAGGGCTGCCGCTCACAGCGGAGCAGCTTGAGCAGTTACTTGCCCCCATCGCCCTCTATCCTGACACGCTCGTAGCGGAGACCCTGGCCGCGGCCACCTATCCCGCCCAGGTGGTGGGCGCCGACCATTGGCTGCGGGCTCAGGGCTATGCTTCTCCCGATCAGATTGCCGCCGGAGCCGACGCCCAGGCCTGGGATCCCAGCGTGAAGGCGCTCACGGCGTTTCCGCAGGTGCTGGCCCAGATGGACCGCAGCCTCCAGTGGACCACCGACCTGGGAAACGCTTACTACAACCAGCCTCAGGACGTGCTCCAGACTGTGCAGGTCCTGCGCCAGCGCGCGCGAGCCGCCGGAACCCTTCAAAACACCCCGCAGGAAGCCCTGAGCTACAACCAGGGCTACATCCAGTTGGCCCCGGTCAACCCGCAGGTAGTCTACGTGCCGGCCTACAACCCCTGGGATGTCTATGGTCAGCCGGTGACACCCGATCGGAATTTTTCGCTGCTTGGCTCCCTGGCGTCGCTTGCAGGCTCATCGCCGGTAAAGTACGGCCTCGGGATCGCCATGTCGGCCTTCAACCACACCCCTTTTGGCTGGGCAACCTGGGCTCTGAACTGGCTCACCCAATCTGTTCTCTTCAATCAGTCGAACTACCAGTCGAACAGCACCTCAGTGGCCCATTGGGCCTACCCGTCGAGCGGCGGGTACCGGCAGGCGGCGATGCCCCGCCAGCCGGGGGCTAACAACTGGCCCTACGCAGCCAACCGTCCCGATGAACGATTCCACCGCGAGTACCCCGCGCAGCCGGGCAACTACTCTCACCCCGCATTCCAGGCCTACAACCGCTTCCAGCCTTCAAGCGCCATGACAGCCAGGCAGCAAGCCGAGGCTCGTTCCGGCTACGGTTCCGGCTTCTACGGCGGGTCTCCACAGGTCTATTCACGCCGCCCGGCTACCGCCTATCCCGGTCCGCAGTCAACCTGGCGTGCGCCGACGCAGCGGCAGAATTTCGCCCAGCGCCCCTATTCCGGCGACAAATTCTACTCGGCCTCGGCCGGCCGCGGCTTCGGGGAGTCCTCAGCCAAACCAGCCCACACCGGCGGCTTCCATCTCTTGGGTGGCGGCCACAATGCTGAGAAATCCTTCCACGGCGGCCACGCTCCCAAGAACTACAGCAGCGGCAAGAGTTTCAGTAAAGGCCATTCAGGCGGTGGCCACTCAGGCGGTCACCACGGCGGCAGACATCGCCACTAAGACGTAGTCCGCCTCCCCAGCCGCCAGCGCGGCCGAGGCCTACCGGCTGGCGCAGATGCGGCTGAAGGCGATGGGCGCGGACGGAGGCGCGGCGGGCAAGTAGCAATACACAAGAGAGGAAGCACCCAAAAGCTTGCCTCTTGATCCGCGCCGGAGATCGGGGGATCCTGCGGTTTATGCCCTGGGGGAACGGGCCGCCGGTGCTTTGAAGGCCGCCGCGGCTTCGGCGTCGAGTGCGTTGCGAACCGATTCGGTCAGCCGCGGCTTCTTCATCTCGCTCTTGAGGCTGGCGACAATCTCGCTTTCCATCCCCATGCCGCTCTTCTTCTTCATGGTCAACCCTCTCTCTAAGCAATAAATCAGTTACTTGCCGAACCTATTCCTGGCATCTGTCCCAGCCTCAGCGCAACCCGCACCTCCAGCCGCGCGCCGGAATTGCGGACGTTGCCCGAGACAATTGAGAGGGCCTCTCCAACGGGAGCGTGTTGCAGGGCCAGCAGATCGAGGCTTTCGCTGATTCTGCCGAGTTTCCGGGCTTCTTGCGGAATTTCTTTGACGGGCATGGTCTACACAGCTTTCCGACAGCTCTCGAGGAAGCTGGATCGGCCTTTGTTGCTGCCGTCTCACACCTTCACAGAAAATCATTCTCGGCGCGCTCAAGGTAAATGTCTGTTCAGATTGGACCACCGCTACCCGGCGCCCGAGTCTTTCTTGACCCTCAATCGGCCGCCGCGTTTGCCCTTTCCCGGCCCACGGCTTCCCCAGCCAGAATCAGCAGAATCCCGGCGATCCAGAGGAAATGGCCCTCCAGCGGAACCAGCGAATGGAGGTGAAAAAAGACCCAGGTCCCGGCCATGAAGGCAAGGATCATCACGGCCAGGATGCGGCGCGGCCAGCGAAGCCTTGGAAAGAGCAGAAGAAGAATATAGAGCAGTAAAAGCGGATTGATCCAGCCGCTGAGGACAGCCAGGAAATCCTTCGAGTGCCAGACATCCGGATTGATCGTGTTCACCAGGGTGATCCATGCGCATCGCGAGCCCTGAAACACGGTCGGCGGGTCGCCTCCGGGGGTAGCAGCCTCCCTGACGGCGGACAGGAAGAACGCCCAGACATAGACGCAAAACCCGATCAGCCGGGCGATCAAAACTGTACGGCGCACCGTTGCGCTTTGTGTGCTTGGCGACATCAGAGCCTCCTGAATCCGGTTCGCGGGGAACCGCTGCGGACCGTGCAAATCCGGAACAAACCATCATAGCCCATGCGAACCGGGTGTTGTGCCGCCGGCCAGCACCGCGTCCGCTATGCGCGCCGCCTCGGCAGCCGGACGCACGGCATGAACGCGCACGATGGATGCGCCATGCAGAATGGCCGCCACCAGCGCCGCCAGGCTGGCCACCTCGCGAGCGTCGACCGGCGCATCGGCTCCGGCCCCGTCGCTCCCTGTGCGGAGCGGAGCCAGCGTCCGGCCCAGAAACGATTTCCGGCTGACTCCGGCCAGCAGTGGCCGGCCCAGCGAGAGCAGCTCCTCTTGCCGCGCCAGCAGGGCATAGTTCTCCTCAAATCTCTTGCCGAATCCGTAGCCGGGATCGAGGACGATTGCTTCGGGCGGAATTCCTGCCGCTGAAGCGGTTTGCAGACTCCTTGCCAATCCCGCCCGCACCATGGCCAGCAGTTCATCCGCCTCCAGCGGCGGTTGCGCGCGCCATTCTTCGGGACGCCCCCGCGTATGCATCAGAATCACGCCGCAGCGAGCCTTCGCGCAGGCGGAGGCCATCTCCGCATCCCAGAGAAATCCGCTCACGTCGTTGACGATCTCCGCGCCTGCCTTGAGAGCCGCCCGCGCCGTCGCCGCCTTGTAAGTGTCTACCGAGACCACTGCGTGGGGCCGCTCCCCGCGGATTCCTTCCAGCACGGGCAACAGCCGCGCCTGCTCTTCATCCGCACTGACAGCGGGAGCCTGCGTGGAGCCAGCAGCGCTGCCCGCCCTCGATCCCGGCCGCGTGCTCTCCGCGCCCAGATCGAGAAGATCGGCCCCCTCGTCCAGCAACGCGAGCGCATGCGCCACGGCGGCTTCCGGAGCAAGAAAAGCGCCGCCATCGCTAAACGAATCCGGGGTGATGTTGACGACGCCCATCACCAGCGTGCGCCGGCCCAACTCCAGCGTGCGGGTTCGGAGACGCCAGGAAGCGATCTTTCGATTGAAATTGGTCACGTCTCTTTGCCTGCCCTCGACAAGTTGGGTAAAGTGCTCACCGGCGGAACGCTCGCTTTTGAAGATGACCTTCCCTCTCGATGGTACCGCGCTGCCTCTTTGCTTCCTGCTAAACTCCGTCCATGACGCTGTTTCGTCAATTCCCATCGCTTCTGCTGGCTCTTGTCTTTGTTTCTTCCACCGGACTAGCTGCCCAGGCTCCGGCGAGACACACCGCCAAGGCCGCAGCGCGTCCTGCGCCCCATGCCGCGGCCAAAGGTCCGCTGGCCGACCGCATCAACGCCATTCTGGCTGAGCCGGCGCTGAGCCATGCCCAGTTCGGGATCAGCGTGACGACCCTCGACGGCCAGCCGCTTTATGGCGTGAATGAGGGCCGGCTCTTTACCCCGGCCTCGAATGCCAAGCTCGTTACCACGGCCGCCGCCTTTGGCCTGTTGCCGGTGGATACCCTGACCTGGACGACCCGCGTGGTGGCCGGCGGCGAGATTGACGGCGCCGGTGTGCTGCACGGCGACCTGATCCTGCTGGGCGCGGGCGATCCCACGCTGAGCGTCCGCCATTACCCCTACCGCGGGCCCGAAGCTGCCGCGAGTCAGGCAACGGCGAGTTCCGCCGCCGCGCCCGCCGAGGCCGAGAAGCCGCCCCGCGCCATGGACCTGCTGAATCTGCTGGCCGAGCAGGTGGAGCAGGCCGGAGTGCGCACGGTGGAGGGAAGCGTGATAGGCGATGACAGCTTCTATCTCGACGAACCCTATGCAACCTCCTGGGCATGGGACGACCTGCAATGGAGCTACGGCGCCGCGGTCTCCGCGCTCAGCTTCAACGAAAACGCGGTGGAGCTGACGGTAACCCCCGACCCGGAGAGTCCATCGGCAACCGTGGCGGAATGGACCCCGGATCTGGATTACTACACGCTGGACAACTCGATGACGCCCGCGCCGAATGGGGAGGGAGCTCATCCCGGCCTTGACCGCCGGCTGGGCAGCTTGCTGGTGCGCGCCTGGGGCACGGCGCCGGTTGAAGGCTTCCATGCCGGCCTGGCTGTCGACGATCCGGCGGAGTTCACCGCCGCGGCCTTCAAGGAGGCGCTCCGCAGCCACGGCATTACAGTGAACGGCAACACTGCCTCCCGCCATAAGTACTCGAACGGAACCGGCGATTTTGCCCTGGAGCGCGCCCAGCCGCTCAAGCTGACCCGCTCCAGCCTGTCCACGGTGGCTGCGCCGCTGGAGGGACACAAGGTACTGGCTGAGCGCGTCTCTGTGCCGGTGGCCCAGGACGTCACAGTCATCAACAAGGTCAGCCAGAATCTGCACGCCGAGCTGCTGCTGCGCCTGCTCGGCAAAGTCTACGGAACAGACGGAAGCCTTGCGCAGGGCACGCGCGTGGTGCGGCAGTTTCTTGTTGACGCCGGAGTGGACGATGGCGACTTCTTCTTCTACGATGGCTCGGGCGAGAGCCGGGATGACCGCATCGCTCCCCGCGCCTGTACGCAACTGCTGGCCTACGCCTCCCGCCAGCCCTGGGGCCCAGCGTGGCGCGAAACCCTGCCCGTGGCTGGAGTGGACGGCACCCTGGCCGGCCGATTCAGAAACTCGCCGCTCAAGGGCCGCCTGTGGGCCAAGACCGGCACTCTCAACGAAGTCAATGCCCTTTCCGGCTACCTGACTGCGGCCAGCGGCAAGACTCTGGCATTCTCCATCCTGGTCAATGGCCACCGGCCTGGCGGCGAAGCCGAAGTCAAGGCCATCGACCGCATCGCCGAGGCCATTGCCGCAGCCGAGTGACGCTGTATCATGGGAGCGAGATGCGTTTACCTTCTCTTGTTGGTTCCTGTCTTTTGCTGACTCCGGTGCTGGGCCTTGCCGGCGTGCTGGCCGTGGCTGTCGCCGGCTGCCGTTCGCTGCCACCCTCAAAACCCGCCGAGCTTTGGACGCCGGAAGAGGCGCGGGGAGCGCAGATCTACCAGGTGAAGTGCGCCCGCTGCCACTATCCCACCACCACCCAGGGACTGCACGGACCGGGGTTGCAGGCGCTGACCAAAATCAAAGCCATGCCCTCGGGCGCGCCGCCTACCGACGAGCGGCTGACGCAGGCCATTGTGGGCGGACGGCTGGAGATGCCCGCTACGCCTCTGACCGATGGCCAGCTCAGCGATCTGCTGGCCTACTTGCACACGCTATGAGCGACGACACCAGAAGCGAGGCACACGGCCCACCGGACGCCGGAGCGGAGACCGGCAACGCTGGTGACGCCCCGGCGCGGCTGGGGCGCTTGCGGACTCTCCTGTCGCTGCCGGGCCTGGTGGCGATAAGCCTCTACATGATGGTGCTGGCGGGAATGAACATTCTGGGTGTCGCGATGGGGCAGACGCCGGCGGTCTTTCTGGCCTTCTCGGCTCTCTTCATCGCGGCGAGCCTGGGGTTGCTGCTGCTGCTGCGCTGGGCCTGGGCTCTCACCCTGGCCGCCGTAGTTCTGCTGGTGGGGCTTTTCCTCTGGAAGTTCGCCGCCAGCCACGAATTCCCCTTTGCGATTCAAGGGCTCCTCAACCTGGTCTTCTTCCTTTACCTGGTGCGGACCGAGGTGCGCGAAAAGCTGCGGTAACGAGAATTACCAGAGCACCTTGCAGATGTTGGCTTGGCGGATTTTGCTATCGCGGGTGATCAATACGCAATCCATGACGATAGCGGTTGCGGTGATGATCCGGTCCATCGGGTCGCCATGGAAAGGGGCTGGTAATTCGGCAGCGCGCGTCGCAATAAGATCGCTGACGGGAATAACTTTGAACCTGCTCCTGATGCGATCCAGAAAGACATGGTCTGGAACTGTTGGCTGAATTCGCCCGCGACGAATCGAGTTGGCCACTTCATAAATTGTCATGGCGGAGATTGCAAAAATCTCCCTTGCTGATTCGGCCTCTCTGATGGCGGCTCTTGCCGACGCTGAAACCTGCTCAGGGGTGAGCGCGAGCCAAATCACTACATGAGTGTCGTACAAGATCACCGTTCGTTCCCTCGCTCAGCCCGTTCCCACCGCTCGTCAGCCATCGTCTCCCACTCTTCGTCGGTGAACTCGGAAGAAACGATGTCCCCATTGATGGTTCCCATCCCCCGCATAAACCCAAAGATCGACTCCGGGCTTTCCTTCTCCGCCGGTTCCTCGAAGGGCAGAATCCGCGCGAACGGCTTGCCCCGTTTTGTGACCAGGACGGGGCTACCCGTGGCATTCATCTCGGCCATCACCCCAAGGCACTTGGCCTTGAACTCGCCGATTGGCATTGTCTTCATTGGAACCCTCCTGACAGATTTAGTATACTCTTGACCATGGTCATCTGACTATGGTCATAAGACTGCTTGACTAAGACTCTCACTCCGGCAACCCGGAAAATCTCCGTTTATTGGCACAGGCTATTCAACTTGTCGAATGGCTCTGGCTTGACGGGTGGGTAGGCAAGGTGGCGTGAATTCATGAACAGGTCGAGGAAGCTGGCGCCGTTCTGGGATGCGAAGTCGGGATTCAGGGAATAGACGGGATCCTGCTCGACCTCCGGAAGCGAGGCAAATCGGAAGCCCTCCCTGCGCAGCATGTCCAACAACTCCGGCAGCATGAGAGTGGTAAAGGACATGGCGTGCAGCAGCATCACATGCGGTATCTCGCTGCTCCTCTCGCCATGAAAGACAATCTCCGACTCCTGGCGGCCGAATGCGGTGTATTCCGCCGCGCTCTCAAGATAACTCTGCCGAAGCCACGCAATGGCCGCGGTGTCGTGCTTTGCCAGGCAGCGCACGTAGGCGTCGTTCCATGCGTAGTCGCCAAAGCTGAGCGTGACCTCGGCCGCGCGGTAGCCATGGTCTTTGAGCCATGCGCGGACGGCGTTTCGCTTCTCCAGCGTCTCGCCCTCCGCCAGGTACGGATAGCGAAACCAGTGCCAGTCGCTCCCGCCGGCGTATTGGGCCAGCGCCGGCTCGCCGAGCGCGATCTCATGCTCGAAGGCCTCCACGGTGTTCTCCTTCAGCGACATGTGCGACCATGTGTGGTTGCCAAGCTTCATGCCCGCATCGACCCAGATGCGCAGGGCCTGCTGCGCATCGGGGTCGTTCTCCAGATGGACGGCGTTCACAAAACCATATGTGCCTTCCAGGTGGTTGGCCTTCAGTTCGGCTGCCAGCTCCGTGGCGATCCTGGCCCGGCTCTCTCCCGCGGGCAACACGCCGGCCGACGGCAGATCGTCAAAGGTAAGAGCCACCACGGGGTGCGGGTCAAGGGGCAAAGGCGCTGGCAAAGGCGCATCGCTGATTGCGCCGGTCCACATCTGCTCCGCGATCAGCCACGCGCCATCCTTTCCGCGGTGGTAAATCGTCATATAACTTCCACTCGAGTACTGCGCCTTTCCCGTCGCGCGAACCGTAAGCAACTCCTTGTAGCTCCCGGAGTCGTAACCCCGATCGCCCGAGACCTCAACCCGCTGAGAATTGAACGTCAGATCGCTGTCATACGTGCCCGTGACCGTCTCAAAGAGTTGGCGAATCGCTGCTGTCCCGTGCATGCGGTTTCCGCCTGGATCGAGAAAGTCGGCATCCGCTGCGTATTCGGCTGCCGACGCGTCAATCCGCTTGTCGTGGAGGTTTCGCGCCCAATCTTGCCGCAAGGGAGCAAAGACATCTCCGGCTTTGGATTGCTGAGCTTCCGTGGAAGAAGGATGCGAAGTCTGGGCTGCTGCTGCAACCGGTCCAAACGCGCCCACTCCAATCAAAACTCCCGCGATCAACAGCCCATGCCTCATAGAGCGCCTCCAGTAGACTTTACGGACAGTGTAGCAAGCGCCATCCTGCTTGCGATCTGAGCCGATCCGCTTGTGTTGCCGTTACAATAAGGCGTGATGGAACTCGTGCAAATCTCCCCCGTGCGCACGGCCCCGGCCCCCAAGCCGGAGTGGCTCAAGGCGCGCGCGCCGATGGGCGAGAACTTCCACTCGCTCAAACGGCTGGCCCGTTCGCTTGGGCTCAACACGGTCTGCGAGAGCGCCCACTGCCCCAATATCGGCGAGTGCTGGCACCACAAGACCGCGACCTTCATGATGCTGGGCAACCTCTGCACACGCCGCTGCGGCTTCTGCGCCGTGCCCAAGGGACGCCCTGAGCCTATCGACTTTGACGAGCCGCGCCGCGTGGCCGAGGCCGTGGGTCAGCTGGGCCTGGAGTACGCCGTCATTACCAGCGTCAACCGCGATGATGATCTCGTGGGTGGCGCGCGCGCCTTTGCCCTGGTCGTCGAAGAGATCCGCCGCCAGGCGCCCGGTTGCCGCGTCGAGGTGCTTATCCCTGATTTTCAAGGGAACAGGGAGGCCATCCGCACGGTCGTCGAGGCCCGGCCCGAGGTGCTCAACCACAACACCGAGTCGGTGCCCCGGCTCTACCGGGTGGTCCGCTCCGGCGCGCGCTATGAGCGCTCGATTGAGCTGTTGCGCTACGCCAAAGAGCTAAATCCCGCGGGGATTACCAAGTCCGGAGTGATGGTTGGCCTGGGCGAGGAAACCGCCGAACTGCTCGAAGTCTTCCGCGACCTGGCTGCTGTTGGTTGCGACATACTCACCATCGGCCAGTATCTGCGCCCCTCGCGCGACCATCTGCCAATGGCCCGGCTCTACACCCCGCGCGAGTTTGCCGAGTTGAAGACAGAGGCGCTGAAGATGGGCTTCCGCCACGTCGAATCCGGGCCGCTGGTGCGCTCCAGCTACCACGCCCACGAACAGGCGGCCTCCACCGGGCTGGCTCTGCTGGTATAGCGGCTATGAATTCTCAATAAGGTAATTCGTCGGAGTCAGGATGCGGACTCCCCTTTTTCTTTCTTGTTCGGCTCCCCTTTACCAGTAGCAATCAGGTTCCGCAAACTGCCGGTGATATAAAAGCCCCATGCGCTTGAGCATCCGTTGAAGCACTCCGATTCTGGAACCAGGCCCCGGTGAGTGAAGCGCACTTCTGTCTTATCAGCCTTTCCAGAGATGTCAAAAACAACCTCTGTGCCATTCCACTCGGTCTTATCTTTAATAAAATTCAGGTAGCTGTCCAAGACAAGCCAGACGACTTTCTTGCCAGGAATTAGTTCTGTTATCTTTTGTTTGGAATAATGGATGTCTTTGTAACGATAGGTAGATTCATCGCCGACCTTGTCGGTGCTGCCTTCAATCTCTCCTGACCACCAACCACGCACATCATTGATGGCAGCGAAGGCTTCATCCGGAGTTTGGTCTACCAAAATGGTAGCGGTGAGATTCTGGTCATTCATCGTCTCTCTCCTTTATCGAAATGGCAGCAATCATTGGGCGGCAAGAGCTTGGCTGGCCGCCTGTATGACAATGTAATGGTTTGCGATACCCTCTGCAATCCGCAATGTAGGGCCTCTCCTCTGCTGGTTCATTCACAAGGGTTGCCTCTCCGCCTCTGGAGTTCGATAATATAGTGTTTTGGACGTATGAGGACGAACCCAATGGCAGCTTCGATCATGGCCGGAATTCCGGCGCTCAAAGAACTCAATGCCGACCTGAGGCGGCGGATGGACCAGTCCGTGGCCGACTTCCAGGCCAATCTGGCCGCAACGCGCACGGGCCGGGCCAGCGTGCATATGCTCGACCAGGTCAAGGTGGACTACTACGGTACCCACACACCCATCAGCCAACTGGCGCAGGTTTCTGCGCCGGAGCCGCAGATGATCCTGATCGCGCCATGGGACCCCACCATTCTCAAGGAGATCGACAAGGCGGTCCGCGCAGCCGATCTGGGCTTCAATCCCATTTCGGACGGCAAGGTGATCCGCGTACCGGTTCCGCCCATGACCGAGGAGCGCCGGCGTGACGTCTGCAAGCATCTCAACAAGGTCCTCGAAGAGCACCGCACGGCGGTCCGGAATGTCCGCCGCGACGGCAACGACGCCCTCAAGAAGCTCGCCAAAGAGAAGAAGATCAGCGAGGACGAGGAGAAGCGCTCGCTAGAAGAGGTCCAGAAGATCACCGACGAGGAGATCCGCCGCATGGAAGAGCTCTCGCGCAAGAAAGAAGCCGAAGTCATGCAGATTTGACGGCTGAGCAATCGATCAGCGTGTCAATGGTACAAAGAGGCGGCCAAGCCAGTCGAGAAACTGCGCACAGGCCGCCTCAATGTTTTGGAAGTGGCCCTTTTGAATGGCCAGGCCGAGGTACTGCACATCCGGCGGTTCCTGCCACGCGATATAGGTGCGGATCACGGCTTTTGACAGATGGCTGTCGTGATAGGAAGCGATCCTGTCGGTTTTCGCCTGCTTTACTACGGTCGACGTGTAGTCCTTTTCATGAGTGCCCAGCGATTCCATGAGCAAGTCCTCAAACATGCCGAATGCTTTGTTATTCGGCATAAGCCACACACCGATGCGTGGCAAAGTCCCTGTAGCCCGTCGTCCGGGCATGGGATCGATGATGAGACCTGTCTCGGGAAACGTGGCAGGCAAGTTGTAATCGGAGCCAAAGCGGTCCTTGAGTTGCGCCCGGCGCCGTTGAACGGCGTCTGCCTCCGTTGAACCCTCAATATCTGCGTCGAGAATCAGTCCCAGAATCTTTTGTCGCGGAATTGGCTGAGCCAACCTGGAACTTAGTTGGTCCAGCACGCCATCGTCATTCTCGCAATCGAAGATGCCGAATGCGGGATCGGCTCCATGCCTGAGGCGCACAAGCTGAAAGATAGCATTGCAGTCATTCCTGCCCTCGACAAGCAGCAAGGACTCGGCGTCCGACTTGCAGGGTCTTACCGCTTGCGTGGCCATCATCAGCGGAATTCCCCGTTCAACCGCAGGGCAGCTTCAACGTTGATGAGGTTGAGGTCCACCGCGTAGATTTCGTCCCCCTCACGCTCAAGCCGATAGAGTTTTGCATCCTCAATGCCCAACTCCTTGCTTGCCGAGACGAAACCGCTGACGCAGTCCCGGCTGTGGGTCGTGGCAAAAATCTGGACGTCGAATTCCTGCGCGGCTTTGCCTAGAGCTTCCCAAAGCTCTCGCTGAACCCGCCAATGAAGTCCATTCTCAAATTCGTCAATGAGCAGTGTGCCCTTGGATGCCGTGGCCATCGCCAATCCAATGTGGAACATTCGCCGAAGACCATCGCCCATGGAATTGAGCGGAATCCGGCCCTGTCCTTCCACCTTGACCAAAGCAACGCGCGAGATGCCTCGTCCTGCGATGTAATCCAAAGCCTGGATCCGCGGATCGACCAACCGAAGCCAGCTGAGAACGCGTTCCTGGCCAGGGCCTTGGATGAGCTGGTCCCAAAGGAAAGCGGCTCTTTCATCGCTAAAGCCACTTGCCTGGAGATGAGCGACGGTCAGGTCAAGTATTCCGACGCTGAGCGGAAGGTTCCGTCTTGTAATCCAAGCGACATTCTTGTTTCCGCGATAAACCCCGAACACAAACTCCATATCGGCATCCACGATGCGCGCAGGGTTGACAGGAACATAGCTCAAAGGCCCCACTTCGCCATTTTCGACATCGCGAATAGATGCGCTGATGAGCAGCGGGTTTGAGTCGCCAATTGTTTCAATCTTGATGGGCGATCCGATAACGGGGCTCTCAAGATGGAACAACTCGAACACTGGATGGCGAAGCGCGGTTCCCTCTTCATTCCATCCGCGAGCGTCCCATGGGCGAAGTGGTTCCGCACTGCGCAGAGATGCAGTTTGAAGAACATCGACGATTGGATTTCGTCCTGCGTAAAGTCCGATAGCTTCCAGCAAGCAACTCTTTCCCGTGTTGTTCTCCCCGACAAACAGGTTCATCCGCCCCAGCTTGGGCAGCGTGAGGTCGCGGAAGAGCTTGAAACCGGCAATGTGCAGAGAATCAATCATCGTTAAATGCAGTCTATCGCCTCCTGACACTGATTCCAACAGGCTTACCTCTTGGCCCGTCTATAGAAAGGCAATGGCGCCGGCCTTGCCGGGTGCTGGGTTCCGTGGAGCCTGTCGAGGGCGTCTGCCCGCCGCAGGCAGTTTGCAGATAATTATCCTCACACGGCGCAGAATGGGAATGAAGAGGAAAAGCGAAGAGGCGAGGCTGCGCCGCCGGACTGCGAAGGCATGATAAACATTACCATCACCGCGCCAGCATTCCCCGCCGCCAACCCGCACTCCACCCAGCCCGGCGCCCCCCACCCCCCTATTTACTGTAAAACTGTGAAACGGTGATGGGATTCTCCCGCATTCGTGCAAGGGCCTTGAGACCCCCCTACCCCCTCTTTTTATTTTGTTTTGACGGTAAAACTTTGCATATATTTTTAACCGTTTTGGAATCAATCATCTCCGCCAGAGAATCCACGGGATGCATCTTTATGTTTTTGCTGAATTCAGGGCCGAAAGCGCGCGAGCTTCCGGCATCCGAGCGCGCCGCGATACTCGAACTGAATCTCCGCCGGCCGCCGACCTGCCGCTTCCGCTCGAACACGCAAAGGCGCCCCGGAAAAGGTCAGCTTCTCCCTTTGGGCGCTTACAGGTTGTTCTGAATCACGTTGAGGAGCGAGTGAGGGGGCTGCGCATCCTGCGAAAGTTCCCAGATCGAGATGCCGCCGTACTGCGCGCCCAACTGCGTCTCCAGGGCCATCGTCGATTCGCCCACATAATAAAGGGTTACTCCTCCGTCGAGCGCTCCGCCGCTGACCTGGTCCGACTGCCATGCATCAGGGTAGGCCGCGAGAATGGTCGCATAGGTCTCCGAGATCGAGCCGCTGGCGTTCTGTCCGAAGAAAGGCACGCCCAGCGTCATCTGGCCGCTCGGCTCGCCCAGCGAAGAGAAATACGCCAGGGCGGACTGGCAATCGGAGAGGTTCGAGTAAACCATCACGGTGACAAAGTCGAACGATTGGAGCGTTGAGTTCGACATCACGTTCTGCGATTGCAGCCATTCAGCCACCGCCGCCGAAACGATCTTCCCCTCCGGATGGAGCTTGGCGATCAGCGCAGCGACGAAGTCCTCATAGTTGGCGCCCATGTGGGTTGGATTCTCGATGTCCACATCGACGCCGTCAAGATTGTGGGCCGTCAGGTAGGCGTCAAGCGAGGCGGCAAGCGGAGTCGAGAGCCCGGCGTTGTAGAACTGGGAGATCAGCGTATCCTGCGTTTCGTCGCCGCCGCCGATGGAAAGCGTGACCTTCAACCCCGCTGCGTGAGCGGCGTTCACAAGCGTTGCGATTTCCGCGTCGGACTGGAGGCCCGACGACAGCGCCCAGGTCATATTGCTGGAAGCCGTGCATGTTCCGGTGCATGGAGGCGGTGCGCCGAATGCAAGGGCCAGATGCGTCATCTTGCTGAAATTCAAGGTGGATGCAAAGGTCGTGTAGCTTCCCTCCCAGTCCGGCAGATAGCCCACAAGCCGCGGCGCGGCGCTCGTACCGGAGGTCACGGTCAGCACAATCGGAGCTGTTCGGGTAAGAGATCCGCCAGTGCCGGTGACCGAAATTGTGTAGGCGCCGGCCGCCACGGATGAGGCAACTGTGAGGGTCACCTTGGAGGTGCCAGAGCCCGGCGCGGTGATCGAGGCCGGGGTTAAGGCGACTGTAACGCCACTCGGCTGTCCGCTGGCGGTCAATGCGATGGACGCATCAAAGCCGTTCGAGACAGTTGTCGTGAGCGTCGCGCTCCCGCTGCCGCCTTGCGCCACGGAGACGGCGCCGGGCGAGGCTCCAAGCGTGAAGTCAGGCGATGGTGTCATCGTCTGTGTCCCGGATCCGGATGAACCGCAACCAGCCATGCCAATCGCAAGAGCCGCGGTCGCGGCCAAAACAACCAATCTTCCTCGAGAACAATCTTGCATCGTCATCCGATCGACCTTCCGTTTATGGTCCGAAAAACCTATTCAGCAGCCGAGGCGGCCTTGAGAAAATCAGCCGAAACCATGCTCAGGTCTCCAATTCGCATCCTTGCCTCTTCGGATTCGGTCGCAAGCCTGGCAACCCTGAAATCTACCACTTTCTCCTTCATAGCGCCATGGAATTCCCAAGTGGGCTTCCGCGGCTACTGCCGCAGCTCCACCAGCGTCGCCCCCTGCCCACCTTCGTTTTGCGGAGCTTCGGCGATGGTGGCCACATGGGGATGGCTCTTCAGGAACTCCCTTACCCCCCGACGGAGAACTCCCGCGCCGTGGCCGTGAATGACGCGGACCCGCGGCAGGCCGGCGAGGAAGGCGTGGTCCAGGTACTTCTCCAGTTCACCGGTAGCCTCATCCACCGTGCGGCCAATCAGGTTGATCTCCATGCGCATATCGTCGGTATTCGCGCTGGTGATGGTGACATGCACGTTCTTCTGCTGGCGGGCAGCGGCCAGCGGATCAGCCCTCTCGCTTGTCCGGGAGTCTGCCGTCTCAATGACTTCGGCGATGTCGTCCCGCTTGACCCGCATCTTGATGGGGCCGAGCGCGACTTCAAATAGGTCCTTCTCCACCTCGCGCTGCACCGTGGCTACCTTGTTCATCGACTTCAGGCGCACCTGGTCGCCCGCCGCGACATGTTTCACGATATGGGGCTGGGCATTGGCGTCGCCCTGGTCCGCCCCGGTGCGGTGGCCCACAACGGTCTGGTTGAAGCTCTCCTGAAACTCGCGGCGCAGGCGCAAAATACGGCGTTCGGCCTCCTTTGACAACTTCTGTTGGCCGGCGCGATCCTCAATGGCCCGCACCGTCTCCCGCATCTGGAACTCGAAGTCCTTGAGCAGCGAGGCCAGCTTCATTTCAAGCTCCCGCGTCCGGTTGCGCAGTTCAATGTCGCCCTCGCGCGCCAGTCTGGCTCGCTCCTGATTCAGCACGTATTGCTCCTGCCGGGTGGCTTTGCGCTCCTCTTCGAGCTGCGTCAGCTCCTTGTGCAGCCGGTCGAGGAAGCGGGCAATGTCCACCTGCTGCGAGCCCAGTCTTTGGCGGGCGGCGGCGATGATGCCCCCGTTCAGCCCCAGCCGCTCGGCGGTCTGAATGCCGGCCGATGCGCCTGGCACTCCCAGCCGCAGTTGGTAGTTGGGCGCCAGCGTCACCTCATCCACTCCGGCCGCGGCGTTGAGCACTCCGGGCGTGTTGGCCGCGTAGACCTTGAGCGAAGTATGGTGCGTCGAGATCAGCGTCCACGCCCCCGCCGCCAGAAAGTGGCTGGCAATCGCCACGGCCAGCGCCGAGCCTTCCTCGGGGTCTGTGGAGGAGCCAAGCTCGTCCAGCAGGACCAGGGTTCTATCGCCGGCCAGCCGGGAGAGCCGGTCGAGGTTGGTGATGTGCGCGGAGAAGGTGGAAAGCTCGGCCTCGATGGATTGCGCATCGCCGATATCGGCCAGAAAGGCCGTGAAGACCGGGAAGGCGGCTGCCGCGGCCGGCACGGGGATTCCCGCCTGGGCCATCATCGCCAGCAGCGCCGTTGTCTTCAGCGTGACGGTTTTGCCGCCGGTATTGGGACCGCTGATGATAAGCTGCCGCTCGGCTGCGGTCAGTTCCAGCGTGAGCGGGACAACATGGCCGCCGGTCAGGCGCAGATGCCTTTCCAGCAGCGGATGCCGGGCTGCTTCCAGGCGCAGCAGGCCGGGCGCGATAGAAGGAGCCACGCAATCGTAGTTCCGTGCAAAGCGGGCCCGGGCCTGGAGGCTATCCACCAGCGCCAGCACGCGCGCGCCCTCCACCAGCGCTCCGGCGTAGCCGCCCACCTGCCGGGTCAGCGCCACAAAGATGCGCTGAATTTCGGCCTGTTCTTCCTCGATCAGCCGCACCAGTTCGTTGTTCTGCTCAATGGTTTCCAGCGGCTCGACGTAAACCGTTTGTCCCGAGGAGCTTGCCCCATGAATCACGCCGCTGATGCGGCGCTTCAGCTCAACGCGGACGGGAATCACGAAGCGCTCACCGCGAATGGTGATCAGCTCTTCCTGGGTCGCGCCCTCCTGGGTGAGCTTGCGCAGGGCGGCGCGCAGGGTTTCTTCGATGACCCGCTGTTGGCGCTCCTGCTCGCGGCGAATCCGGCCCAGTTCGGGGGAGGCATTATCAGCCAGCGAGCCATCGGGCTGCACTGTGCGCTCGATGGATTCGGCCAGCGGACGCAGGCTCGTGGTCAGCGCAGAGGAAAGTTGCGAGAGGCCGAAAAGTTTGCCGACCAGGCGCGCCGGGGGCGATTGCAGCAGCGCCTGCCAGGAGGCCACGTCGTTGGCCAGCCGGGCCACGGCCTGCAACTCGCCCGCTTCCAGCGCCGCGCCGGGAATCTGCGCCTTGGCGGCGTGCTGCGTGGGGTCAAAAAGGCCGCCGACGGGAATGGAAGTCTGCTCAGCGAGGAGCAGGCGCAGCTCTTCGGTGAGCTGATGCTGCCGCGCGACCCATTCCTCATCGACCGAGGGCCGGAGCGAGAGAATCGCCTCGCGGCCCACGGGCGAGGCGGCGAACCCCGCCACCAGCGCCAGCAGCGGCTCCCACTCGAGAGCGGCAAAGTCGGCGTCTTCCACCGGCGACGGAATGGGATCGAGCAGAGGCATCTCCAGAAACTATCTTAGCTTCCAGGAACGCGGGAGACTTGAGGGGAATCGCTAAGACGCGGAGTTAGAGGCTGGGGTTGGCGAGGCAGCGGGAGCAGGCGATGGCGCGGCAGCGGGAGCGTCAGACGTTTTGTCGTTCGTCGTTGCAGGAGCTTTTGTCTCCGCCTGCGTGGACCCACTCCCGGACTCAGAGGCTGACTCACAGGCGGGCGCGCTGCTCTTTGCCGCGTAGTCGTTCACATACCAGCCCGCGCCCTTGAAGTGCAGCCGTGGCGCTGTAAGCGGGCGCTCCAGCACGCCGCCGCACTTAGGACACACATGCTCCTGCTCGGCCGAGAAATTCTGGATCTTCTCAAATCGGTGGCCGCACTGGGTACAGCGATAGGCATACAACGGCAAAGTTCTCACCCCTCCGGGAAGAAACGACACACTTTATCTATTGTATCGGGAGGGCGGTAATTGTCTGCAAAACGCCGCTGGGCATCCCGCCCTGGCCGCAGAGGAGCAAGAAGCAGATCCTTCGACTCGCTTCGCTCGCTCAGAGGTTGTGACTTAATCGCGGTTCTATTTTCAGCGCGGCAGCAGGTCTTGCTTTTCTCTGCCCAGTCTCCTGCTGGGGTGACAGTGTCGCGCTCAACAGCGC
>Ga0302189_10000890_pt1 | contig 26010 bp, 22 predicted proteins | sample II_Bog_E2_2_FD_194551 | JGI IMG/M metagenome (GOLD analysis project Ga0302189, IMG submission 194551) | Peat permafrost microbial communities from Stordalen Mire near Abisko, Sweden - II_Bog_E2_2 | ecosystem: Environmental > Terrestrial > Soil > Wetlands > Peat | place: Sweden: Abisko...
GCCGTCGACCGTCAGAAGCCGGACGCGGCCGCCGGCGCTCGAGGTGAGCCGCACGCCGTCGGCGCGCCATTCGATGTCCAAGACGTCGAGGCGCGCGTCCGTCAGCCATTCGGGAGCGTCCGCCGGAACGCCTCGCAACAGAATTTCGGCGCCCGCCGGCAGTGCGGTCAATTGCCATGCGCCGCTCCCCAGGCTCGTCGCCTTGAAGGGTCCGGCTACGCTTGTTCGCGTCATGGCATCGTGTCCCGCATTCTCGAGTCCATGCAGGCATTCTACGGCCTCCCGGCCGCCGCTCAATCGAATCACGCTGTGCTAACGTAACGCGCATGCGAAGAGAATGCGCCCGCGCTGCGGTCCTCATGCTGACCGTCCATGCCATGCCGGCCGGTGCGGTCACGCCCGGCGCACCCGGGCCCGTCGCGCAGACCATCGCGGCCGCACGCTTGCCGGCCGGCAGCGTGAGCTTCGCCATCCTGGACGTGGACAGCGGGCGCCTGATCGCCGGCCAGAACGTCGACACCCCGCGAAGCCCGGCTTCGACGATCAAGGTGGTGACCACCTACGCGAGCCTGGATCTGCTGGGACCGGCCTATGTCTGGCACACCCGGGCTGCGATCCGCGGCGACCTCCGCAACGGCGTGCTGGAGGGCGATCTCGTACTGCAGGGGGGCGGGGACCCCTACATGACTCTCGAGCGGTGGTGGAGCTTCGTGCGCGCCGTGCGCGACGCCGGCATCACGGTCATCCACGGCGACATCGTGGTGGACGACAGCGCTTTTTCCCTGCCGGCGGAAGATCCGGGAGCCTTCGACGGGCGGCCGAACCGATCCTACAACGTGGTGCCGGACGCGTTGATGGTCAATTTTCAGACGGTCGGGTTCAAAGTGGTGCCCAACCAGAGCGCCCACCGGGTCGATATCGTGACGACGCCCACGCCGGTCAATCTCACGGTCGAGAATCACATTTCCCTGGCGCCGGGCCGCTGCACGGCCGCGGCCGACCGGGTGACCTTCGACGTGGTATCCGAACGCTGGGACCGCGTCGCATTCTCCGGGGTTCTGAGTCCCACCTGTGCGCAGCGCGAGTTCTCGCGCGTGCTGTTGCGCCCCGCCGACTACGCCTACGGCACCTTCGTGGCGCTGTGGCGCGAAATGGGCGGGGAGTTCGACGGCTCGCTGCGCATCGGGCCCACGCCCGCGGATGCGCGCGCCGTTCTGAGTTTCGACTCGCTGACTCTCGGCGAGATCATCCGGCTCACCAATAAATTCAGCAACAATCTCATGGCCCGGCATCTCCTGCTCACCCTGGGCGAGGAGCGCTACGGCTTGCCGGCGACTCCCGACAAGGGTGCGGCGGCGATGGGCGAATGGGGCCAGAAGCACGGGATCGCGCTGGACGGCATCGACAACGGGTCGGGACTGTCGCGCGTCACCCACATCTCGGTGATGCAGATGGCGCAAGTGCTGGCCCTCGCCTGCCGCAGCCGCTTCGCGCCGGAGTTCCTGGCCTCGCTGCCGCTCGCGGGTGTCGACGGCACCCTGCGCAAGCGCATGAAGAACGTCGAAGCCGGATCGGTGCGGTTGAAGACCGGCCACATCGACGGCGTCAGCGGCGTTGCGGGCTATGTGACCACGCCGGCCGGAAAGACCCTGGTCCTGGTGTCCTTGGTCAACGACCCGCGGGCGGATTTCGGCGCGGCCGAGCCGGTGCACGCCGCACTGGTGGAGTGGATTCAGACCGCCCTTTAGCCCGTCAGGGCGACGCTCGCTCCAGATCCCACAACAGCGCGGTCACCTCCTTTTTCAACCATACGCCGAAGCCGAGATACCGGAAATGCCGTCGCAGCCGGCGGCGGTACCAGTCGCCGGACCGCAGGTGCACCGCCGGATCGGTGCGCGAACGGTCGCAGTTGTCGCGCCAGTCCTCGCGGGTCAGCGCGGAGAAGTACAAGGCCGCCCGCGTGAGACGCGCGAGATTCGCGATGGCACGAGCCGAGTCCCGGTCGTTGAGGTACTGCAGCACGTCGTAGCAGACCACCAGATCGCTCGGCCGCTTCGGCGAATGATCGACCACGGATCCCTGCGTCCACCCGAATCGGGCGCACGCGTAGTCGCTCGCATCGAGGCCCTGGTAATGCGCCCGCGGCAGGAACTGCGCGAACGGCCGTCGCAGCAGCCCGATGCCGCAGCCCGCGTCGAGAATGCGCCGGACCGGTATCTGTGCCTGCGCCAGGATGGCTGCGATCAAGCGCGCCCGCGTGCGCATTTCAGCCGCGCTGATGACGCGCGTGGCCGGCTTCAAATAGAACCGTCGAAAGTACGCGGGGCCGAAACGCTTGGGCTTGGGCACGGGCCGGTGTCCTGTGGCGCTCCCGAGTGGAGTTCCCGATTATAGCCACAGGTCCGGCGGCCGCCCTCGGACGGCTGCGCTCACCGGCCTCGATCCTGCGTCAGCCGATGCGCCGGCGCGCCATCGCGCCCAGCCCGAGCATGCCGCTGCCGAACAACCAGAACGCCGCCGGCAGGGGAACGGCGGATCCCTGGATTTGAACGCCGATCGGGTCGGCGCCCGAGACCGCGTATTGCCCGGAGGTGCCGGCGGAGGCGAAGGCGAGCGCGGCCTGAGTGCCGGTCGAGGTCGAACTTTCCAGCGGCAGGTCCAGGCCTTTCGTCTGCGTCGGGGAGCTGACCTGCAGCGCCAACCAGTAGAAGCCGGACCCCAGGGTCCAGTTGTTCACGGCGGCGGTGTTCCAGCCGTTGGCCGTGAACGTTCCCGTCGTGGAGTACACCGGAGCGGGCCGGTTGCTGGGGCGGCTCGTGAAGCCGGTGTTCGAGTAGATGTCGAAGGTAAACGTATCGTTGGGCTGGCCGGCACCTTGGGTCAGATACGCGGCGAGGGACGTGATGACCTCCTCGGCCGCGGTGACCTGGAATTCGGCGGCGAACGACTGCGCATCGCTCAGGATGACCGGCGCGCCCGTGCCGGTGGGCGTCCCGGTATCCAGCACGAAATCCGCACTGGCGATCGCGGGTGCGAGAAGGAAGGCGGCCAGTGCGCCGCCGATCGTCACTGCTTGGTTCTTCATTGGCTTGAGCTTCCCTTGGTTGGGCTTATTTCTTGCGTCGAGTTTTTGCCGCGGCGTCCGCCAGCTGCAGCGACGAGACATCATATTCGCCGAGATCCTGGACGACGCCGAATTGATCGCTGAAGCCGCTGACGTGCAGAGTCACGGCGCCGCTCTGATGCACCTGCACCAAGGCCCACGCGTAATAACGGTCGAAGGGATTCGTGAGCGCGGGTTCGCTGCAATTTCCCGCAGCGCCCAGCGCGTTGCTGGTGCACGGGGTGTTGATCAGCTTGTCGTCGAACGGCGAGCCGCCCGAGCCCACGATCACGTGGTACGGCGTACCCGCGTACGTGCCGGTCGGGTCCGGATACTGGGCCACGTTGACGGTGTGCTCGTGGCCGCAGAAATACGTCGCACCGTACTCGGTAACCACGGACCAGAAGGCCTTGAGCGACGCCGGGCCGCTGTTGTAGCTGACGGAGACGCCATTGATGGTGGCGGTTCCCGCCGCCGTGGTGTTGGCATCGAGCCCGCTGGGTCCAGGCGTGCCGCCAACCGCAATCGAGCCGCCGGTCGCCGCCGCGTAGTTGTAGGTGAACGCCGGTTTGTGGCCGAACACGAAGAAATTGCTCGCTCCCCGTGCCTTGGCGGCCGCGAAGTCGGCCGCGAGCCAATCGGCGGGCGCGGTCGAATCGGCGCCGGCCGGGTCGGTGTCGATTACGGCGAAGTGCAGCTGGATCAGCGGTGACGCCTGGACCACGATGTCGAACGAATAGGTCAGGTCGTTCTGAGGGCTCGTGATCGGCCCGTTGTTGCCGCCGGGCTGCGGAGCCGTCGCCGCCGTCAAGCCATTGGGGCTGCTGGGGAAGAATCCGGTGACGTTCGAGAACCGGTAATTCGTCACCAGGTCCTGGATCAGATCGCTCATGTTCGCGCGAAACGCATTCTCGTTGTCCGCGTAGGCCGTCTTGCCGGTCAGGTTTCCCTGCTTCTTCGTGTTGCAATTCGGGTTCGACGCCGGCGCGCCGTTCGTGCCGTTATAGGGCGCAGCCGTCGAGCTGCATTGGGTCTCGTGGTTGCCGGGCACGGGCATCACATAGGTCCCGGAGCTGAAAAGCGTGGAGACCGTGCCGCGCCAGTACGCGTACTGCAGGTATTCGAAAAAGGCGTCCGGGTAGATCGCCTGCTCGCCGTACCAGCTGCCGGGGCCGCCGAGACTCGTCCACGCGGTTGGCAGGATGGGCCGGCCGTAGCCATAGATCATGTCGCCGTTGAAGAACAGGAGGTTGGGGTTCTGCGCCTGGATGCCCGACTGGATCGTCGACCACGCGGTCGAGTTCTGCAGATACATGGCGTCTTGCGGCAGCAAGGTGCCGGTCAGGCTGGGCGCACCGCCCTGTGTCGTGGGATTCGGATTCGCGATCAGCGTCGTCGGATCCGGGCTCGCGGGATCCTGGCGGTTGTCTCCGACGGTGGCGAAGCTGAAGACGACCGGGTCGACGACTTGAGCGGCGGCGGTGCCATCGACGGCGACGCCGGCGATCGCGACCATCAAGAGCGTACCCGCTCGATTCATGTTTCTGCTCGGCATGGAAAATCCTCTGCTGGGGTGGCGTAATCCCTTGGGGTCTTCTGGTTGCGGCTGTGCGGCGCCGCATTGACGGGAAGGTTAGCGAGGGAATCTCACATGAATATGACAACCAGACTGCCGTCTGACGGCACACGCACCCGGCGTGACAATGCTGGGTCCCTTCTCACACCGGCTTGCACTTCACCGAGTAAGTGGCGCCCGAGGCCTGGTCCATGCCCATCCAGTTGCCGATCTGCGTACGCTCGCTCGGGAATACGGTGCTGACCTGCCGATCCTCGATGCTGAGCTTCTGGCCATTGTCGAAGTACGCCCCTTTGATCTGGGTCGTGCAGCGAATGATTCGCGAATCCTGGTTCGTCACCAGGATCGTATAAATGATTTCCTCGTTGTTATAGCCGGCGGTCGCCCACCGCGCCTCGGTGGCAAAACGCGCAGGATTCGTCCCTGCGGCCGCGGCGGAATCCGCAGCGTCGGACCCTGAGTCCGTGCGGGAAATGGGCGCCCCCGACGGGACATCCGCGGCAGCCTGGCGCGGCGCCGGCTGCGGGCCGGGCGGATCGTCATCGGCAGCGCAAACCGCGGCGAACGTCACCAGGACAAACATCATGATTTTCCGTGTCATTGCGATCCCCTCTTTGGCTGAGCTTTCGACAGCGACCAAACAAAATCGAGTTGCTGAAACCGGGCTCGAGAGCCGCTGAGCGCCTCGAACCACTCCGCGTGCGGCGGACCCACATAGCCGCGGCGCTCCTGGAGGTCCTCCGTCTGCGTGACCGCGACCGCATCGAATATCGGCAGACGCATGGGCACGCCCTCCACGACCCCGATCGACGAGCGTGAGTGGCAGGTCATGCAGGACGAGGTCTTCTGCATGCCGAATTCGAGCTCCGAGTTCGCCAGCAGCACTGGCCTGCTCGCGGCGTCGGCGAAACGCGTCTGCGTGCCGCGCAGCCGGTAGTACTGCCACACCGTTCCTTCCAGCCCGATGTCCCGCGGCGCGAGGTTGCAATCCGGGACCTTGCCGCGGCAGGCGAACCGATCGCTGGATGGCAGCTGCCATCCCTCCGCGTCCGCCAGGGAGGGATTGTCGACGTGTTCGAAGGTCGCCCAGAACCACTGCGGCAGGTCCTTCGAGATGACGTGCAGAGCCGTGAGTCCGAGGAGGCGCGTCGTGCCGTCGGCCAGCCGGATTTCGACGGTCCGATAGCGGGCCCGCTCGTCGGCGCGGATCTGCCGCCATTTTGCCTTGATCTCGGTTGATCCCGGCGGGAAATGCACGCCGGACCCGCGGACGGCCCGCAGCTGTCCTTCCACGTTGTACAACTCGCGTTTGCGAACGTACTCGAACGCGGCCTCGTTGAGGCGGATCTCCGTCAAGCGCCGCGCGGTCGATACCGGGTCGACGAGCGGGACCATTCTTCCGCCGACGATGTGGCGCGCGTTCGGTAGATCCTTCAACGACGCCGTCTCGAAACGCCGCGGGTCCGCGGCGGGCAGCGGCCGGGCTGTGACCCAGGCGCCCGGGTCTCGGCCGTCGCTCAAAAAGACGTCGGCCGCGTTCTGCCAGGACTCCCAGACGACCGGCCGGTCCGCGCCGAACGCGGCCCGCGGGTCGGCCGTCCGTGCCCGCACATCGGCCGGCCAGTTGAGCGCCACGAACAGACGCCATGCGTACTCATCGCTGTTCGCCACGGCCTGCTGCGCATCCCGGGGCGGCGACCAGGGCTCATGCCATGTCATGCCCGCCGCTGGATGCACCAGCCACGACAGCAACATGAAACCGGCCAGCTGCGGCTTGATCATCGATGCACATCCGCGTCGGTGAGCGTGTTGAGGAAGGCGATCAAATCGTCGATTTCCGCGTCCGATAATGCGGGCGCCTCGCCCGGCTTGCGATCGAGCGGAGCATCGTGGTCGAGATTGTCCGGAAAGCCCGGCGGAAGATCGTCCGCTTTGCGCACGCTGCCGTCCGGGTTGCGGGAATAGAACTTTTCCGGGTAAAGATCGCGCTCGACGTAGAACTTCATGACCTCGTGCAGGGTGCCGAACGCGCCGTTGTGGAAGAAGGCATCGCGTATCGCAACGTTGCGCAAGGTCGGGGCGCGGAACAACCCGCAATATTCCCGCCGGCCCGCGAGATCCTCGCGCAGCGGGCCGCACAGCCCCAGATCGTAGTACTCGGGGTCCGCATTCGCGCGGATCCGCGCATTGCGCGGCACGCCGACGTTGGCGAAATCGTAGTCCGTGAACGTGGGCGGAGCGCCCGCACGGCTCGCGACCAGATGACAGCTCGCGCAGTTCCCCTTGTTCGGGTCCTTGAAGAGCGCCACGCCCCGCTCTTCTTCTTCGGAGAGCTCGAGGTCGCCGCGCAGGAAGGCGTCATAGCGGCTGCTGTAGGGAAAGAACTTGGATGGAATCCGCTGGAACGCATCCAGGGCCTGCAGCGCTGAATCAAATGCGCGCGCAGGATCCATGAAGATGTCGGCGCCGAAGATCGCGCGGAATTGCGCCGCGTAGGACGCCCTGCGCAGCTTCTTGACGACGGCGGCGGGATTCGCGTTTGCCATTTCGTTGGGCGCGAGCAGCGGCAGCCGCGCTTGCTCGCGTATCGACGCGGCCCGGCCGTCCCAGGTAAAGCCACCGACCGGAGCGACGTCCCCATCGATGAAATGATGGTCCAGGCCGAAGGCGGGCGCGCTGCGCAAGTAGCGCAGCGACGGCACCGCTCGGGTGCCGGATTGGTTCATGTCCTTCCCGCCGATGGCGATCGCCCGGCCGGGCGGGGGCCCATAGGCATACCGCGGGTCGTGGCAGGTGGCGCATGCGAGCTTTCCCGATTCCGACAGCGAGGCATCGAGGAACATCTTTTGGCCCAACGCCGCGAGCATGGCATCGTCCGCGCCCGGGGCCTCGGCACGCGCCCCGGGCGGCACGGCGGCGAGGAGCGCCCAGAGCGTCAGCGTCCGCAGACGAGCCAGGGTCCAGGGCCCTGAGCGGGCACCCAGCGGATTGTTGCCATGAATCGACATGGCTCACAGGTTATGTCTGTTTTGTGAAGGCGCCGTGACCGGGAATCCGCGCGCGCTCTGTCAGTTCGCGCCGTGACGTGTGACGGACGCAATACATTTGTGCCCGGGTGCTAGGGAGTTTGGGATTTCTCGCGCTGAATCCAGCTATTGGTCCGCGCGTCCAGGAGATCGAGCGGCAGAACGCCGCCGTTCAGCATCTCGTCGTGGAAGCGCCGGATGTCGAATCGGGATCCCAAGGCATTTTGGGCGCGGTCGCGCAGCTCCCGGAATTTCATTTGCCCGAGCTTGTACGACAGGGCCTGAGCCGGCCAGGCGATGTATCGATCGGTTTCCGCCTGAATGGTGGGCTCATCCACCGCTCCCGACCGGCGGAAGAATTCGACCACCTGATCGCGAGTCCAGCCCTTGGAATGAATGCCGGTGTCGACCACCAATCTCACGGCGCGGAACAGCTCGCTGGACAGCCGCCCATAGTCGCTGACGGGATCCTGGTAGAAGCCGACTTCCTTGCCGAGCTGCTCGGCGTACAGCGCCCATCCCTCGATGTACCCGGAATTCCCCACGTGCTGGCGAAACTTCGGCAGGCTCGTCATCTGCTGCGCCACGGAGCGCTGCATGTGATGCCCGGGGATGCCTTCGTGATAGGCGGTGGCTTCGTCGTCGATGAGCGAGCGCTGCGCGAAGTTCGACGTGGCGACGACCACGCGGCCCGGGCGCTTGCCGTCGGCCGTGCCGGTTTGATAGTGGGTCGCCATCGCCGCCTGGAAGTCCGGAATGGCTTCCACCGTCACCGGCGAGCCGGGTATGTAGCCGAACAAATCGGGCAGCTTGGGCTGCATCTGCGCGATGTACTTGCGAAAGTCGTCGATGATCTGGTCCGCCGAGGCGGGCCGGTACTTGGGATTCGTCCGCAGCGACTCGCGCAACGACTCGAGGTCGGCAAAGCCCTGGCTGCGGGCGATGGTGAGCATGTCGCCTTCGATGCGCCGGATCTCGGAGAGGCCGATCTGGTGGATCTGCTCCGGGGTGAGCGTGCTCACGGTGGTCCGGCTGCGGATGTCGTTGAGATATCGGGCTTCCCCGCCCGGCAGGGCGGTGACGGCCAGCGCGGTGCGGCCATGCGGCGCGTACTCGGCGGCAATGAAGCCGCCGAAGCTCCGGTAGGCCGGCAGCACCTCATCCTTGACCGCCGCGCTGATGGCCTGCGTCAGGCGCTCCTGGTCCTGCGGCGAGATGGACTTGGGATATTGGAGCGTGGGCCGCAGGAAGGGGTCGGCCTCGACCACCCCGTCGCACTGCGCCGGCACCTTCTCGATCAGGAATCGCACCGGCATGAGATGGTCCTTCATCCCGGCCCGCAGCACCTCCTCGGTCTGGGCGAAGACCCGCGGGATCTGGTGCAGCCGGGCGATGTAGTCCTCGTAGTGCTTCACCGAATCGAGCGGCACCGACAGCGGCAGATCGGCAAGGCCCACATGCGGGCCCTGCATCTGGCTCACCGGCATCTCGAACTCCTTGAAGGCGTAGTTGTCGAGGTTCTGCTGCAGCGTGCGCAGCATGACTTCATGGGACATCGAGTCCTGTTCGGGAAAGGCCTCGGTCGGAATGGCCTTGAGGCGCGCGACGAACTCCGCGTCGCGCGCGTGCTCCGCGGCCAGCGCCGCGAGCGAACGCTCGTCCAAGCGGTCGTTGTATCGGTAGTCGCCGTACGCGGTGGCGCGTTCGGGATGGGACTTCAGATCGGCCTCGTACTCCTCCTCGAAGAGCGCGTTCTGCGCCGCCAGGCGCTCCTCGACGGACGCGCCTCGGGTCCCCGGCGCCGGCATTCCCACGGCGAGCGTCGCGCCGGCGAGGCGCGCGACGGCCCCGAGCGTCGTCTGCGCGGCATTCAGTCCCAGGCGGAAATCATCGTCGTTGAACGTCGCGTAGAGGTCCGTGGGCTGATGCCAGTGCGGATCCGAGCCGGCGCCGATCTGGGTTCCGCGCTCGTTCTCGCGCACGCTGATGGCGGGAATCAGATCCATGAACGGCGTGCTGTCGGTGTTGGTCATGTGCGGCCCGATGGCCGCCGGATAGTCGGCGGCGTACGCCTCGTTGGCCGCATAGAACGCCCACGCGAGCTCCTGTGCTCCGCCGGCCTGCCTCGCCTGCGACTGGAACTCGATGTTGATATCCGCCTCCGGACGCTGGGCGGGGCCGACCGTGCCGTCGGCCCGCGGCATGCCGTGGTCGAACATCACCATGTCGTGCTGGACCATGCCGAGCCAGCGTGGCTCGGGATACAGGCCCGACCCCGGCGGCGACTCCACGCCCTGCAAGGCGGCGCGCTGCGCAACGTAGGCGTAGGAGCCGTTCAGGCCGGTCTCCTCGTTGTTCCAGAGAATGAACCGGATCGAGCGCTCCGTCTTCACGTCGGGCGAGGACAGCACGCGCGCGATCTCCAGCACCAGCGCGGCGCCCGAACCGTCGTCGTTCGCCGCTTCGCCCCAGCCGATGCCGTCCATGTGGGCGCCGACGATGTACATCTCCTCGGGATGAGTCGTGCCGATCTTGGTGCAATAAACCTCTTCGCGCGGACCCGGCGCGCTCGGCTGGGAATCGAGCGCCCGCAGCACCGGGTCCGGCTGACGCAGCGGATCGGTGTTGACGCCCGTCGGGGCCCGGAGACCGCGATAGCGTCCGCCGCCCGGCGCCGCGTCCGGCCCGGATCCGCGCGGCGGGCCGCTCGGCCGCGGCTTGTCGCCGGGCGAGTAGGTGTAGCGCAGCCGTTCCGTGTTCGTGCAGTTGCCGCTCTTGAGCTGCGCCTCGATCCAATCGACGGCTGCGCGGTTGCGGTCGGTACCCTCGCGGCGGTCGCCGAAGCGGGTGAGTCCCTTGATCGTCTGTTTGTACCGCTCGAGGTCGAGACGCGCGGCCAAGGCGGCGATGGGGTCGGCCGGGCGAGCGTCGGGCGGCGGTTCCGCCGCCGCGGCCCGATCCACGGGATGGCCGGCCGCGAGCGCCAGGCTCAGCACGCCGATCACAGACATCGCCGTGGACGCCGCTCCCATCGATTAATGATAGGGTGTCGCCGCCCATCGGGTCAAAGCGGGAGTTGTTCGTGAACGCAAGGGCTGGGAGGTTTGGCAAATGAGACTATTGAACGCGGTCGGCCGGATCGCCGGTGTACTGCTGGTGGCGGCGGCTGTCGGCGTCACCGCCGCCGCGGCATCCGGGGTCGCATGGCCGACCCGGGGCTGGCAGGCGGGGACAGCGGCTGGAGCCGGGCTCGACGCAGGGACGCTCGACACGCTCGATCGCGACCTTGCCGCCGGAAAATACGGCATCGTCGACAGTATTCAGGTCTTTCGCTGCGGCGAGGAGGTGTTCACGCGCCGGTACCCGCACGATTATGCGGCAATTTACGGCAAGGAGGCGGCGACCAAGGGGCCGCTGAACGCGCGGCTCACCGGGCGTTACAATTACTTCGACCCGGCCTGGCATCCCTATTATCACGGCACGGATCTGCACACCATGCAGTCCATCAGCAAGACCTTCACCTCCGCGATCATCGGCATCGCGCGTACGCGCGGCGATTTCAAGGCGGGGTTGGAGACTCCGGTGCTGAAATATTTCGATGTCGCCACGGTCAAGAACGTCGACGACCGCAAGCGGCGCATGACGCTGAAGGACGTGTTGACGATGACGACCGGCCTCGACTGGGTCGAGGACGTTCCCTATGACGATCCACGAAGCGACTCCAGCCTGATGGAGGCCACTGACGACTGGGTGAAATACGTGATCGACAAGCCCATGGCCCATGAGCCGGGTACCGTCTTCGACTACAGCAGCGGCGCGACCGAGCTGCTCGCCCACATCTTCCAGAAGGAGACCGGCCAGGACATCGACGCGTATGGCGAGAAGTATCTGTTCGCCCCGCTCGGCATACGCCACCACTGGAAGCGGACCTACCTCGGAGTGGTGGACACCGAAGGGGGCCTGTATGTGTCAGGCGCGGATCTCGCGAAGCTGGGGTATCTCTACATGAACGGCGGCGTGTGGGACGGACGGCGCCTCATTTCCGAGGATTGGGTAAAGCAATCGCAGACGCCGTATATCGACACCGGCTGGCAGGGATTGAAGTACGGCTTCAAGTGGTGGCTCCATCCCCGCAAGGACGGCAAGGGATTGGTGTCGCTGGGCATCGGCTTCGGCGGCCAGCGATTGATGATCTATCCGCAGGAGCAGATGATCGTGACGTTTACCGGCTGGGACATTCTGGTGGACCCTCCGGTGGAAGCCGAACTCGTCGAGCGGATGATACCCGCGGTTCGCGACGCGCAGTGCCACGATCCGAGGGCCGGGACGGCTGCGGTGCGGTGACTCGGAGGCTCACGTCGCCGGTGCGAAGCGGTTTCCGCCTTGGGGCTGGCGCGGCAGGCGCCGTGTGGGCGCTGCTGTTGCTTCTCGGGGCCTCGTATGCGGCATTCGGCGACGAGACGGGGCCTCTGACGGCAATCCTCCTGGTCGCGCGCGCCGAACTGCCCGACTCCGATTTCGCCGACTCGGTCGTGCTCGTGATGAACAACTTGGGCCCCGCCCCGGTCGGCATCATCGTCAACAAGCCCACGAACGTTGCCGTCTCGGAGCTTTTTCCGGATCTCAAGCGCCTCGCGCGGCTGCACGACAAGGTGTACTTCGGCGGCCCGGTCGAACCCGGCTCCGTGTGGTTCCTGTTTCGCGCCTCGAAGCCGCCCACGCACGCGATCCAGGCGTGCGACGGCGTCTACCTGAGCGCCGATCGCGGATTGCTGCTCCAGCTGCTCGGCCGCGACAAGCCCATGGACGGCCTGCGGATCATCGCCGGCCACGCCGGCTGGGCGCCGGGTCAGCTCGAGGCCGAGATCGGCCGCGGCGACTGGACACTCGAGCGTGCGGATTCCGGCGCCATCTTCAATGGCAAGCCCGGCCGCCCCAAGGCCGCGCCGCAGGCGCCCAAGCTCGACACTTGACGGGGCTGGCGCCGCGGCTCGGAGCCGAAAGGCCCCCGCGGGGCCTGTTCGCCGTGAAGCAAGTCCGCAAGTCGAGTGCTGAACGCACGAACATCGTTCTCGACTCGAAACTGGTCGAGCGGGTCAAGCGACTCGCCAACGTGAAGACCACTCGCTACGCCCTAAGGTCACGGGCGCGCTGACACGAAAATCACAGACTTTACGCCTCTTACTTATAGCTATAGCCAGGATTGAATCCACTCAGGCCCGGCGTTCGCAGTTCAATTTCCATGTCCCGACCCAAAAATGAGGATCTATCCATGAATTCGTCTTTGGCGATAAAACTGTCTCCGTCGATTCTTGGTGCGGCGGTCATGCTCGCGGTGGCCGGCGCGGCACAGGCGCAAAACACGCCAGCCCAAGTGAACGTCCTTCTGCCTTCGGGCTTGGAGGCCACGGTCTATGCGTCGGTGCCTGAGGCGTTCGAGCCCGAGACCGCGACGGACCAACAACTGCTCGACTATGGATATCCTCCGCGGCCCGATGCGAGCAATGCCGATGCGATGGCTCTATGGCGCAGGGCTGTCCACACGACGCGCGTCTCGACGGATCTGGTTGAAAAGCCGGGGATATACCACCGTCCTGCGCAAGAGTTGTCCACCCAGCAAACGAAGCAGAATGTGACCGGTACGTCGGGAAATTGGAGCGCGGTGATTTTGGACAAAGCAGGCGCTGACTTCACGACCATCTACGGCTACTTCGCCGTTCCAAACGTCGCGAGCCAGGTCGCTGGAACCGGCAATGCGTATAGCTCGATATGGGTCGGCCTCGACGGCAACGGCACGAGCGATCTGATCCAGGATGGCACGGAAAGCGACTGGGTCGGTGGTAAAGCGGTGTACGATGCCTGGGTCGAAGTGCTGCCCGCCGCGGAGACTCTTCTTCCCGGGCTCAAGATCGCGGCGGGCGATGCGATCTACACGACGACGTCGTACGTGGTCACCGGCGGAAAGGCGTACGCGCAATTCACCGTTGCCAATTTCAATACGAACAAGAACGTGTCCACGAAGATCGCTTTTCCGACATCCTTGACGTTCACGGGCCAATCGGCCGAGTGGGTCGTGGAGCGAACCCAGGTCAATGGAAGCTTCGAAAATCCAATGCCGCGCTATGGCTTGGCTTTCTTTTCCGCCGCTTACGCTCAAATAGGTGGTTCGACGACTTTGTACCCGGCGAATGGAACGGCCGCATCGGTGGCGACGACGGAATACATCACGATGCATGATTCTCCGACCAACACGAATTTGTCGGAACCGCTGGCAGAGGGTATCAACACGATCATCTTCGAGTGGCTCGCCTATTGAGCCGTTGCTCATGCTCCCGCCCAGGGATGGGCGGGAAATAGACAGACTCAACCGGATCTGCTAAATCTCCGCGCAGATGTCAAAATATTGAATGCATAAACGCAACTACACGGATGTTTGATGTCGAATTCGCTTGGCCGATTGCGTGCGGCCTTCATCTTCATCCTGTTGGCGGACCTCACCGCTTGCGGCGGCGGCGATGGACCGTCCGCCTATTCGGTCGGCGGTACGGTGTCGGGACTCGCGGCAAACTCATCGTTAACGATCACGGATGGCGGCAGTGGTGCACTGATCGTCTCGACCAACGGAGCCTTCACATTCAAAACGCCGTTGGCCGCGGGAACCTCTTATGCAGCGGTTATAACCGCAGCTCCGGCACTGCAAGCGTGTACGGTCACCAACGGCACCGGCACGGTGTCCAGCGCGGCGGTGAGTTCAATCGCGGTCAATTGCGTTGGCCCTTTCTCCGTAGGCGGTCACGTTTCGGGGCTTTCGCCGAACGCGAGCCTCACGATCATCGACAATGGGACCGATGTGCTGACCGTCTCGGCCAACGGCTCCTTCACCTTTTCCACTTCCCTCAAACCCGGCGCAAGTTATGCCGCTGCGATATCGGCGCTCCCTTCGGGTGAAAAGTGCGGCCTGACCGGCTCCAGCGGGACGGTTGCTACAAGCAGCTACACGGGAATCTCCATTACGTGTGCGATCCCGACCCTTGGTCTCGTCGCCGGCGCCCTCGGAGGCTCTGGCAGCAACGACGGCAATCGTACTACCGCCCGTCTTTATAACCCAACCGACGTAGTGGCGGACGCTGCGGGCAATCTCTACGTCGCGGACGACTACAATGCGTTGGTCAGGAAAATGGACGTCTCGGGCAATGTCACTACGCTGGCAGGCAAGGCTCGACAAATGGGCACCGCCGACGGCACCGGGCCATCCGCGCAGTTCGAGAACCCATCAAACATCCGGTGGGCCGGCGCCGGCTCGTTGTACCTAACCGACAACGCGAGTATCAGAAACATCACACCGGCAGGTGTAGTGACCACGGTATACACGGGTTCCGGCCAGTTTGCTGGGTTGGACGTGAGCCAGCCGGGGATCGTGCTCGCGACCGACCTTACCAACAAGACGGCAGTCAAAATCGATTTGACCGCCAACACCGTTGCAACGATTGCGACAGGGTTCGAAAATCCGGTCGGAATTGCCCTGGCTGCCCCCTCGTCAAGCGCCGCCGGCACCACCTATGTAGCCGACGAGTTCGCCGCGACACTCGAGGCGATTTCGACGACCGGAATGGTGAGCACTCTAGCCGGCAAATCAGGCGTGGCCGGATACGCGGACGGAACCGGCTCTGCCGCGCAATTTTACCTTCCGACGTATATGTCGCTGAACGGCGCCGGCAATATCTTGATTGCCGATATGGGTGCCAACACGATTCGGCAGGCCACCCCCGCAGGAGTCGTCACCACCATCGCCGGTACGCCCACCCAAGCGGGAAGCGCGGACGGTGCCGCATCGACGGCACGCTTCAATTATCCTACAGTGCTCGTTGCCGATGCCGCTGGAAATCTTTACGTGGGAGACTCGAATGGAATTCGCGAGGTAACGACCACAGGACAGGTCAGCACGCCCTTCTCGGAAGGCGGCGTTTCCGGTTTGGCCCCCGACGGCAAGGGTAATTTCTATTTCACGAGGTTTCCGAATGATTCGATTCAGCGTATCGCGTCAGACGGTACGGTGTCTGTCATCGCGGGCTCTCAGTATGCCGGGTTCGCGGATGGCACGGGCGCGGCGGCCGGCTTCAATCAACCACACGGCCTGGCGGTCGACTCATCGGGCAATCTGATCGTCGCCGACACGGGCAATGCGACCATCCGCATGATCACGCCGGCCGGCGTCGTGACGACGCTCGCGGGTTCTCAAACCTCCGGGTCGAGCGACGGAGCGGGGGCTGCGGCACTGTTCAACGGCCCCACGGACATTGCGATTGGACCCAGCGGCGAGATCTTCGTGTCCGACAGTGCAAACCACACCATTCGTGAGATCTCCGCCACCGGGGTCGTGACGACATTGGCCGGCATCGCCGGTGAAGCTGGAGTCAAACTGGGACCGTTGCCGACCACGCTGAACGTCCCAGCCGGATTGGCCTATGTTGGATCCACGCTGTATGTGGTCGAGGAAGGTGAGAACAGTGTGCTATCGATTAGCGGCGTGTTTTGATCGCCTGAACTTTGTAAATGTACATTAAAGTCAGGCACTTGGGAGGATGCAATGGCTTCGACTAAATTACTCAGCTGGAAATGTTCCATGTCGGTTTGGTGGAGCTTCATATGGCGTTCTGCCGTATACGGAGCCGTTGGCGGAATTGTTCTTGGCGCAATTGGGGGTTTCATCGCTGGGGCAACTGGCCACCTGGATGAGGCGCGAATCTACGGCGGGATCGCCGGCTACTTGGCGGGAGTGACCTTATCGACGTTGGCGATGAAACAGGCGCTGCAGGGCAACTTGGCGCGTCTCGTGGCTGCGTCTCAAGCGCCAGACTACTAACAACCGGAACGGCAACACTCGGGCAGGAAACCGTTGCAAGGATTGAGCAAATCAGGTCTGGGTCTCAGACCTGACGTATTTGCCCATGGCTTCCCGCTATTGCCGATCGTAAACCGACACGTTGTCGTATTTCGCTCCGCTGGCATCGGTCCCCGTCTGCTTGAAGGTCAGAGTCTTGCCGTCCTTGGAGACCCGGCGTAGCCCGGTACCCACCTTGACGCCTCCTTTCAACTGCACGCTGCTGGCGGTCCGCGCGCTGATCCGCTTGACCTTCACGGTGTCGAAGTCCGGATTCCCCGTGACCGGATAGGGCTTTCCGTCTTCCTTGAAGGTCAGGGTCGACGTCGATTGCTTGCCGTCGGCACCGGTTGTCGCCACCGTCAAGGCGATGCCAGCGTCCGTCGCGGCGTAGGTGCGAGTCTGGCTTTGAGGCGCAGGCCCCGGCGAGAACTTCGACTTCGCAACGTTCAAGTTCCAGGTGCCGATTTCCGGAGCTGCAGCTCCGGCAACCGCGGCTGCTCCGATCGATAGCACGGCGGTAAACAGCAAGGCTTCCAATAGCTTCATTTTTTGCACTCCCGAGGTTTTGTTGATGCGGGCTGCTCTATCGACGAGGTCGCCCTTCTTGTCGCACCCATCATAGGGCGCCGCAAAGCTTGCGCGCCGGCCGCGTGGAACGCAAACATCGCCCCCGCGCCCGCGTTTCACCCCCCCGGCCGACTCAAGCAGGCGGGATCGACATCGCTCTAACCGCGGTTTATTTCTTTGCTTGGCGGCGTCCGTTCGATGATCATGGGCCGAGTGATTCCGAGGGAGGCAATCTTGCGAGATCCACGCTATGCAATCCTGTTCGAGCCGATGGCCATCGGACCGGTGACGGCCAAGAACCGTTTCTATCAGGTGCCTCATTGCAACGGCGGCGGATACCGGGATCCGTCCGCAGCGGCGGAGATGCGCGGCATCAAAGCCGAGGGCGGCTGGGGCGTGATCTTCACCGAACAAACCGAAATCCACCATACGTCGGAGATCACGCCGTTCATCGAACTCAGGCTTTGGGAGGATCAGGATATCCCCGCGCTCAGGAAGATGTCGGAACGGATGAAGACCCACGGCGCCCTGGCCGGCATCCAATTGGCCTATTCCGGCATCAACGGGCCGAATCTTTACACGAGAGAAGTGCCCTTGGCGCCGACCGCGCTGCCGATCCGCACCTTTACCAACGACCCGGTGCAGGCCCGGGCGCTGGGCAAAACCGACATCAGGAACCTGCGGCGCTGGTTCGTCAACGCGGCGAAGCGCTCGAAGGTCGCGGGGTTCGACCTCATCTGCCTCTATGGCGCGCACGGCTTTGGCATCTTCCAGCACTTCCTCAGCCGGGCTACCAACCAGCGGACCGATGAATATGGCGGCAGCCTGGAAAACCGCTCCCGGTTTGCGCGCGAAGTCATCGCCGACATGCGCGACGCGGTGGGCGATTCCATGGGGCTGACGCTGCGTGTGTCGCTGGATGAGACCATCGGCACGCTCGGCTTTTCGAATGCCGAACTGCGCGACTTCATCGAGATGAACCGTGATCTGCCGGATCTGTGGGACCTGGCGCAAGGCACGTGGGAGGATTGCTCCGGCCCGTCGCGCTTCAAGGAGGAGGCGGCGCAGGAGGCGCTCGTCCGAGGCATCCGCGAACTGACCGGCAAGCCGGTCGTTGGCGTCGGCCGCTTCACCAGTCCCGATGTGATGGTCAGGATGATCCGCCAGGGCACCCTGGATTTCATCGGTTGCGCGCGGCCCTCCATCGCCGATCCGTTTCTGCCGAAGAAAATCGAGGAGGGGCGGATCGACGATATCCGCGAATGCATCGGCTGCAATATCTGCATTACCGGCGACATGACGCAGTCGATCAGCCGCTGCACCCAAAACCCAACCTTCATGGAAGAATGGCGCAAGGGCTGGCATCCGGAGAGGATGAATGCCAAGGGCGACAGCTCCAACGTGCTGATCTTAGGCGCCGGCCCGGCCGGGCTCGAGGCGGCACGGGCATTGTCCCTGCGCGGCTATGACGTCGCCATCGCCGAGGCGCGCGCGGAGATCGGCGGCCGCGTCGCACGCGAACGGTTGTTGCCGGGGCTCTCGGCCTGGGGCCGGGTCATGGATTACCGCCAATTTCAGATATCCCAGCGTCCCAACGTCGAAACCTATCTCGGCTCGGAACTCGACGCCGAACAGATTCTCAACTTCGGCTTCGAGCACGTCTGCATCGCCACCGGTTCAACCTGGCGTTGCGACGGCGTGTCGCGCCAGCACGTGGCGCCGATGCCGATGAACGCGGCGATGCCGGTCTTCACGCCGGATGACATCATGGCGGGCAACCGCCCCTCGGGCCGGGTCGTCGTCTACGACGACGACCATTACTACATGGGCGGCGTGCTGGCCGAGCTTCTGGCGCAAGCGGGATGCGACGTAACGCTGATCACGCCGGCGCCATTCGTGTCGGATTGGTCCCGCAACACGCTCGAACAACGGGCCGTCCATGTTCGCCTCGTCGAGGCGGGGGTCAAGATCGTGCTGAATCGTGGCGTGGCGGCCATCCATGCCGACGGAGTGGAGACGAACTGCTCCTATACCGACGCGCGCGACCGGACCGGATGCGATGCCGTCGTGATCGTGGCCTCGCGGCTTTCCAATGACGCTGTCTTCGTTTCGCTGATGGCGCGCGAGGCCGAGTGGGCGGCCGCCGGCATCCGCTCGGTCAGGCTGATCGGCGACGCTGCGGCGCCGGGGCCCATCGCCTGGGCGACCTATGCCGGGCATCGCTACGCGCGCGAGTTGGACGTGCCCGGTATCGGGGACGCGCTGCCGTTTCGGCGAGAGATCACCGCACTGGCCGCGGACTGAAGTGCCCCCATGGTACGGCTATGATCGCTAATTAGAGTGGACTGGGAATTCGTCGCCGGCTGCCTTTCGATTCAATGAGTTGCCGGTGCGGTCAGCGCTCAGGTACCACGCCTGCTCACAGCAGGATCCTCGAATGGGCCTGATTGGACCCGAGGACTAAACCGCTCGCGCGGTAGGGGTAGCTCCGATTGGGGGTCAGAGGATTGCTGATGTTTGAGGCTCTGTTTCGTAAGTTGCGAAGTGAGGCATTCCGCCTCGTTTCGCAACCGGAGCAAAGCCATGAACGATTCAACCCGCAAGGTTTCACCGCTGCGCCAACGCATGATCGAGGAGATGCGTATGCGCCAGCTCGCGCCCAAGACTCGGGACGCCTACATTCGCGCGGTCCTTCACTTCACCCGATTTCTGGGCCGCTCACCTGATACGGCCACGGCCGAAGACCTGCGTCGTTACCAACTGCACTGCGTCGATCAGGGGATCTCTGCGATCTCGCTGAACGCCACGATCACGGGACTGAAGTTCTTATTCGATGCCACCCTGGGGCAGCCGGAGTTGATGGCCAAGATGCACCCCGTGCGCATGTCGCGCACCTTGCCGATCATCTTAAGTCGGGAGGAAGTGAGCCGCCTGCTTGATGCGGCGAAGAACCTCAAGCATCGAACCGCGTTATCGGTGGCGTATGGGGCGGGACTGCGCGTCAGCGAAGTGATCGCGCTCAAAGTCGGGGACATTGACAGTGAGCGCATGCTCTTGCGCGTCGAGCAGGGCAAGGGCCAGAAGGATCGCTACGCGCTGCTGCCCCCACTCCTGCTCGAGCGGCTGCGCATCTGGTGGCGCCATGCCCACTCCGAGGGGAAGATTCTCCCGGGCGGCTATTTGTTTCCGGGCCTTGACCCGGTGGACTCCATGAGTACACGGCAGCTGAACCGCGCCGTGCATGAAGCCGCACTCGCCGCGCGCATCGACAAGCGCGTCTCGATGCATTCGCTGCGCCACGCGTTCGCCACCCATCTGCTCGAACAGGGGGAAAATATCCGCACCATCCAAGTGCTGCTCGGACATAAAAAATTGGAGACCACGGCGCTTTATACCCACGTCGCCACGGAGACTTTGCGCAAAGTCTTAAGTCCCTTGGAGAGTTCCCGACCGACCTAGGGCCGGCTCGTGCCACGCAATGCCCTGGAGGTCGCGGATATCTTCCGCGCCCACGGGCCGACTTGGCGAGAGCACCGGCGGGGGCACTTCAGCCTCGGCCAGTTGAAGGTGATGTCGGCCATCGAGCAGTGCCGCAGCCTCGCGCTCGGCGGCCACGTGCTGCGCTGTTCGGCGTGCGCCGAACCGCAGATCGCCTATAACTCGTGCCGCAACCGGCACTGCCCGAAGTGCCAGAGCAGCGCCGCGCAGCGCTGGCTCGAAGCGCGGCAGGCCGACCTCTTGCCGGTTGCGTATTACCACGTCGTGTTCACCTTGCCAGCGCCGATCAGCGCCATCGCCTACACCAACAAGGAGACACTCTATGGACTGTTGTTCGACATCGCTGCCGAGACGCTGCGCACGATCGCCGCCGATCCGAAGCACTTGGGTGCCCGGATCGGTACCACCCTGGTGCTGCACACGTGGGGCTCGGCCCTGACTCACCATCCACACGTGCATGGCATCGTGCCCGGCGGCGGCCTCGCGGCCGATGCCGAGCGGTGGGTGCCGTGCAAGCCGGGCTTCTTCCTCTCGGTCCGGGTGCTCTCGCGGCTGTTCCGGCGCCGCTTCCTCGAAGAGCTGCAGAACGCGCATCGTGCCGGTCAACTCAAGTTCTTCGGCGAGCACATCGATTTAGCCGACGCCGATGCCTTCGCCGACTGGCTCATGCCGCTGCGTCAATGTGAGTGGGTCGTCTACGCCAAGCGCCCGTTCTCAGGACCTGAGCAGGTTCTCGCCTATCTGTCGCGCTACACCCATCGGGTCGCGATCTCCAACTCACGGCTTGTCGCATTGGACGATCGCGGCGTCACCTTCCGCTGGAAGGACTACCGCGAACACGGACGCACACGCTACAAAACGATGAGTTTGGCGACCGAGGAGTTCATGCGCCGCTTCCTGCTGCACGTGTTGCCCTCCGGCTTTCATCGCATCCGCCACTACGGCTTGCTCGCCAACGCCAACCGCCAGCACGACATCGCCGCCGCTCGCGATCTTCTGCATCAGCCGGCGCCAACGCCTCCCGCTGCCCCCGGCGACGGCGGCACCGATCACGGCTGTCCCAGGCCCACCTTCGTGTGCCGACATTGCGGCGCGCCGATGCTCGTCATCGAGACCTTCGCGCGCGCTCAGCACATCCGTGGCCCACCGGGTCCATCGCGCGCACCATGATCGACATCGCGTCAATCAACAGCACTTTCACGGCGGCATTTTCCTCAATGATGCCGTCGCGAACGCCCGTGGCCTCGTTCTGCAAAACGTTCCATTGTCGGCACGACAATCGCCTCTTGAACGTACGGTGCTGCTGCGTGCTTAGCTCGCCACCGACACACATCGGTCACGCAGCCCGACGATCTTCACCTCACTGGCTTCTGCCGACGTTCAAATCCCCATAGATCCGCGACTCTGCTGATCGGTATCAGCACGTTCCCGCGGTTTCCTCCCTGGAGGCTTGTCCAACACCTGCCCCTTAGCCTCACCGGGCTTGGACGCCTCAGCGCGCACCGGCAGGTGTCGGACAACCCTTAACCGTTGCTGCCGGTTGCGAGCGGCAGGTATCTGGCCGCAAATTCGTTCATGGGACAATCGTTAGGCCGCATTTGGGGTCGCCGAATCTGTAACCTTTCGTGCAGTCGCCAATATAACTTCTAAAACGTGCGAATTGCGTTGTGGACATTGCCAACCTTTTAAAACGTATCGTCGATGGAGATCGTGATGCCTTTGCGGAGGTGGTCGAGACGTTTCAGCGCCCGCTGTTTGGGTTTCTCGGACGAATGGGGCTACCGAAGGCGGTAGCGGTGGAAATTGCACAGGAGACATTCTTGCGAGCCTGGAGGAACTTGGGTCAGTACCAAACAGGTCGAGCCGAGTTTTCTACTTGGCTGTTCTCGATTGCCCGCAATTTGGCATTAAACGAATTGACCCGGGCGTCGAACAATGACGAGGCCACTGCACAGGATGCCGGAGCCATGTCGGGAAGTGCATCGTCGGAGCCGCTCCATCAATTAGTGCGGTCGCAAATGAACATCCAGCTGCAAAATGCCCTCCTCCGACTTCCATTGCCGGAACGCACGACCCTAGCGCTTGCCTGTGTGCGGGAACTGCCGCTCGCCGAGATTGCGGTATTGGAGGGTACGACCGTGGGCGCAATCAAAACACGCTTGCATCGCGCGAAGGCAAAGCTGCGGCAGTCGTTGGAAGCTAGTGATGAATAGTCGGCTCGAAGACCTTCTTGAGTCTGCCGCCCTGGAACCGCCAGAGGGATTCGCAGTGCGAGTCATGGCTGGCGTCAAAGGCCTCCCGCCGGCACGCAAGGCGCGCAATGCGCCGCGTTGGATGCCATGGATCGCCGTGGTTTGTGGCTTCGTGTTGAGCATCGACGAGCTGGTCAGCTTCATTTTGTCCGCGTGGATAACGGTCACGGCCAACTAATAATGGAGAATCACGCATGAATACCCTCATTAGGCCGCGCAAACCGCTGCTGGCTCTGTTGATGTCGCTTGTTTCGATAGGATTCGGGCAGATCTACAATGGCGAGGTTAATCGCGCGATCTGGTTGTTCCTGATGTATTGCGCTTTGGGTGTGCCCGGACTCGCGGTGGTCGCGCTTTATCTGCCGAGCGGGTTGATGCTGCCGGCATTGGCAATGGACTTGTGCCTGATGTTGGCGTTATGGGTCTACGGAATGGCCGACGCTTGGCGGTCAGCGCGGCGGCAACCGGATTATGTGCCTCGGGCCTGGCAAACCAGCGGCCTTTACGTGCTCGTGCTGATTCTGTGTGCGCTTATTGTGCAACCGCAATTGGCATCGTACGTCCGAAATCACCAGATCGAAAGCTTCCGGGTTCCCTCCTCGAGTAACGAACCGACCTTGATGCACGGTGATTTCATTTTCGCCGATAAGCGGTATAACTGCCCAGGTTGCACACAGGCCGTGAGGCGCGGCGACGTCGCCATTTTCACCTATCCTAATGACCGAACGATCTACTATGTGAAGCGGATCGTAGGTTTGCCCGGCGAGCGAGTTCAGAGTAAGGGTCAAGAGATCCTAATCAACGGACGTTCCTTAACCCTGAGTGAGACACGAGGGGTTGGTGCGCTTCAAGTTTCCGAGGGAGACGAAGTCCGCCGCTGGCAGGTCACGTGGTCTACCAACGAATCGCCGCCCGCGGAAATCGACGTGAAGGTCCCCGCTGGCCAGGTCTACGCGCTCGGCGACAATCGAGATAACAGCATTGACTCACGTCGCTTCGGTACTGTGCCTCTGGCCGATGTGGTGGGTCGGGTTCGGCAGATATGGTTTTCCTATGCCGACGGGACCATCAGATGGGGGCGTATGGGTAAAGTCATCGAATAGTCCCGTGCTATCAATTCCGGGTGTTGGATTGACTTCTGCTGTCGGCCCGAAGCCGGTCGTCGCCAACGGTGGCCGCGCCCGCCACCCCCAGGAGACATCCGCGCCATCTGCCTCCAAATCAGCAAATCCAACCGCGCCTTTTTCGTCCTCCGCAACGAATGCTCGTCTCGTGGCGTAGCCTTCCCAACCAGCAATATCGATTTCGTCTGGTGCCCATGCCAATACTTGGTCCTGCGTGTAATCTCGTCTTGCGATGATCCGAACGGAACTACGGAAAATGTCCATGATCGCCTTGGCGTCATCGGCGCGAACGTCACGTATTTTGATATTCGAGTCACTGGCCATTCGGGGGGAAATTCGCTGTCTGTACTCGAGATTTCCACAGAGTCTACCGCGATCAACGAACGCCGGCTAAATGGCTGCTCGTTCCCAATTGCCTCGGACCGCATTTGGCCGACGATCGCCCGACGCTTGTGAACTCCCGGTGTTGATCCTCAGCGACCTTGGCGACCGGCGGCTTTGCGGCTTCAATGCGCGGATCTGTAGAAGAGAGTTGTTAGGTGATCGACCGCACACCAGCTTCCTCGAAATCCCGGCGTACATCAGATGTCATTCCCTCTGTAGGGATAATAACGAACATCAGCATTGGGGGCCTGACCGCCAGTATTATGTATTGATCATACACCCAAATGTATTTGAACCTTTTCCAAGGCAGAAGCGCGGCGTTGGGACCGTTAGTTACCCGAACGCCTTCGGTGGAAGTCTCAACCTCGGCACTGCGTTTCGCAGGATCAGCTATGCGCTTTGCGAAAGCCTTGGGTAACACGAAATATGGGGTCACTTGGATTATGATGTTCAAAACGAGGAGAAGTCCCACGGCGCCAACAAACCAATTCGGGCCATCAATCGAATACGCGAAGCCAATGGCACCGAGTAGAATGGGAAAGGAACCCAAATAGAGAACTCCGAGTGGAGTCTTGAAGCGCCGCCAGAAAAACGTCCGGACTGCGCGACGAACGACGCCTTCGAAGTACGTAACGTTGCACGTGGCCACAATAATTCCTTCATGTCACCTGACAATTCGTTAGACGACGGAAATGTCGTGCAACGATCAACGCAGCAAAGTTGCATGCCAACATTCGCTCGCCCCCTGCGCCCGCTTACCCTCAATAGACCGATTGCTGCATGGCTCGTCAAACACCGTTAGGGTGACACCTTTCTGGAAGGCAGTTCGGCACGTCCAATGTCCGGATTGGGCCGTCCAGAGACCGTCGCCCGTCAGCAGCCGACCAATGCGAACTCTTGACCCAATCCGGCCTCTCGCGAATGTCCGTTTACGGGGACTGAAGCTACTTCCAGGCGCGCGTGAGTAGTTCGTCCAAAGCCGCAACAATCGATTGACCCTCATCGCTCAGAGATGCCACGATTTCGCCGAGCTGATCGACAGGCACAGAAACGATCTCTAAGGGATGCAGTACAACAGAGGCACCCCGGATCTTGAAGGTCGGATTGAAGGCTGCGTAACTAATCTTTCCAATCGCCGAGGTTCGTACTAAGGGAACGACCACACGACGCCGATAAGAATCGAACTGAGAGGATTGGACGACAACGACAAAAGGGATCGTGTCCTTGTGTTTCCCGGAATTGCGGTGGACATCGAACTGCGGCATTACAACGTCGTATATTCGTCCGCGATGGAGCCAGACCTGGAATTAAATTTGTTCCACGAAGCAACTGCCGCTTCTACGGCCTTGGACTTTTGCAATCGCTCTTGCCGCTCGCGGCTGACGTAGTCCGAGAGCAGCAATTCCACTACGCCGGAAAGATTGTCGGTCAAGGATTTAGCTTGGCTCACCAAATCCTCACTGAGGGTCAGATTGACGGGTCGTTTTCTTGATGTGGTCTCAGTATTGGCTTTCATAAGTCATTTCTCCTATGCGCACTATATGCGCATATACGTCGAGCAGTCAATCTACGCTCCTGACCCCGAGCAGTCCCCCA